>ERZ1740052.100-NODE-100-length-29201-cov-11.176113_pt1 | contig 29201 bp, 22 predicted proteins | sample MGYA00581750_ERZ1740052 | MGnify/ENA primary metagenome ERZ1740052 (study PRJEB43018, sample SAMN04849743) | marine metagenome | isolation source: floating plastic debris | place: Pacific Ocean | collected 2008-08-30 | study: EMG produced TPA metagenomics...
AGTAGCGAGTAGCGAGTAGCAAGTAGCGAGTAGCGAGTAGCGAGTAGCGAGTAGCGAGTAGCGATAAGGATTTAAGTGTGATTCACCCGAATGTTACATAGCGATACTTTATTCGTGCCGACTTACTTAATTTATTTGTTGTGTATAAATCGTAATCTGTAATTAAGGATTTCTTTGATTGCAGGTTGCGATTTTTTTTGGAGTAGGGAATAGAATCCGAGGCTATATTATTTCACGGAATTATTTATTTTAACTCTTATGCCTTACTTACTCAGTCGTCTTTAGACGACTTTGTTTATAAGCCTGGGAATTTATTCCAAGGCGATGTCAAGAATGGTGCAAGATGTAAATTATAATCAAAACATTGAAAGAGACGTAGCAATGCTACGTCTCTACATTTTTATATGTATTGATCTGGTTGTTCATTAATTAGTATGCTGAAAATACAGCATATTTCATCAAAGTGAGGTACATTCGGACGGGCAGGGATGCTCCGCAGTCGCTCATGGGGGAGACCCCCAAGACCGCGCTGCTCTCCATCCCACAAGAGTTTTAGAATATAAAGCTATACCTCATTCATCTGCAAAGTGCTATAACTTTGTAGCTACGGGGAAACAACAAAGTTTCACTATTACTTTAGCCGTATAAAGCGATTAAGCCTTTTAATTTTTGAATATTTGTCCGGACAGCATAAATACTCATGGGAATATGAGTGTATAATAAGTTTATCAGCTTACTATGTCTTTATACTTTGGGTGCAAATTCACTTACAAATATCAGACACAAAATTAAAACAAAACTAGATATTATGGAGCATAACCAACCAGGAGAACGTAGCAGTGCAGAAGAAGATTTTCAAAAATGCTTGGATGAGTTGCAACTTTTATTAGAAGAAAACCAAACTGATGAACAACCAGTAAAAGAATTAGAAGTTGATAATACGGAACCAAAACCAGTTGTTGAAGAACCACCAAAATTTAATTTAGCTGAGTGGGAAGATGCAGTAGCTGATATTGAGCAATATTTTGAAAGTAAAGAAAAATAAACAGGAGTGACAAAAGCTACAACTAATTAATTAATTGATAGCTAGCGTTTATTTTCATATTAATTAGCAATTTTATTCCTAAATACTATCTTGTTACTGCAGTATATTTATCCAATAATAGTAAAAAATTGCTAAGTAGAACTTTTCTGACGTTGCGCTTCATATAGTATCAAAGCGGCCGTAATAGCCACATTCAAAGATTCTACTCCTGGTTGAAGCGGAATTTTCGCATTTAAATCTGCCATTTGTGCTAACTCAGTGGATAAACCTGCACCTTCATTACCTAATAAAATTAAACTTGGTTTTTGCCAATCTATCTGCCAATAAGTTAGATTTGCTCCCGGTAAAGTTGCAATTACTTGCATACCTGCTTGTTTCGCACTGGTAACAGTCGCTGGTAAATTTTCACTTATGTGCATCGGTAAACGAAACCATTGTCCGGCGCTAGCACGCAAAACCTTCGGATTGTCCAGATCCACACTATTTTTACTCAACCACAAGCCCGATGCGCCAGCCGCTGCTGCTGTACGTATTATAGTTCCTAAATTACCTGGATCTTGTACGGTTTCTAAAGCTATCTGCAAGCCGCTAAAGGGTAATTCAGTAGTATGCCCGCGTTTAGCCGTCGCCACTACACCATCTGGTTGCACCGTGGTAGCTAGCGCTTTCATAATATCTTCGCTAACAACAAGAGCGCGATCGCACTTTTCCACAGCTAGTTCCCAAAGTTGTTCGTGCCCCGCCTGCCACACTGAAGTACAACATAAACTATCCAAGGGATAATTCGTAGCACAAGCTTCTTCCAATAAATGCGTCCCTTCCAACAAAAACAATTCCTGTTTGTGCCTCTCTTTGCTAGAGTGGAGCTTGCGAATTTGTTTTATCCAAGGATTTTGTAAACTAGTCAGCACGATTTTAGATTTTTCCGGCAGCGTTCTATTTATGATTTCCAATGCTATCAAACTGTCCGAGACTGATTTACCAGGGAGTTTACTTGATTTTCAAAAAGCCCTGCTTAAAGTAATGCGGAACCCGGGACTTGAACCCGGAAGCCTTGTGGGGCACTAGAACCTGAATCTAGCGCGTCTACCAATTCCGCCAGTTCCGCAAATTTATTGACAAATTCTAATTTTCACTTAATGATTTACTTTTGTCAAGATAATAATTTCTTCTAAAAAACGTGAAAAATTTATAACTGACAGGCGAAATTTTACTCCACGGGGACACCTTTGGGAGCAAACCTGCGAACACTGATAATTCACACCCGACCGGTGAAAACTATTCACTGTTCGCCGAGAACTAAGTATATGTATCGCGGATATGTAGACAAATGGATTCTTTACTGTAGAATCAAAACCAACTTCCTTCCTTTATAAAATCCATTAATTACTATATGGAGGATAGAATTATTAATATTTCTAACGGTTCACCAGACACGAATTCATCTACTCAAGCAGACTCCTCAGTCTTAAAAGTTTGGGGTGGGCGCACAATCGATGGCGATGTAACTATCAGCGGAGCTAAAAATTCTGCTTTAGTTTTAATGGCTGGAGCTTTGTTGTGTTCGGGAGATTGTCGCATCCGCAACGTTCCCTTATTGGCAGACGTATCGCGGATGGGTGAAGTTTTGTCAGCTTTAGGTATGCACTTGTCACGTGATGGAAACATTATAGATATTAACGCGAGTGAAATTACTACTTCTAAAGCTCCTTACGAACTAGTTACTCAGTTAAGAGCAAGTTTCTTTGCGATTGGGCCTCTTCTAGCAAGATTAGGAGAAGCACAAATGCCTTTACCCGGCGGTTGTGCAATCGGAGCAAGACCTGTGGATCTTCACGTCCGGGGTTTGCAAGCAATGGGAGCCGAAGTCCAAATAGAACATGGTATTTGTAACGCTCGGGTTACCGATGGCAGTGGCAGGCTTAAAGGTGCCAAAATCTACCTAGATCTTCCTAGTGTCGGAGCCACCGAAACATTAATGATGGCCGCGACTTTAGCTGACGGCGAAACAGTTATTGAGAATGCTGCACGAGAACCGGAAGTCGTTGATTTGGCGAACTTCTGTATTTCGATGGGTGCAAAAATTGAAGGTGCCGGAACAAGTAAAATTGTGATTCAAGGCGTTCCTCAATTACATTCTACCGATTACAACGTAATTCCCGATCGCATTGAAGCTGGTACTTTCTTACTTGCAGGAGCAATCACTCGTTCGGAATTACTATTATCACCTGTAATGCCAGAGCATTTAATGCCGGTGATTGCAAAATTAGAGGAAATCGGAGTTCCTGTAATTGAAGAAGGACGAAATTCTTTACGTATCAAGCCAGCGGAAATTTTAAAGGCAACAGACATTGAGACTTTGCCTCATCCAGGTTTTCCCACCGATATGCAAGCGCCATTCATGTCTTTGCTGGCAGTCGCAGAAGGCGATAGTATCATCAATGAAACCGTATTTGAAAATCGTCTTCGTCACGCTTCCGAGTTGAATCGCTTGGGAGCAGATATTCGCGTCAAAGGCAATTCTGCTTTTGTTCGGGGAGTATCGGAATTATCCGGCGCACCAGTTGAAGGTACTGATTTACGGGCTGCTGCTGCTATGGTAGTGGCAGCTTTAGCAGCAAGCGGTGAAACTGTGATCAAGGGATTAAATTACCTCGATCGTGGTTACGATAGACTCGATTTAAAATTGCAGAAACTAGGAGCAAGAATCGAGCGTGTAGAAGACACTGAAGCTCAAGCACCGGCAACCGAACCAAAAAGTTCTGAAACTAATGGTACTGCTTCTGTTTCTGGTTAATTAGTTAAGTAGGACTTACGCAAAGCTCTACTTTTAAAGGGAGCTAGGCAGATCGGGGAAGAACATCATACTTTCCGTTATTGATGCGTAAGTCCGACCCAAGACGGGTATCGATAATGACTAATAGGTTGGGAGTTTTTAATTTATACAACTCATAACTCATAACTCATAACTCATAACTCATAACTCATAACTCATAACTCATAACTACAAGTAGGGTAGGCGAGCGAGTTCGTCTACCATAGTTGTAGTTATACTGTTTTTGAGGGGTTTCTTGACTAGCCCCGAAACGAATCGTTTCCTTTTTGTAGAGTTGGCAACACCCCATGTCTTTAATTGCAAAATCCCAACTAATCGGTCTTAAAGCGGATAACTTCCGCCATCCCCTCGATAAAGAGGCAACCCAAGCCCTTAAGCAGATTCCAGGTTTAGATATGATGGTACGGAATCTATTGGGACCATTGGCAGAACAAGTTTTTTATGTAGAAAATATTGCTTCTAGTGTTTTGGTAAGTGACAAACAGCTACCACATTTAAACGAACTATCGCAAGAAGCTTGCAAGATACTTGATATTGAGCCTCCCCAACTATACATTAAACAACATCCGGCTCCTAATGCTTATACCTTTGCTATGCGAGGTAAGCAACCCTTTGTCGTGCTGCATACTTCTTTAATTGATATGCTCACACCCGAAGAAACTCAAGCAGTCATTGCTCATGAGTTAGGACATCTGAAGTGCGACCATAGCGTTTATTTAACTCCAGTAAATATATTAATATTAGCTGCCACTGTCTTGCCTAATGTTGGTGCAGTTTTAGCACAGGCAATTCAAGCACAGCTTTTAGAATGGGTTCGTTGCGCCGAATTTACTTGCGATCGCGCTGCCTTGTTAGCAACCCAAGATCCCAAAGTAGTCATGTCAGTGTTGATGAAATTGGCGGGTGGTTCACCTTCGATCGCTCCACAACTCAACCTTGATGCCTTTATAGAACAAGCCCGCGCTTACGACGATATTAGTAAAAACGAATTAGGAGAAATGGTTAAAACTGCAAGAACTGCACAATTAACCCATCCCGTACCAGTACTGCGTGCCAGAGAAATTGATCGGTGGGCAAGTACTAAAGATTATGAAAAGTTGCTGCAAAATCAAAAAATAGGGTATAATAGTAAAGTTGAATCCAAGGGCCGGTGGCGGAATTGGTAGACGCAGCAGACTCAAAATCTGCCGCCGCAAGGTGTGAGAGTTCGAGTCTCTCCCGGCCCATCTAAAATGTAGAACCTTTAAAAATATAATATTGCACTAAAAGCTTTCCTAATTTTTTAAGGAAGGCTTTTTTGGTTTTGAAAAATTAAGAGCGTTGCTAAATTAAACAATGAATTACATTTACCAACCAGATTGCATTCAATACGAAACCTGTGTAGAGACGTAGCTGTGCTAAGTCTCATGCAATACGAAATCATAATTTCATCCCCATGATGGCGGCAAAACCAAATTAAGCTATGGAATTATCGCAAACAGCGAACTCCTTCCCCGTCTTCAGAGGAGTAGAATTTTAAAGCCTCCCTAGGAAAGCAAACAAAGGTACTGTACAAAAAATGCCCCGCCTTGATGGAAAAAGGTCTTTTTCATTCTCCGCAGATGTATATTTACAGCATATTTCATCCGTATAAGGTACATTTGGACGGGCAGGGATGCCCATCCCCGTCGTAGTTTTGTATATTCTTCTTGTACCTCATGTACTTGCAAACTGCTGTATTTCCTGCAAATGGAAATGAAGCAACGTATTTAGACTAAAACTAACTTTATTATTTACATCCCAAAGTTACGATCGGAAACTTTTTAGTATTAATTCCAATCATCTATAAAATCATGTGAATATTGACAGGCAGGTAGTAGCCATTGATTATCTGATGAAAACTATTTAGCCTAACTATGATGTTCGGCTACTATCTTATCATCTGGGGCTAAAGCTATGCATATTATCGTCAAAAATCATTGAGGTCAAGTTAATTCATAGTAAAAATATTAACCATTTCATAACTAAGTATAGCTAGCATCGATTATTTTGACTTATTAATCGAGAAGTCCATAACTTGTGCAGCTTATTAAACAATCCAACCAAAGAATCAGTCTTAATCTGAGTATTTATGTTATGCTATAATCTGTATAATAACGGTAAAAACTTACTATAAATAAAACAAAAGCGGCAATAAAATTATGCGACTTAAAAGATGGGAGTCTCCTCGCCGACAAGGGAGAAATGACAAAGGTAAAGGCGGTGCTGCTAGAAAACGACAACTTAAGAAACAGCAGCAAATGTTACGGAAAAAGTTGAAAAAAGAGTACAAACGAGACAACGGCAACAATAATAGACAGGGGGAAGAACAACCAATCTTCCCCCATTTTTTTGTCAATTTTTATTCGATTATAAATCTAATATATTTGATACCACTGTTTAGAATTAGAGTATACTACTTAGTTCCTTAATATATATGTATTAATCGATTAAATATTTTTAATATTATTTTTATAAATATTAGTTCTTGCAAGTAATAATATGACTATGCAATCCATATTTTCAAATATTTAGTGCTTTTCATTAAATTTTAGACTAGTTTTTATCAGTATAATTTGCTGCAATTGTAATGCTTATATGAACATAGTTAAACGGAATTGTAAAGTTAATATAAAGTTTACTCAAAATAACTGAAAGTGCTGTTTTTTACGAGTAAATTAATATACTCTAAGGTTAAATGATTCAATAATTACCAGGGAAGCTAAAGTTAACACTAAGAGCCACTGCATCAGCCTGTGTCAAGTGCAGACCATTCACCAACTTTTAAGCAAGTAAGACTGGGCTAAAATATAACTTTTTCTGTATCAGTAGTTTGGTCGAATATTCTTAACTATTTTAGTTGTTATACAAGGAGTGACCTATGGTGAAGGCAGTTGCTCTGCCGACTCGGAAAGTGTTAGATTTTCCGATTACTGCTTTGCGTTTAAGTGAGCAAATACAAACAATTCTTCAATGGGCAAGAGAACATAAAAGTAAGACAGTATGTGTAGCTAATGTACATATGTTGATGGAAGCTCACTGGAACCCCGAGTTTGCTGGTGTATTAAAAGATGCTGATATAGTGACTCCAGACGGTATGCCCTTAGTTTGGATGATGAAGAAGTTAGGAGCTACTTCTCAAGATAGAGTAGCAGGATTGGATATTTTAGCTTCTATATGTACATCCGCACCAAAGCAGAATGTTAGTGTATTTTTTCTGGGTTCTCAAAAACAAATTCTTTCCGGAATGAGAAGCAAATTGAAGGAAGAATATCCTGAATTGAATATTGCCGCGATGGAACCGTTACCATTTCGTCCCCTTACCGAAAGTGAAGACGAAGCATTGATTCAAAAAATTAATGAAAGTGGTGCAGGTATTATATTTGTATCTTTAGGCTGTCCAAAACAGGAAAAATGGATGGCTCAACATAAAGATAAAATCCAAGCGGTAATGATTGGCTTGGGTGGAGCTTTCCCAGTTTATGCAGGTCTTCAGAAAAGGGCACCTCGTATAGTTAGAGAGTCTGGATTTGAATGGTTATATCGATGGTTGCAAGAACCCCGTCGTCTTGCAGGTAGATATACAAAAACAATTCCACCATTTATGTGGTTGGCGATGAAGCAGTTGATCAGTACTAATTATTCAGTGTCGAATTCTGCGAGCAATTTGGAATAAATACTTCTTAATTGTATTGCCAAGTACTTGTTTATCTTTGCTTAAGCAATTTAAATAGCAACGGAACTTGGCAATTTAATTGATGAGTGGCTTTTAATTCTTTAGATTTATATATTATTGATTTGCTAATGGTATATTTCACCATACTGGTAAATATTTATATTGTCTAAATCTGTTGTATGTTATTTAACATAGCCTAAGTAAATATCCGGATAGTTAATATTTGGATAGAAAACTGTTTTAACTAGTTTAAATGATTAGCTCTAAAACAGAAACAATAATTTTTGGTTGACTTATATAAAACTTTGATGTGGCAAAAAAAGTAGAAAAGTTGATTTTTTAGTTTTCCTATTTTAAATTATTAACCCGCGTTTGATAGTTTTCAAACGGAATAAAAATTAATTAATCCTAAAATTGTAAGTGAATCTTTTATGGTTTTGGTGCAACCTTTATCTTATGACTTATTTTTATGAAAAAAGTCTCATCTAAGGAAAATAACGAACAGTATTTCAACACTGACCATCTTAAAGCAGACCTAAAAGGTCGTTCCGTGCGCGGTGGTGCAGTCACAATGGCTGCTCAGGTAAGCAAATTCATATTACAGATGGGTTCAACTGTAGTTTTAGCACGTTTACTTGCACCCGAAGACTACGGCTTGATTGGCATGGTTACTGTAGTTATTGGCTTTGCCGGACTTTTCAAAGATTTAGGTCTTTCCACTGCAACAATCCAAAAACCTGAGGTTAATCATAAGCAGGTCAGCACCTTATTTTGGATTAACTTTGCGATTACTTGCGCCACTACGTTAGTAGTTGCAGGGTTAGCTCCTGTGGTTGCATGGTTTTATAAAGAGCCACGTTTAACTTGGATTACCCTTGCTTTAGCAAGTAGCTTTATTTTTGGTGGTTTAACTGTTCAGCATCAAGCCTTACTACGAAGGCAGATGAGTTTTACTAGTCTTGCCAAGATTGAGATTATTTCAATGTTGGCTGGTATAGTGACTGCAATTATATCTGCCTGGTATGGTTTAGGTTACTGGGCATTAGTATTACAACAGATTGCAACTGCAATTGCCAATGCTGTGGGAGTTTGGATTGCCTGTAGTTGGCGACCTGGAGCGCCGTTAAGACGTTCTGGCATTCGTTCAATGCTAGCTTTCGGTGGGAATCTTACAGGTTTTAATATAGTTAACTACTTCTCTCGAAACCTAGACAATGTATTGATTGGTCAGTACTGGGGACCTCAACAGTTGGGTTTGTATGCTCAGGCTTACAAGTTATTGCTTCTGCCAATTCAGCAAATTAATACTCCAATTACAAAAGTAGCTCTTCCGGCTCTTAGTAGTTTGCAGACTGAACCTGAGAAGTATCGTAGGTATTACTATAAGGCGATTTTGTTGATAACTACCCTGGGTATGCCAATTGTTTGTTTCATGTTTGCTTCTGCTGATAAGGTAATACTTTTGATGCTGGGAAAACAATGGTTGGGTGCGGTTCCTATTTTCCGGTTTTTGATGCCTGCTGCTTTTATTGGTACGTTTAATGTAGCAGGAGGATGGGTCTATCAATCTTTAGGGAGAACTGACCGTCAATTCCGATGGGGAATAGTTACTTCAACTATAAATGTAATCATTTTTCTAGTTAGCGTTAGATGGGGTGCCATCGGTGTAGCTGCTGCTTTTGGTTTATCTCGCCCAATTATCTTTGTGCCTACGATTATCTATTGCTACAAAGAAACACAACTGCGATTCATTCATTTAGCAAGTACTTTATTTCGACCAGCTTTAGCTTCTATTGCCGCAGGAGTGACACTAATTGGGATTAACTACTTACTTACGGCGAATCTAAATTTACCGATCAGTTTACTTATTGATTTATTCTTATATACCCTATTTTACTTTGCAATTTGGATAGTTCTTCCTAATGGCAGAATCATTTTATCTGATATGTTAGAAATGACTAAAAAGCTGAAAACAAAATCAACAAAAAATTAATATATTTACGATTTAAATGAAACAAATTATTCCCGAATTTATTAAACAACCAGTTCGAGTTTTGCGTAATTCATATTTAATGAGAACAGTTAGGATTCATCCTGCACCCATAATTGTTCTTGGTCATCAAAAGACTGGTACCTCTGTGATTGCAGCACTATTAGGTGAAGCAACTGGTAAATCAGTCACTATAGATATGTTTCACCATAATAATAAAATTAGACCATTTTTTCGAGAGGATATTTTTAACAAAAAACTCTCTCTCAGAGATTTTATTCAAGCAAATGCACTATATTTCTCAACAGACATTATTAAGGAGCCAGATCTTACCTTTCATTATGAGGCATTACTAAATTATTTTCCGAAAGCTAAGTTTGTTTTTGTAATTCGTGATCCTAGAGACAATATACGAAGTATACTCAATCGACTCAAAATCTCAGGTAATCTCCAAAAACTTAATGATTGTGATACAGAACAATTGCAAGGATTAAAGGGCTGGCAATTTATTATTGAAGGTAAATTTCCTGATGTTACTGGTCAAAATTATATTGAAAAATTAGCTCAGCGTTGGAATCTAGCTGCAGATGTTTATTTACAAAATAAAGATCACATAGTGATTATCCGTTACGAAGATTTTGTTAAAGATAAGATTAATATAATTAGTCACCTTGCTAGACAACTTGGGCTCGAACCAATCCATGATATCTCCAATAAAGTTGATGTACAATATCAATCACGCGGCAACCACAAAATTAGTCGAATAGAGTTTTTTGGAATAGAAAATCTAAAATTAATAGAAAAAATATGTCGCGATAAAATGCAAAAATTTGATTATTTATTATAGAAATATTAATATGCCTAGGCATCAAAAAAAATACTATTAAATCATGTATTTATTATGATTTAATAAATAATAATAAATATTATTGTAGCTTTTTTACGAATATCAGTATCTAAATATAGTCACAAAAATGCAATATCCAATCTTTATTCTTGGTTCTCATAAAAGTGGTTCTAGTCTTATCAGGAGTCTGCTTGATAATCATCCAAAACTCTTTGTTATTCCTACCGAAATTCACTACTTTCAATATACTGGTCACTGGGTAGATTATAGGATGCGATATACATCACCCAAAAATATGGATAGACAATCTTTAATTGAATCGCTCACGCAGCTAGTTGAGAGAAAAAATAATCATGCCGATCCATATGCGGACTCAGTTATTACTGGAAAATTTGATATAGCGAAATTTAATAAATTTCTTAAAGATAGTTGCTTTAAATCCCCTCAAGAGCTTTTTGAAGCTTATGTCGGAGCGATACATTTATCTCTGACAGGTAAAAACCTGCCTGAAAATGTTCACGTTGTTGAAAAGTCAGTAGAAAATGCCGAATTTGCTGTCCTTCTTCAACAGATGTTTCCAAATTGTCGCTTTGTCCACATAGTACGTAACCCCTATGCCAGCCTTGTTGCTATTCGCAAGTCTAAGACAAAGAAAAACTATCCATCTGTATGTGATTTTGTCTTTTCGTTGCAAAATTCTTACTACAATCTTTACAAAAATCAACAATTATTGAACAACTATTTAGTTATTAAATATGAGGATCTGTTAACTTCTACTGAAAAAACGATGGAGAAAATTGTAAATTTTCTTGGCATCAATTTTGTGGATTTGCTGCTTACGCCAACACTCATGGGTCAGCCTTGGAATGGTAATAGTTCAAGTGGTGGCGGCTTTACTAAAATTTCATCTGCGCCGCTCGAAAAATGGAAAAGCCAGATTAATGATTTAGAAATTCACTTAGTTAACAGTTTTTTGCAACCAGTACTTGAGCAATTTGGTTACGAGCAAATAATAACAAACAAATCAAAATTTCTTCCAATCCGAGGTGAAAGCTTGGAAGCTTACATCAAGAATCGTTCACTACTCTGGTTAAAACCAATTACTTGCGATAGTCCATAGTTATCAACTGAAATATCATGAAAATAGCCTTCATTGTTAGTAAATTTCCTTGTTTATCTGAAACATTCATCTTGAATCAGATAACAGGTCTTATAGATCGGGGACACGAAGTAGATATTATTGCTGAGGGAGGAGATAATATTTCAAAAATCCAGTCTGAGGTAGAAAAATATAATCTGATTGATCGTACTTATTATATTGGAAAACCAGAAAATATCTTTTACCGAATATTGAAGATATTTCCATTGATTTTTACAAAGTTTATTAGACATCCAATCATTTTATTTAAATCACTTAATATTATTAGATATAGAAGTAAAGCTTATAGCTTAGCATTATTTTACGCAGCAGCTAATTTATTAGATAAAAAATTAGATTACGATATTATTCATTGTCACTTCGGACCGAATGGAGTCAGAGGAATCATTTTTAAAGAGATAGGTCTTTTTCAGGCAAAGATAATAACTACATTTCATGGTTATGACGTAAACCAATATCCCCGTAGATTTGGGAAAGATATATACAACAAACTTTTTGAAGAAGGAGACTTATATACCATTAATTCTAGATTTACCGGAGAAAAAGCTATATCACTAGGTTGCCCTAAAGAGAAAATTATTAGACATCCAGTCGGACTTGAGCTTTCAGATTTTTACTTCCAAAAGCGAGAAGTTAATCCAAATCAATTAATTAAAATTATTACAGTAGGTAGGTTAGTAGAAAAAAAAGGTATAGAGTACTCTATTAGGGCTTTTGCAAAAGTTTTAGATCGATATAATAATCTTGAATATCAAATTATTGGAGATGGTATTCTTCGAGCAGAAATTGAAACTTTAATAGCAGAGCTTGGTGTTTCAAATAAAGTAAAACTTTTGGGTTTTAAGACCCATGATGAATTACAACAACTTTATGCTGATGCTCATATTTTCATTTTGTCAAGCGTAACTTCTGCTGATGGAGATAAAGAAGGCCAAGGACTTGTATTACAAGAAGCACAAGCTATGGGATTACCAGTTTTATCTACCTTGCACAATGGTATTCCTGATGGTGTACTTGACGGGGAATCAGGCTTTCTAGTACCTGAACGAGATGTAGATGCTTTGGCCGAAAAGCTGAATTACTTGATTGAACATCCAGAACTATGGAGTGAAATGGGTAAAGCAGGTCGTGCATTTGTAGAAGAAAATTTTAACATAGATAAGTTAAATGACCGACTGGTTGAGATTTTTCAGAGCCTACTTCATCCAGAAACCGACAGCAAAACTGCTTTGAAAACCTTGGTTAAAACCTAATGGTGTAAATAAGAATAACTTAGGAAACCAAAAATATGTCAAATAATTTTGTCTCCATAATCATCCCAGTCTACAATCACTCCGAATGTCTCAAGCTATGCCTAAAAGCTTTAGAAAATCAAACTTACTCGAAAGACTTATATGAAATAGTTGTCGTTGATAATGCTTCTAAAGAAGATATCAAAACTGTACTCAGTCAATTTAATCAAGCAAAGTACACTTATGAAAGTAAACCTGGCTCTTATTCCGCTCGCAATCAAGGTGTTTCTGTTGCACAAGGTGAGATTTTAGCTTTCACTGATGCAGACTGTATTCCAGATTCAGATTGGATTGAAAAAGGTGTGAAACATCTCACAGAAACAGCAAATTGTGGGTTAGTTGCTGGTAGAGTAGACCTTTTTTTCAAGAATCCAGAAAATCCAACTCCCGTAGAACTTTATGAAAACATTGAAATAAATTTTCATCAAAAAGAAAATTTGCGAGACGCTAACTTTGGCGTGACTGCCAATGTTTTTACATACAAACACGTAATTGATAACGTTGGTCTTTTTGATAGTACTCTTAAATCTGGCGGCGATCGCGAATGGGGACAGCGAGTTTTTGCAGCTGGTTATAAACAAGTATATGCCGACAATGCTCGTGTAAATCATCCTGCGAGACATTCGTTTTCTGAACTCCGCAAGCGAATAACTCGTTTTGTTGGTGGGAATTTTGACATCATGATGAGTAAAAATCCTTCATCAATAGAAATTATAAAAGATATATTGGGTACTTTCAAACCTCCTTTCAGGAGTTTATATCGTGCTTGGAAAAATGAAACCCTAAATAGCTTAAAGCATAAACTTTATTTTGTTTATGCCATGTACTTTGCAAAATATATCGTAATAACAGAAAAAATGCGACTCTATTTAGGAGGTAGCTCTCAAAGAGAATAGTAGAGATTAATAAATTTTTTGTCATATTTTTTTCGTTAGTAATATTTTAAGTCATCTATATAGGTAGTGAAATGATTATCGATAGCCAATCATCAAACTTAAAGGAGTCCTCAATATCTAATCAGTCTCCTTTAGTCAGTATTCTGATAAATAACTATAATTATGCATTATATCTAAGTCAGGCTATAGATAGTGCATTAGGTCAAACTTATATAAATACTGAAGTTATTGTGGTAGATGACGGTTCTACTGATAATTCTCGTGAAATTATTGAAAGCTATGGCAATAAAATAATTCCAGTATTTAAGAAAAATGGCGGACAAGCCTCAGCAATAAATACGGGTTTTGCTGCAAGTAAAGGAGAAATTATTTGCTTACTTGATGCTGATGATATTTTTTTACCTGAAAAAGTTTCGACAATTGTTGATTATTTTAATTTAAACCCAGGTATTGATTGGGCTTTCAATGAATCTGCCCCAATGCAATCAGAAGATTTAGTTAATGTAAATTTGAATCAACTTATTGCTAAAATTGCAGGTCAAGATTCTGAGGATTTACCAAAACCAATTGATTTCAGAAAACAAATTATTAATGGGAAGTTTCCTTCCTTCACACCTTCCACATCTAACCTATGTTTTTCTAGAAGAATTTTAGAAAAAATCTTTCCATTGCCTGAAGCTAAAGGAGCTTCACGTATGGCTATTACTGATTTTTACTTTAAGTATTTAGCAGTAGGTTTAAGTGTAGGTTGTTCAACTAAAAGAAATTTAGGTATTTTTAGATTACACAATAATAATACTTATACTGGTCAAGAATTAACTAAAAAAAGAAAATTCTATGCGGAAATACATATTACAACCGGTTATTATATGCAAGTAAATTTTCCAAAGTTTACAAAATTAAGTCAGAAGATATTTTCAAAGGGATTCGCAACTTATTTAAGAAATAAAAATCCTGATACAAATTGCAATCAATTAATTAAAGATTACTTTTATTGTTTAACTTTAGGTGAACAAATAGAAGTTCGTTTAAAAACTATTTACTACTTTTTAAAGTTGGGTTTTAAGGACTTCGCATAGATATAAATATGCGGTCGTCATAAATTGGAATAACTTAGTTAAGCTCGTATTACAAAAATAGTCTCAATCTCAGGCATCTTATAATAATTAATGATAGCTATGCGTAATCTAATAAAAAGAAGAGCCAAACAATTTTCTGTCGTAGAATCATCTACATTGTTCCGAAAATTTCACTCAAACCTAAAAAATGATTGGAATGAGATTGAAACAGCGGATAATTGGGATGCGATAACTTGGGCACAAAAAAGATTAATTGTTGACCATAAGTATCGCTTTCTTTATTGTGCAATTCCTAAAAATGCATCTAGTAGCTTAATGAAAGCTATAGTTAGTGTAAGTAATTCAAGAAGAAAAAAACTACTTTTAAATTCTTCAAGAGATACTATTCGTAATTATGTAGAACTTAATTATAGTTTATCCACCTATACTTATGCATCAGCGAGAAAAATAATCAATAGTGATTACTTCAAGTTTGCCATAGTTCGTAATCCCTGGGCACGATTAGTATCTAGTTACCTTAACTTATTTGTTCGGTTTCATGAGCATGGACGACCTACAGATTTAGTTAGAGATTCAGTAAAATATATATATGGAGAAGATGTAAAAGATAGAGATTCTGTTAAAATTAATTTTGAAGAATTGATTAAGTATTTATGTGCTACAGAAGATAGATATATCGATCAACATTGTATACCTCAGTATTTATTTTTAGGCGATATTAAATACGATTTTGTCGCTCGTATGGAGAATTTGTCGGAAGATTTACAGTATATACAGAACAAATTAAATCTATCTTTAGAATTGCCTAAGCTAAATAAAACGAAATATTCATCATCACCAAATAAAGAGCAAAACTTATCAAAGCTTTCTGCATCTGAATTTAGGAATTGGAAAACCGTTTTACCTGATTATAAACAATTTTATACACCAGAACTAATTGATTTAGTTGGAAAAAGATACGCAAAAGATATAGAAATGTTTGGGTATGATTTTGCTAACGATGATAGCTATACTTCAAACTATTCAACAATAGGAAATAGTCAATGAATTATGATTTGAAGCCACTAGTAAGTATAATCATCAACAACTATAATTACGAACGCTTTTTACCAGAAGCAATTGACAGCGCCATAAATCAAACTTATCAAAATACTGAAGTCATTGTTGTTGACGACTGTTCTACCGACAACTCCCGCGATGTCATAGCTTCTTACGGCGATCAAATAATCCCCGTTTACCATCAAGAAAATGGCAAACAAGCCGCAGCTTTTAACAGCGGATTTGCGATTAGTAAAGGTGAAATAATCATCTTTTTAGATGCTGATGACTACCTTTTCCCCAATGCTGTAGAAAACATTGTTTCAGTTTGGAAGCCAAATCTTGCTAAAGTACATTACCGCTTGGAAGTGGTAGATACTTACAGGAAACCTTTGGGATTTTCTTATCCCCAAGGTGGTACAAAGTTATCTAGCGGCGAAATTTGGCGGACTATTTTAGAAGTAGGTGGTTATATAGGTGTAGCAACCAGCGGTAATGCTATTAACCGCAAAGCATTAGAGGAAGTCTTTCCTATCCCTGACGAATACAAGCTAACTGCTGACGATTATCTTTCCATGCTGATTCCCTTTCATGGGGAAATTGTTGCTATTGAAACACCCTTGGCAGCTTATCGGATTCATACCAGTAATCAATGGGCTTTAGCTACCTTAACCGCAGAGCGTTTCCAAAGATTTGTCCGCCACGATTTGCAAAATTACCAGTTATTGCTACAAAAAGCAAATGAATTAGGCTATGAAGTGCCTAAAGACTTGGAACAGCGTAATATTGGGCGTTTATGGTCTAGAATGGCATCTTTACGCTTAGATCCTCAAAATCATCTCGTTCCTTCCGATAAGCCTCTTGCCCTAATTTACAAGGGGATACGTTCGTTGTGGAAATACTCAGACGATAGCTTGTTCAAAAAACTTATCTTCAGTTTGTGGTTTATTTGGGTAGGTTTAATGCCTTTACCCTTAGCGAAAATGGCAATTACTTGGTTATTCGTTCCTCATAAACGTCCCAAACTAAATTTTGGTTTTATCAAAAAGTCCAATGAAAACTTACCAAAACAGGAGTTAGCATGACTAATCCCATAGGCGCACTCATCGTCAGCCATGCTTATGTAGTAGGAGTTAATCAAGGAAAGCTTGACGCGATCGCTAAAACTGGCGAAGCTGAAGTTGGTTTATTAGCTCCTAGCAACTGGAAAGCACCAGAGTGGAATCGCGAACTTCCATTAGAGACACCTTACAACAATATCAAATACTATAGCGCTCCTGTAAACTCTCCTGGTCGAGGAGGTGCTTATATGTTTTCACCAGGGAAAATCCAACAGGTAATCAAAGACTTTCAGCCAGATGTATTGCATGTAGAATTAGAAGTTTTTTCCTTAGGTGCTTTTGAGTTTGCAATTTATAGTCGCTTAACTGGTAAGCCTTTAGTTCTATTTGGGTGGGAAAATCAACAGCGTCACTTACCTTTACCACGCCAGTGGGTTCGGAAATTTGTTCTAGATACGGCAAAGTTGATTATTGCTGGCAATCAAGACGGAGCGGATTTATTGCGCTCGTGGGGTTATACCGGGTTAGTAGAAGTTATGCCTCAAATTGGAGTAGACACTCAGTTGTTTACTCCTAATATGCGTAAGCAAAAACAAACAAGCGACGAATTGCAAATCGGCTTCTTAGGAAGATTAGCACATCAAAAAGGTATCGACCTTATATTTAAAGCTGCACGCCAACTGCAAGAACGCGGATTAAAGTTCCGGATTATACTTTGCGGTTCTGGTAATGATGAACAAACTTTAAGAGAAGAAGCTCAAAAACAACAAATTGCCGAACTTGTTACTTGGCGGGGTGCAGTTCCTCACAGTAAAGCTGCTGAAGAAATCAGTAAGTTTGATGTGTTGATTTTACCCTCACGAACAACTCCAACTTGGAAAGAGCAGTTTGGTCATGTGCTAATTGAAGCAATGGCAATGGGCGTACCTGTTGTTGGTTCAAGTTCTGGTGAAATTCCTCACGTAATTGGAAGATCTGACTTAGTATTTACCGAAGAAAATGCTTCGGAACTAGCAGCAATTTTAGAAAAAATGATTAGCGAGCCAGAGTGGCGTGAAGAAGCTGGACGCTACGGCATGGATAGAGTTTATCAAAATTATACCCATGAAAAGATTGCCGAAAGGTTAATTAAATTGTGGCAAAAGTTACTTGAACCACAGGTCGGAACTTATAAAATGGCACAGGAAAAACTTACATAGAGTTGGGCTTATAGATAAACACAGATTATGTTTGATTTTAAGGGTTAGAAATTATTAATGCCTATCGCAATAATCAAGATAATGTCTAAAATTATGTATAATTTACAACAATTTGTTAAACTTTTTGTCACAAATACAATCAGGTTTAAAATATGAAAAAAAAGCTTTTATTAGTCACATTTCCGATTGATTTAGGAAGTACAACTTTTGAACAACGTTTTATTAAAATGTTTGATGATTGCCCAGATATTGACTTAAAGGTATATCGTTTTGCGGCTAATCAGAATCACATCCACCCTAAATCAATATTTACGTTGGATTATGCAAGAAAGTTTGGACAAAGAATTCTTGATTCAAGGAAATTACATAAAGTAGTTCATCAAGCAAATACCGAAGGAAGAAAAGTTCTATTTAATGGAATAAGTCCAGCTGTTTTCGCGTTCCCAGCTATTAAACGCGATAACAGCTATATAGTTACCGATTGGACTAGAAAGCTTTTCGCTCCTATTTGGGGACATTCTGGCTCTCCTGCATGGTTAACCTTCATACATAAAATAATTCTCAATTCACAAAAATATGTATTTGGTGTTACCGATGCAGTAATTGAACAAATAGAAAGAGACTATGATGTACCAAAAAATAAATTAAAAAAAGTTCAATTGCCCTTTGCATCTGACTTAAATGTATTCGTTCCTAGTCCTAATAGAGAAGATAACGAGATAAGGATTCTTTTTGTGGGCGGAGATTTTGGTCGTAAGGGAGGTGATATTTTACTTAACTGGTTTGTTGAAAACTATAAACCTGGTTTAAAGATGACCATGTTAACAAGAAAATCAATAAATACACACCCAGAAATAGATTTTATAAATAATGTCCAGTATGGAGAAGCTCGGCATATAGAAATATTTAAAAACCATGATATTTTTGTACTTCCTACTAAATGTGATGCCTATCCATCTGTTCTTGGAGAAGCCGCCTGCGCTGGACTTGCTATATTGACAACAAAAAATGCTTTAGGTGCACCTGAAATAGTAAAAAATATGATTAATGGTTCTATTAGTAATTCGCAAGAAGATTTGGTTAATAAATTAAGTGAATTAATAAATAATGAAGCTCTTATAGAACAGATGAAAGAGAATAGCCGAAAGTTAATGGAAAAGGAGTTTGAATCAGAATTGGTACTGAACAAGTATATGACTTATATTTTTGAATAAATGTATAAATTATTAACTATTAGTTGGAGGTAATAATGCGTGTGGCAATTGTGCGCTTGATGCATGAATTTAGTATGGATGTTTATGCCAATGGCATCATTTCAGGATTGCAAGCGGTGCGCCCAGACTGGGAGATACTGGATCTAAAACCACAATCTATTGATAGAAAAAGTCGTTCTTTATCTCTAAGAATTAAGAAATATTATGAGCGTTTTTGGCGTTTTCCACAACAAGTAACACAGCAAACAGCAGATATTTTTCATATTATAGATCCAAGCGAGGGACATACTACTTATTGGTTAAAAAATAAAAATAAAAATGTTGTTGTCACTTGTCATGACCTGGTTAATTTTTACTATAAGGATAATCTAAAAAATTCGGTAGAACTACCTTTTATCAGTCGTGCGATGTGGTTATATGCTATCAAAGGCATGAAAAAAGCAGATAGCATTGTTGCTGTTTCTTCTATGACAGCTAAAGATACAACCAAGATATTAGATATTCAACCAGAGCTTATTTCTGTAATTCCGAACGCTGTAGATAAAATTTTCAAAAAATTACCGAAAGAAGAAGCTGAATCTTTTCGATATAAACAAGGAATTGCTTCAGAAACTTTGTGTTTACTAAATGTAGGTTCTAATCATCCCCGAAAAAATATTACTAATATCTTAAAAGTAATAAATATTCTCAAGCAAAAGGGATTATCTTTCCATTTTTGGAAAGTAGGTACAGATTTTACAGAGGAACAAAAAGCTTATATTCAGGCTCAAGGATTGGAAAATTATATCAGTTATTTAGGTAAGCCAGATAAAGAAGGTTTGCTCGAAATTTATAATGCTGCCGATATTTTGATAGCGCCTTCTCTACATGAAGGGTTTGGGATTACACTTTTAGAAGCAATGGCTTGCGGTATTCCAGTGATTAGCTCCCAATGTTCTGCTATGCCCGAAGTTGTAGGTGATGCTGGAGTATTAGTTGAACCCACAGACGCTCAAGCAATAGCAGATGCAGTATGTCATCTTTATAATAATCCTGAATATTACGAAGAATTAGTCAAAAAAGGACAGTTACGAGCTAAATTATTTACTTGGGAAAAAACCGCAGAAGAAATTGCTCAAATTTATGAAAAATTAGTATTTGGAAGAAAATCACAAGTAGCTAATTCAGTCAATTTAGCTCCATCCAAATAGTTGTATATAGTTATACAAAAACAATTAATTTATTTTCTAGATTATTTAAATCGCGAACAGGTGTTACTAAAGATGAAAATTCTAATATCTGCTTATTCCTGCGAACCAGGTAAGGGTTCCGAACGTGGTGTGGGTTGGAACGTTGCTAGAGAAGCCGCCAATCACCATGAAGTCTGGGTTTTAACTCGCTTTGAAGAAAGTGGAGAAGTCATTGAAGCGGAGTTAGCGCAAAATCCAGTCCCGAATCTGCACTTTGTATATTTTAATATACCGATCTTGGGCGATATGTGGCGCTGGGGGTCAAATGGTGCGATGCAAATTCACTACTATCTCTGGCAGGTACAAGCATACTTTGTGGCTCGTCGCTTGCACCGGGAAATTGGCTTTGATGCCATGCATCATGCCACATTTGTCAAATATTCGAGTCCGAGCTTTCTGTCGCTATTAGACGCTCCCTTTATTTGGGGACCAGTTGGCGGAGGGGAAACAGCGCCAAAAGCATTTTGGAAAGATTTTAGCTTGCGTGCCAAAGTTTATGAAACTGCCCGAAATCTGGCTCGTTCTTTAGGAGAACTCGATCCGTTTGTAAGTGTCACAGCTAAAAGAAGTGCAGTAGTCAGAGCTACCACTAAAGATACTGCAAACCAACTTTACAAATTGGGTGCCTATAAAGTATATATTACTCCCGAATCTGGTTTACCAGAAGAAGAAATTGCCCATCTTGCACAATATAAAATGCCTGAAGGTTCTCCCGTGCGGTTCATCAGCATGGGTAGATTGTTGCATTGGAAAGGTTTTCACTTGGGTATACGTGCCTTCGCAAAAGCAAACTTGCCCGATGCTGAGTTCTGGGTTGTAGGCGACGGAGCGGAATGGCAGGCTTTACAGACACTTGCACAAGAATTGGGGATTGCTGAAAAAGTCAAATTCTGGGGTAGACTACCCCGCGAACAGACTTTAGAAAAACTAGGACAGTGCCACGTACTAGTTCATCCCAGCTTACATGATTCTGGCGGATGGGTGTGTATCGAAGCAATGGCAACAGCCCGTCCGGTAATTTGTCTTGACTTGGGTGGGCCTGCTATCCAGGTAACTGAGGAAACGGGCTTCAAAATTGCTGCAATTAATCCGGAGCAGGCAGTTACTGATATGTCTAAAGCAATGATAACTCTTGCTAATGACCCAGAATTACGGGTACGCATGGGGCAAGCTGGACAGAAAGTAGTTAAAGAAGGTTACAGCTTGCAAGCTCAAGGCGATCGCCTAGCGCAAGTTTATCAAGAAGTCGTATCTAATCAAAAATCTAATGAGGGCGATTTTGCAGTCAAAATGTAGTGAATATAAGCCAACTTTAATACGGTTTAATTATCAGGTTGCATACTTATTATCATAAAAATTTAATACTAATAATGGTCATATTATGGCAAATAAATTTCAATAATCATAAGTCATTAATCATGACATAACTGATACTTTTGATTGATCTAAGTAAGTCGGCACAAATAAATGTAACTATGTAACAAAATGTAAATTAACCTTAAACCCTTATCGCTACTTTCTACTTGCTACTCCTTGATCTTAACTACGATTTTCAACGCCGACTTACTTATATTGTAATTTTTAATAGGATACTAACCTAATATGCATATTCTGATTGCTGCTTTACACAGACCGACTAAACCAACCGGAGTTTGTAGACACGCCGTTAATCTGGCTCAATGTCTTGCAGATACTAACCAAGTTGATAAAGTAACTTTGGTAATAGGAGCATGGCAAAAAGAATACTTTAAAACGTCTTTTAATCTCTCTTCACAAAAAATTGAATTAGTGACCATAGATATCAAAAATAGCTCAGTTGCTCGAAATATTTGGTATATAACTGGACTACCAAAGATTGCCAAACAACTCAAATCAAATATTGTTCATCTTTCTTTCCCTTTACCGTTCATTCGTCAACTGTTTCCCTGTTCGGTTGTTGCCACAATTCACGACTTGTATCCCTACGAATTTCCGCAAAACTTTGGTTATCCAAATGTTTTGTTCAATCAACTATTTTTAAAGCAATGTATTCAAAATAGTGATGGACTTTCCTGCGTTTCTCAACAAACATTAACATCCTTAAAAAAATATTTTCCCTATGTTGAAAACCGAAAAAAAGCTAATGTAGTTTATAACTATGTAGACTTTAGTAATATAGAACCTAAAATTCCTCAAAATGTAAATATTAATTTTGATTCTTCTTTCTTACTTGCTGTCGCTCAACATCGTAAGAATAAAAACTTAGATATATTAATCCAAGTATATTATCTACTGTTAAAGCAGCATCAAATAAAAGATTCAACTAAACTCATTATTGTTGGCAGTTATGGTCCACAAACAAAGAATATTCAATCTTTAATTCAAACTCTTAAGCTCGACAAACAGGTCATTTTGCTTTCCTCAATTGAAGATGAGGAACTATGCTGGATATACAAAAACTGCGAACTTTTCGTCATCCCATCATCTACAGAGGGGTTTTGTTTTCCCTTGGTGGAAGCATTATCCCTCGGTTGTAAGGCAGTTTGTTCGGATATTCCCATCCTTCGAGAAGTAGGTTCTTCAACCTGTCACTACTTCGATTTAAAACAAGATCCGATCAAAAATCTTTCAGAATCCATAGTTTATACTCTTTCTCAACCTCCTACAGACACATCATTTATGGATTCACGTTTTTTCAAACCAAATATAGCCCAGCAGTATTTAGACTTTTACAATTCAATAATATGATTCAACATATCTAGGGTGGAGAGCAGGGGTTTTAGGTAACATATAATTATTTTAGGTTTTAGATATGTCTGTGAACCACGACCAATTAATTCAACCAAAGCAGAGAATAATAAAAAATTCAACATTTTTCGTTATCGGGTTTGCTACGGCTTTTTTTCCTCGTTTGCCATCAAGCTTTGGTTTTCCTTCAGCAATAAATTTTGTCCATTTTCTAGTCATACCAGCAGTTGTCTTCATAGCGATATTGACAACTCAGGTTAAAGAGCGCAAACAAATTGCAATTATTGGGGAACTATCTTTTGGGATAGGGATGCTGTTTACATGTATGACTGCGAGTGCTTTGCTCAATAAAACAGGTATTATCAATATTTTTTTAGGCTTTATATTATTAGCAGAACCATTTATATTTTTATTAGCTATAATGGCTATCCCTGTAGGCAGTAAAAATATTAAAAGAATTACAAACTGGTTATTCGGATTTGCCATATTTAATTTACTATTAGCCCTTGCTCAGTCGGTTCTCCTGCCTATTGGAATTTACCCTAAACCAGAAGGAGGAACCTTACAAGACAATATTGTGGGTGTATTTGGGGGAGGAGGAGGAAGTGCAGCTAATTATATTTCTTGTACAATTTCGCTATATTTCGCCTTATATGCTTTTAAGGCTTTCAAAACAACGCTTCCTCGCTGGATTAAAATCACTGGATTATTAGCTAGCCTCTATCAAACACAGGTTTCCGATTCAAAACAAGTGTTTCTCGCTTTTGTGGTAGGCTTAATATGTTTAGTTCTCGTCAAATCGAATGATGTTAGAAAATTATTGTCGTATTTAATACCTTTGGTTTTGATAGTTACCCTCTTTTTCTGGGCTGTAAAAAATTTAAATCTTGAATTTTTGTCAGCCTATAAAAACTGGATTGATCGAGATATCTGGGGACTAGATGGGGAAGCTGCTCAAATTAAGTTTGCAGCATTTCGACTTATTCCCCCTTATTATAAAACACCATTGAATTGGTTGTTAGGTCTTGGCCCTGGTCACTCAGCTAGTCGGTTAGGTGCATGGGTACTGCGAGATTACGCATCAATGTTAACGCCTCTAGGTGCTACTACTCATCCTGCGAGTGCTGATATTTGGGAAGCTATTTTCTCAAGCTACCTTCCACAAGAGTCTACTGTATATTTTCCATTATTTACATGGGCAGGGATCTGGGGAGATTTAGGTTTGGTGGGGTTAGGAGTCTATTTATATCTTTGTTCTATTGTGTGGCGTAGAATTTGTTTGGATGACTTGAGCAAGTTTTTGTTACTATCCACTGCGATATTTGGGTTGATATTGACTCAGATGGAGGAACCAGGACATATGCTTAGTGTAGTGTGCTTGCTCGGTTTGCAATGGCATGAAATACAGCTTAAGAAGCATGAGCGTTTTCTTGCTGCACATTCAGCAACATATGCAGACCTCTAATTTAACATCACCATTCTGTTCCCTAAGTATCACACATCAATAAAACTCTGACAAAGTAGTACATAAAGTAAGTCTACTGATATCTTGCACCAATGTCGTTAAGCCTTCACAACCGCCTTTAAATCAATTTAAAGGCTCATATACCGGCGTACGTTAAAACGTACTAAAAGCCATACCTAGTCTTCTTTAGAAGACTTTGTTTATCAGCCTGGGAATTTATTCCCGTGTTGTTGAGAATGGTGCAAGATGTCAGTCTAAGTACTTAGACAAAATTAATTGTATATTGTCATTGCGAGGAACGAAGCATTCACCCGTAGGGTGTGAATCATCACAAAGACTTGAAGCTTTCAAAATGTAAAATTAATTTTGTACGACTACTTATAAACAAATACATCGGATTTTTAAGAGCATTGATTCATCAGAAGGTAACGTTTTAACACTGCACTATCAAAGCTTTGGTGATTTTTTATATATATCAGCATATTTATGCAAATCCCATCCCTTAAGATAATTATAAGGGATGGGAAAAACTGATAATATTGCTTATATTGCGATCGCGTTTCTCTTATCCTGCCTGCATCGCTTTAACTAATTCGGCAGCCACTTCAGGACGAGAAAACTGAGGTGGTGGTAATTCACCATTACGCAGCATTGCACGAACTTTGGTTCCCGATAAGTGAATTCGCTCTTCTTTGGTACTTGGACTAGTCTTGGCTGTCGCCATTGACTGAGTACGAGTACAGTAAAAAGCGTGTTCAAACTTCATCGGCGTAATACCTAGTTCCCCTGGTTGAAACTCATCAAAAATATGCTGCGCGTCGTAAGTACCGTAGTAATCACCAACACCAGCATGGTCGCGTCCTACAATAAAGTGGGTACAGCCGTAGTTTCGACGCACTAAAGCATGGAAAATGGCTTCTCTAGGTCCTGCATAGCGCATTGCTGCGGGGTTTATAGCCAAAATTACTCTGTCTGATGGGAAATAGTGTTCCGCCATGATTTCATAGCAGCGCATCCGAACATCAGCGGGGATGTCATCGCTTTTAGTTGCACCAACCAAAGGATGAAGAAATAAACCATCAACCGTTTCTAAAGCACACTTGATAATGTACTCGTGGGCACGGTGAATCGGATTACGAGTTTGGAAACCAACTACTGTTTTCCAACCTCTTTCTTTAAACATAGCCTGGGAGGCTGCCGGATCGATTTGGTAACTTGGAAACAAAGGATGCTCATCCCGTTGTAGCAACCAAACTGGGCCTGCTAAATTAACTTCACCCTGTTCGTATACTACTTTTACGCCGGGGTGCTTGTCTTCCTCTGTGCGGTAAACTTTAACAGCTTCGCGAGTTTTATCGTAGCGATATTTCTGAGTTAGTTGTAAAACACCAATAAAGCGTCCGTTAGGATCGTCCAAACGTATTAAACTACCTTCTTTCAAAGATGCTGCGACTTCTTCACTTACACTCAGAGTAACAGGAATAGACCAAGGCTGACCGTTAGCCAGACGCATATTTTCAACTACTGATTCATAATCAGCTTGTTCTAAAAATCCTTGAAGTGGACTGAAGCCACCAATCGCAATCATTTCTAAATCTGAATTTGCCCGTTTATCAAGTTGGATTCGAGGCAAGGAATCAGCTTTATCTAAAAATTCAGCTTGCTGTTTGGATGTAGCAACACGATTAACTAATTGGCCATTTTCAGAAATGGTACCCTGTTGATTATTCTCTAAAGTTAGACTTTGCATATTTTATAGATGATAATATTTCGACAGAAATTGGGCGTAATAGAAGTGCTGCGATACAAGTAATAATTGGGTGTTTTCGGCTAACTACACACCCCTTCAAGTCAGTCTCTTTAATCAAAGTTACTTAAACAGCTTGCATTTCTAAGGCTTTATCGAGATAACCCAACTCTTCAAGTTTGCTCAAGATTTTTGCTACGCTCTCTTCTAACTCTTCTAAATCAGTACGGCATTCAATAGTAGGATTGAGGGGTGCTTCGTAAGGATCGTCAATTCCGGTAAAGTTCTTAATTTCTCCCGCACGCGCTCTTTTGTAAAGTCCCTTCACATCTCGCTCTTCGCAAACTGTTAAAGGAGCATTAACATAAACTTCTACAAAATCTCCTATTTTCTGCTTGACTTCTTCTCTAATTTCTCTATAAGGAGAAATTGCAGATACTAACACAATTACACCATTGCGAGTCAACAGATGAGAAACAAAACCAATGCGGCGAATATTTTCATCTCTATCTGCTTTACTGAAACCTAACCCTTTGGTGAGATTTTCACGTACTACGTCACCATCAAGTATTTCTAATTTACAATTTTTTTCGCGCAGTTTTTCAGCAACTGCTTGAGTGATGGTGGTTTTTCCGGCACCACTTAAACCAGTAAACCATACAGTAACACCACGCTGATTCATAATTAATTTTTTCCTATGTAATGAGGGTTTATTTAGAACACTAACTTATGCTCTTAATCTCAAGTTAATTACAGCCGCCATATTAACCAGAATAATTAAAAGTTATTAGATGTTTAAGATACAAATATTCTCAAAGCAGCATAACCTTGAAACATAAATTTAGATGTTCTATTTCACAAATGTTCAATAGATGACAATCTTCTACTTCTAGAACCGATGAGGTATATCCGGTAGATTCACTTAGAAAATAAGTAGCAAACAAATTTGCAAAAAGTATAGCATCAAATTTCTTTGAGGACTACTAATAAATACTGAATACTTTTTATAGTTTTGATAAAGTTAGGAACTATTGACCCAAATCATTAACCATACATACAAGCAAGACTAATGTATATTTCTATAAGTTAAGCAAAATTGTATATCTTTAAAGTATTGTGACTATTACTATTGCGCGAATGTTGGCTTAAGAAGGAAACAAATTATAAATGAAAGCGTCTCCTCCTAAATTATTTTCTGGAAGTAATAAAAAATGTTCGTTTCTTTAAGGAATCTTCAATATAAGCAAATTATTTATGTGCTTTTTTCTTTTGCTTTTTGTATACTATCTGACAATATGAATGTTTCCAATTTTATAGGTGGTAATCAAGTTTTATCTATATAGTAGCTAGCTGAGGGGGTGACAAGGTGAATGTAACTTAGGCAGGGCAAGCCTTTCACGTTAGTTACTGCTAAAAAGATGAGAACAATTTTTATAAGGATTCTTACAAAAATTGGGATTTGAAGCGTTTGTTGATAAAAAAAATGGTAATTTTCTTTTTTATCTTTTTAGCGTTCGTTCTCTGAAAGGCTTGCCCTGCCACCGATTGATGCCGCTTGTCACCCCCTCAGAGTAGCTAGATAAAACAAGTAATTATTTTGTATATTATTATCAATGGTGTTGCTAAAGATTTGTGATGTATGTTAGTAATATCTACGCTCGTAAGTAACAACACTTTCCTCTTCGATGGAATAACTATTGATAAGTAGGAATTATTAATGATTTAAATATAGCACTTAATAGAGCCCCCCTTCAAAAGGGGGGTTGGGGGGATCTAAAATGTCTGGAACACTATACTTTCCGTTATTACTGCGTAAGTCCTAAAATAATTACCGTAGTTAAATTAAAAGCTTTGATTTCTTTCCAAGGATATGTAGCTCCCCCAGGGTACAGCTAACTAATAAAAACTATTGATAGTTGTCTAATATTTTCTTCATCAGAATGACTGCAAGCAAAGTGAATTAATCGTGAGGAAGCTTGAATATTGCTTGCTGCTTTCAATTTTGATCGCTAATTTAAATCGCCTGGCTTGCCCTGTCTTAATCAATTAAATATGAGTATCTTTCTAACTCTCATCATTGTCTTACTGACTCTAATTAGTTTTATTGGTGAATGGTTTCCGGTTGATATTACAGCGATAGCGGTAATGGTATTATTAATGGCCTTAGGATTAGTGACTCCAGAAGAAGGTATTTCTGGTTTTAGTAATTCGGCAACTATTACCGTCATGGCAATGTTCATCCTTAGTGCAGGAATTGCTCGCACCGGAGCAATTGGGGCAGTGAACGATTTGCTATTTAGGTGGGGAGGTAAACGTTCAACACTGCAAATTTTAGCTATTGGAATAATTGCAGGCCCAATAAGTGCTTTAATAAATAACACTGCCGTAGTTGCGGTTTTTCTCCCAGTTGTAGAAGATTGGTGCCAAAAACAAGGTATTTCTCCATCTAAGCTATTAATGCCGTTATCCTTCGTTACAATTCTGGGGGGAATGCTAAGCACAATTGGTACTTCCACTAACGTATTAGCAAGTGGTTTGTCGGAAAAATTGGGTTATGGTGCTTTTAGTTTGTTTCAATTCACCGAATTAGGGCTAATTATTTTTACTGTTGGCTTAGCCTATCTAACCTTAATTGCACCTCGACTGTTGCCCAATCGTAAAATCAGAAGTAGTAATAAGGTTA
>ERZ1740052.101-NODE-101-length-29017-cov-12.134901_pt1 | contig 29017 bp, 30 predicted proteins | sample MGYA00581750_ERZ1740052 | MGnify/ENA primary metagenome ERZ1740052 (study PRJEB43018, sample SAMN04849743) | marine metagenome | isolation source: floating plastic debris | place: Pacific Ocean | collected 2008-08-30 | study: EMG produced TPA metagenomics...
TCTTGGGATAACGACTGGGGAGAAAGTAAACGCTACTCAGGAATGGTTGTAAGAGACGACGAACAGAATATTAAATCTCCTAGTGCTGGAAACTACACAATTACAGTGGATTTTAATAAAGGTACTTACGAAATAAAGTAAAATACTTAATAAAAGGCTATGTGTTATCACATAGCCTTTTTTACATAATTATATAATGAAAAAAACAATTCTTTTTATATGTAGTGTATTATGTGCAGCTTTTGTTTTTTGTCAAGAAACATTAAGTTTTTCAATTACACCAGTTAATTTTGAGGCCGATACAGAGATAACATTAACCTTTTCAGACATCAATCCAACTGTATGGGGTTCTTCAACAACATTATACCTGTGGTCATGGTCTTTTGACGAAAATGATTTGAATAGTATTGACGCTCCAAATAATGGTAATTGGACGAACTCTGCCGCTGCAACTTCACCACAAGTACTAACGAAGAATACAAACGGAACCTATTCTATAACATTTACGCCAACTACTTTTTACAATAGAACTTCCATTGGTAAAATAGGATTTTTAGTTAAAAATGTAGACGGAAGTATTCAATCTACAGATATGGAAAATGAGGTTGGTACAGTTCCTCCTCCACCTACAGTAATAGAAGCTTCTGTTCCAGATGGATTACAAGATGGTATCAATTTAGATCCTAACGATGCAACAAAAGCTACTCTAGTTATTTATGCTCCAAACAAAAACTACATTTATTTTTTAAGTAGTTTTAATAACTGGACAATTGATAGTAACTTTTTACTTAAAAAAGATACACCTAAAAATAGATTTTGGATTGAATTAAATGGATTAACGCCTCAAACTGATTATACATATCAATATTTAATTGATGGAAGCTTAAGAGTTGCTGATCCGTATTCTACATTAATATTATCTGAAAGTAATGATCAGTTTATAGATAATATTACATATCCAGATTTACCTGCATATCCAACTGGAAAAACAAATCATGCTGTAACTGTATTACGAACTGGAGATGCTCCTTATAATTGGCAAATAACTAACTTTAAAAGACCTGAAAAAACAGATTTAGTAATCTATGAAGTATTATTAAGAGACTTTGATGAATTACATAGTTTTAATGCTTTGAAAGACAGACTAGATTATTTACAAAAATTAGGTGTAAATGCTATTGAATTAATGCCTGTTAGTGAATTTGATGGAAATGAGTCTTGGGGATATAATCCTTCTTTCCATATGGCTTTAGACAAGTATTATGGTACAAAAAAAGCGTTTAAAGCGCTTATTGATGAATGTCATAAAAAAGGTATTGCTGTAATATTAGATGTAGTTTACAATCACGGCTCTGGTCAAAATCCATATTATAGAATGTGGAATACAGTAAATGGAGATTATGGCGGACAACCAAGTGCTGATAATCCTTTTTACAATGAAACTCCTAAACATTCATTTAACGTGTTTAATGATTTTAATCACAGTCAACAAGCTACTAAAGATTACGTAAAAAGAACAAGTCAATATTGGATAAACGAATTCAAAATCGATGGTTTCAGATGGGATTTAACCAAAGGATTTACGCAAAATTGTTCTGCTTCAGACGATGCGTGTACAAACGCAATGCAAGCTGACAGAGTTGCTGTATTGAAAGAATATGCAGATTACCAATGGGAAGTAGATCCTGATTTCTATGTAATATTTGAGCATTTAGGAACAAACCAAGAAGAAACAGAATGGGTGAATTATAGGTTATCTGAAGGAAAAGGAATTTTAATGTGGAGTAATTTAAACTCAAATTACAACGAAGCTACTATGGGATATCATACATCTTCTGATTTTTCTTGGATATCATATAAAAACCGAGGATGGTCTGTACCGGCTAATATCGCATATATGGAAAGTCACGATGAGCAACGTTTGATGTATAAAAATATACAATTTGGTAATGCTAATAGTTCTTACAGCGTTAAAGATTTAGATGTTGCCTTAGAGCGAGTTAAAAATATTGGTGCCTTTTATTTTACGGTTCCTGGACCGAAAATGATATGGCAATTTGGTGAATTAGGATATGATGTTAGTATAGATTTTAATGGAAGAACTGGTAATAAACCTATCCGTTGGAATTATGTTAATGAACCAGATAGAAAAGCTATTTACGATCTTTGGTCAACATTAATAGCTCTAAAAAAACAAGAACGTATTTTTAGAACTTCAGATTTTAGTTTAGACGTTGCCGCAGCATCAGGGATTAAGAAGATTCATTTAACTAATGATAATGCTTCAGATGCTTTAAAACATGCTACAATAATAGGTAATTTTGGAATTACACCACAAAGTGTTACACCAAATTTTCAAGAAGCAGGTACATGGTACAATATGTTAGATGCCAACGAATCTATTATGGTAACTGATGTAAATGCTCCAATATTACTTCAGCCCGGGGAGTTTAAAATCTATGGAAGCTCAGCAGTAACACTTACAACAGAAGATTTTTCAATAGTAAATAAATCTTTTACTGTTTATCCTAACCCTAGTAGTACTTATTTTATGATTAATAAAGCTATAAAGAATGTGGCCATTTTTGATATTTCAGGAAAAAAAGTACACGAATTTAAAGGAGACTTCAATGAAGGTAAACGCTTTAGTGTAGAAAAACTATCTAAAGGTTTATACTTTATTAAAGGAAAAATAGAAAATAATACTTTGTCTCAAAAATTGCTTATTAGATAACTATATCTTTTAAGCTTACGTTTTTAAGAGGTGCTCGTTAGGGCACCTCTTTTTGTATTAAATACAGTTAAATCATATACTGATATCTATTTATAATTAAAAAACTTTATTTAGTAATATTGCACTCATAACTTACATGAATTATACTATTCTTGTAAGGCCTATTCAAGTAATTAGAAAAAAATGGTTTTAAGGCCATTAAAGCATCATAAAAACTATATAATCTGTGAGTTTAATTAAAATATACGAAGACGACTATTGTATCTGTGTTTCAAAACCTAACGATGTTGTTGTTCATCATGCATACCATTCAAGAAATGTTCGAGAAGAAAAATCGTTACTTCAACTATTATTTGAAGCATATGGTAAGAAATTTTACCCGATTCACAGGTTAGACAGGAGGACATCAGGACTAATTCTTTTAGCCAAGGAAACTAAATATGTGTCACAATTTCAACAATTGTTTACTAATGATAAAATTGATAAAATATACTTAGGCGTAGTCCGAGGGTTTTCACCAGATGAAAAGATCATAGATAGCCCAGTAAAAGGAAAAGATAGTAATGTGCATAAAGAAGCAGAAACACATTTGAAAACGCTACAGAACGTTACACTGAAAGTTCCTGTCGGACCATATGATACTTCAAGATATAGTTTGATAGAGTTACGGCCAAAAACAGGAAGATTACATCAATTAAGGATTCACATGAATAAAATTAGTCACCCTTTAATCGGTGATGGAAAATATGGTGATAAAAAGCATAATGCAATGTTTGTTGAAAATTTTAAATGGGACACCCTATTTCTTCATGCTCATATATTAAAATTTTTTCATCCTTTTTTGAATAAAGAGATAGTATTGACAAACGAATTTCCAAAAAATTGGACAGCATTACTGAATAAATTTGAATGGAGTTATTCTTAAAATTAATTTGTTATCAAAAAAAACTTAAATAACATAACTCACTAATAATCAGTATCAAAAAAAACACCTGCGTAAATAATCGTTAAGGATTTTATTTTCTCATTTAAAAAAGGTAATATATCTGTAAAATTACCGTTAATAATTAGGTTTTCTATCAATGAAATACCTAATTAATCCAACTTTTTTCAAAATAAACCATTAAAAAATGAAGAATCTAAAACCCCTCGTGTTATCACTAGCAGTAGCTATAACAATAGCTAGTTGTGAAAATAACGAATCTACAGAATTAACAACACCAGAAACAGCTACTTTAAGTTTAGCTGGTCATTATACCCATAAAGACTGTGGGTTTATTGATAATAACTGGCCACAAAGTGCAGAGTTAAGTACAACAAACATTATTAATGCGTCTGAAACTAATTTTCTTGTTGGTCAAAATGCAAGAATTGCAAATGTTTTCAACATTGGAACTGTACCTTTAGGTTATGCTATCGGAAATGGAACTTTAAATGCAATTTCTTATGGAGCTGGATACATAATTTTTGGTGAAGGCTTGTACAATTTTGCTTTAAACAATGGAGGTCGTATTTCAGTAGCTATGGTCCAAGCTCATGAAGTTGCACATCAATTACAATTCAATAATAATATTCCTTCTAGAAGAGAAAATACAGCTAGAGCAACTGAATTAGAGGCTGACGCTTTTGCTGGTTTCTATATTGGTAATGCAAATGGGTATGCAGCAGCTTGGCCACAAGCATCTGCTGCCTATAATTTTTCTGCTCAATTGGGAGATAATCAAGTAAATAGTTCAGGTCATCACGGAACATCAGCACAACGCCGTTCTGCTTTTCGTTTAGGATGGTTACTGAGAAACAGTTCATATCAGGGCCCAAGAGCTTATGATAGAACATTTTTCAGATATTACGATCAATATGTATTGGCTGGAGCCTTACGTGGTACATTCAAAAAGCCTGAAGGAATTAGCATAGAAGTACACGAATATGTTATGTCTAAATTTGAAGAATTACACAAGATTAGTACTGGTGAAATTTCTAAGGAAGACTTTGAAAAATTACAATAATCCAAATAACCTGATTTATTATATAATCCAATAATAAATAAAATAATAGTAACGAAAAAAGTTGGTATAATAAAAAAGAGGAGTAATACTAGTATTACTCCTCTTTTCTTTTTGTAATAAATTACAAAAACATTAAAAGTCTTGAAAAATTGCGTGCATCATACGCTTTTTATCATTAATACTTTCTTCAAGCGAAATCATAGTTTCAGTCCTACTTACGCCATGAATTTCATCAACTTTGTATATAATATCCTTTGCATCATTTGTGCTTTTCGCACGTACTTTACAAAAAATGTTATATTTTCCTGCTGTTACGTATGCTACTGTAACATTAGGAATCGTTCTTAGATTCTCGATAACGTGTTGCGTCATAGATGTTTTCTCTAAATAAATACCTACATGGGCTATAAAAGAGTATCCCATCTTTTCGTAATCCAAAGTTAATGTAGATCCTTGGATTATCCCCTCATCTTCCATTTTCTTTACACGAACGTGTATAGTACCTGCAGAAACTAGTAATTTCTTTGCAATGTCAGTAAATGGTGTACGAGCATTTTCGATTAAGATGTCTAAGATTTGATGATCAATTTCATCTAATACAAATTTTTTCATTTTTTGATTTTGTTCACAATATCTTGCAAAAATATTGAATATTATTAATAAAAGACAAGCTTTTAATGGCGAAATTTAATTATTAATAAAATTTTAGCATTCGAAAACGATTTCGCTATGTCCTTTATAATCAGATAAATCCCCTTCGTTTACTTTGTTAAGATGGGTAATGTACTTGTTGTTTATTATTTTTTCTTCATACAGGTAACCAAAATCTATCTTTTTTGATGGATAACGATGAATAATATCATAAAAATTCTGGGTATTGTTAGGGATTTCAAAGTACATTTTATAGCTCTCAAACTTTACTGCTGCTGCTATATGGTATATGCCTTGAAGTAGTGCGAAAAAATTAAATTTTCTCACTTCTTCCCTATCATAATCCTTTGGAAAATGACCTGCTTCTATTAGAATAGTATTAAATCCTTCTTTTTGAAAATTATCTCCAGTTGCTGTAGGATAAAACTCATCTGTATACCTACCCACATGATCTGGAATTACCTTTTGTAGCAATTCGTTCATTGCAACAATAATATTCATGGTCTCCTTCCTTCCTTGTGTAAGTGCCCTACTTTCTTCTTCAGAGGGTGCTAAGAATGATATTGTAGCTGGTGTACCTTTACCTTCTACTCCGAATATAGTTCTTTGATCATGAAGGTTGAAACAAAAATCTGGATTAAAAGTATCTAGTGTTTCTCTTAACAACTTACTTTCGCCTGCGATTTGGTCTACGGCGTCTCTATTTAAGTCTATATTCTGAGAATTTACTCTTGTGTATGCTAACGAACCGTCTGGATTTAACATTGGAATAATCTCGATAGTACAATTCTCAAGAATCGTAGTTGTTATATCTTTATTTACATTTGAATCGATAAAATTTAAAAAGTCAAACACTGCCTTAGTACCAGTACTTTCATTACCGTGCATTTGGCTCCATATCAATATCTTCTTCTTTCCTGTACCTAACCGTAGCTTATAAATTGGTCTTTTTTCAAAAGAATTACCTAGTAACTTCCATGATATTAAATCTCTTGTTTTTTTACACAAAGGTTCAATATCTTCAATTTTAATCCATCTTCCATACAGTTCATCTGCCTTAAATTCTTTATATGAATTTTCTAAAAAATCGATATCAAGTATTGTACTCATTTATTTGCTTTATAAAGAAAACCAATTTTCAACTAACTTTTTTTCTATAGATGTTACAGATTTATGCACGTAGTCGTTCTTTTGCATATCATACATGTATTCTTTGCTCCATTCTTCTATGTTATAACTCAATTCTGATAATGAACTACAGATGTAATCCAGTTCTTCAGTAGTAATTGATGGATGAATGGATAATCTTACCCATCCTGGCTTTTCTACATTACATCCTTCTAAAATTTGACTTTCAATAGATTTTGAAGTTGCTTTATCTACATTTAATAAGAAATGCCCATAAGTTCCTGCACAAGAGCATCCTCCTCTAGTTTGAATACCGAATCGATCGTTTAATAGTTTTACAACAATATTAAAATGGTACTTTTCAAAATAGAAAGAAAAAATACTCAGCCTATCTTTATGATTAGGCGCTAAAACATGAACGTTCGTTAGTGATTCCAAACAATCAAACATTATTGAATTAATCTCATCTTCACGGGCTTTAATTTTAGCTGTATCCATTTGATCCTTCAATTGCATTGAAAGCGCAATTCTAATGGTTTGTAAAAATGCTGGAGTTCCACCATCTTCTCTAGTTTCAACATCATCTATATAATCATGTTCCCCCCAAGGGTTAGTATAAGTTACGGTTCCACCTCCTGGATTATCTGGAATTACATTTTTATATAGTTTTTTATTAAAAACTAAAACACCTGAACTTCCAGGACCTCCCAAAAATTTATGAGGAGAAAAGAAAATAGCATCTAAATACTCATCTTCTTGTTCCGGATGCATATTTATATCTACATACGGTGCCGAACATGCAAAATCTACAAAACATAAACCGTTATACTTGTGAATTAATGCAGCCACTTTGTGGTAATCTGTTTTAATTCCTGTAACATTTGAACCTGCTATTATAGAAGCAATCTTTATAGGACGTTCCTCATACTTTTGAATTGCTTTTTCAAACATTTCCATACAAACTAAGCCTGCTTCATTACAGGGCACAACTTCAACATCTGCTATAGTTTCAAGCCAAGAAGTTTGATTTGAATGATGTTCCATATGACTAACGAAAACTATGGGACGTTTCTCTTCAGGAATCTCAGTATGATCTTTTAAATTTTCTGAAACTTTCAATCCTAAGATTCGCTGAAACTTATTTACAACACCTGTCATTCCAGAACCTTCAGTTATCAATACATCGTCTTTAGATGCATTTACATGACGTTTTATAATCTTTCTAGCTTCATGGTAGGCTAATGTCATAGCTGCTCCTGTAGTTGAAGTTTCAGTATGCGTATTAGCCACAAACGGTCCAAATTCATTCATTAATTTTTCCTCTATCGGTCTGTATAATCTGCCGCTAGCTGTCCAATCTGTGTATACAATTTTTTTCGTTCCGTATGGCGTTTCAAAAGTTTGATCTATCCCAATGATATGATCTCTGAACTGTTTAAAGTATTGCTCTAAATGGCTCATTATGTTTACATTATTATTTCTTGTATCTCTCTAATAAATCGTTCCGCTAATTCATCTGCTTTTTCTTGTGATTTAGCTTCTGTATATATCCTAATAATAGGTTCAGTGTTTGATTTACGAAGATGAATCCATTCATCAGCAAAATCAATTTTCACTCCATCGATTGTATTTACTTCTTCCTTCTTATATTTCTCTGCCATAGTGGCTAAGATTTTATCTACATCAATTTTAGGTGTCAATTGAATTTTATTTTTACTCATAAAATAGCTTGGATAACTGTCTCTAAGCGTTTTACAAGATACTTTTTTATGCGCTAAATGCGATAAAAATAAAGCAACTCCTACCAACGAATCACGACCATAATGAGAATCAGGATAAATAATACCTCCGTTACCTTCTCCTCCAATTACAGTATTGGTATCTTTCATCATTTGTACAACATTAACCTCGCCTACTGCGCTTGCTGTATAAGTTCCACCATGTTTATCTGTAATATCTCTTAATGCTCTAGAAGAGGATAAATTTGATACCGTATTTCCACCACCTGTTTTTTCTAAAACATAATCGGCACAAGCTACTAGCGTATATTCTTCACCAAACATAGATCCATCTTCAGAAATTAAAGCTAATCGATCTACATCAGGATCAACAACAATACCTAGATCAGCTTTCTTTTTAACTACCAATTTAGATATATCCGTTAAATTTTCTTTTAATGGCTCTGGGTTGTGTGGGAAATCACCGTTAGGTTCACAATACAATTCTATACACTTAACTCCTAATTCTTTTAATAATGCTGGTATTGCTATTCCACCTGTCGAATTTACACCGTCAACTACGACTTTGAATTTAGCTTTCTTAATAGCTTTTTTATCAACTAAAGGTAGCTTTAAAACCTCTTTGATATGTTTCTTTATATAATTTTTCTTCTTTTTATAACTTCCCAAATCGTCAACCTGAGCAAAATCAAATTCATCTTTATCAGCAATTTCAAGAATTTTTTCACCGTCTGCACCATTTAAAAACTCTCCTTTTTCATTTAATAATTTTAACGCATTCCATTGTTTAGGGTTGTGTGATGCTGTTAAAATAATACCTCCATCTGCTTTTTCTATAGGAACAGCAATTTCTACTGTTGGGGTTGTTGATAAACCTAAATCTAAAACATTAATTCCCAAACCTACAAGTGTATTAGCGACTAAATCGCTTATCATTTTTCCTGAAATACGTGCATCTCTTCCCAATACTATTTTAATAGTATCTTTTTTAGGGTTTTGATTCTTTATAAATGTTCCATAAGCTGCTGCAAACTTTACAGCATCTATAGGTGTTAAATTATCACCTGTATCTCCTCCGATGGTTCCTCGTATTCCTGAGATAGATTTAATTAATGTCATATTTCTTTTATTCGATTTTAAACAAAGATAAAATTTATCATTTATTTGGCTACTAATAAAAACTGTTAAATAGTTATATTTACAATCTAAAAAAAAGTTATGAAAACTGAAATAATTAACGCAAATGAAAAATGTTCATTTTGCAAAGAAGTTGTGGTATCCCCCAAAGTAATTTTCTGTTCTAATTGCGGATATCCTGAAAACGGAACAGATAAGGAAAGAACTAGGTTTTTTGCTAAAAGAACTATTGAAAAACATGAGCGCATAGATGCTAGGAAACAAATTAAATCTGCCCGAAATACACTATACACTTTATGTGGAATCATGTTAGTATTTGGCGTTATCATATTTTTTGGGAATAATAGTGTTCTTGAATTAGGAATACATCTATTCTTCTCGTTTCTTTATTTGACCTTGGCCTTTTGGTCTGAAAAAAAACCTTTTGAAGCTTTATTAATTGCTTTGTTACTATATGTAACATTACTTGTAATTGGATTTATAGATAATCCTAGATCGATCTTTAGTGGTATTATTTGGAAAGTTATTATTATTTCCTTCTTAGGTAAAGGAATGTATTCTGCCTTTATTTTTAGACAAAATATTCAAGAAAAAACAAATACATCCAATAATGATTAAATGTAATTCATGTGGATCTAGTTATGAGAATTATATAAATTTTTGTCCGAATTGTGGGATCAAAATTGAGAAAAGAATTATAAAAAATACTGTTTTAAATAATATTATTGGTTTTTATTCGTCAATAATTATCTACCTATGTATTACTTATTTCGTATTTGAAAAATATCCAGAAAATCTTACAATTGATATTTTTATGGAAATAATATTCATTTTTATCGTTGTTGGCTTTTGCTTATATGATTTTAAAAACATACGTTCATTATTTTCTTTTCCTAAGTTGAAACAAAAATCTTTTATTGCATTATTATTAATACCCATATTAACTGCATGTTTGGTCTCTTTTGGAATGGACTATTTGAACGACTTCTTGTTTGATGAAAAGGGGAATAATTACTATGATATGTATTCATATGTAAAACAACCATTACTTTGGTCGATTATATTTATAGCCATATTACCACCAATTTTTGAAGAATTAGCTTTTAGAGGAGTTTTATTTAATTACTTATCGAAAATCACTTCTATACAATATACGATTATAGCCACATCCTTTTTATTTGCATTGATCCATTTTTCATTTATAGCTATGATATGGATTTTTCCTTTTGGTTTATTTCTAGGTTATTTGCGAAACAAGTATAATTCTTTATGGTTACCAATGTTGGTTCATTTTATGCATAATTTCATTGTGATCTTGTTAGATTATTATACTTCATCATATACCTTTTGAATCCGTATTTCTTATAGATAATAAGCACAAAAAAACCGTTACTAAAAGTAACGGTTTTTATATATTAAATGGCTGTTAGAGAATTATTTCCCTTCCATTTTTCTTTTTAATTCAGCTAATCCACCGATATCACCTAATGTAGTTCTTTCAGTTTCTTGAGCTTTCTTAGCAGCTGCTTTAACATTTCTCTGCTCTTCTTCTCTGAAGATTGAAGTATGCGATACAACTATTTTACGGTATTCTTTACTAAATTCAATTACTTGGAATTTAGCAGTATCACCTTTAGCTAATTTACCTCCGTCTTCTTTTTCTAAGAAACGGATCGGTACAAATGCTTCAACTCCGTCTTCAAAAGTTACCGTAGCACCTTTATCTTTCTTAGCAGAAACAGTTCCTTCAAATGTAGCTCCGATTGTATACTTAGCTTCATGACCATCCCATGGATTATCTTGAGTTTGTTTATGACCTAAGTTTAATTTACGGTTTTCAACATCTAATTCTAATACTTGAACTTCTAATTTATCACCTACAGTTACAAATTCTGATGGGTGTTTAACTTTTTTAGTCCAAGATAAATCAGAGATGTAAACTAATCCGTCGATACCTTCTTCTAACTCAACAAATACTCCGAAGTTAGTGTAATTACGTACAGTACCACTGTGAGTAGATCCTACAGGATATTTAGTAGTGATATCTGTCCATGGATCTGGGTGTAATTGCTTCATACCTAAAGACATCTTACGCTCTTCGCGATCTAATGTTAAGATTTGAGCCTCTACTTGATCTCCAACTTGTACGAAATCTTGAGCTGAACGTAAGTGTGTAGACCAAGACATTTCTGATACGTGAATTAATCCTTCAACACCATCTTCAACTTCTACAAATGCTCCATAATCAGCTAAAACAACTACTTTACCTTTTACTTTGTCTCCTACTTTTAATTCAGAATTTAAAGCTTCCCAAGGATGAGCAGATAATTGTTTTAATCCTAATTGGATTCTTGACTTGTTATCATCAAAGTCTAAGATTACAACGTTTAATTTTTGATCTAATTCAACCACTTCACTTGGATGGTTGATACGAGACCAAGATAAATCAGTAATATGTACTAATCCATCAACACCACCTAAGTCAACGAACACACCATAAGAAGTAATGTTTTTAACAACACCTTCTAATACTTGTCCTTTTTCTAATTGACCAATGATTTCACGTTTTTGCTCTTCTAAATCAGCTTCGATTAACGCTTTATGAGAAACAACTACATTCTTAAATTCGTGGTTGATTTTAACAACTTTAAATTCCATAGTTTTTTCAACATACTGGTCGTAATCACGGATAGGCTTCACATCAATTTGAGATCCTGGTAAGAATGCTTCGATACCAAAGATATCTACAATCATACCACCTCTAGTTCTACACTTTACAAAACCGTTAACGATTTCTCCAGTTTCGTGTGCATTATTTACTCTATCCCAAGCCTTGATTACACGTGCTTTCTTGTGAGATAATACTAATTGACCTGAAGAGTCTTCTCTTTTGTCTACTAATACTTCTACTTTGTCTCCAACAGCTAAACTTGGATTGTAACGGAATTCATTTAATGAAATAACTCCTTCAGATTTAGAGTTAATGTCAATAATTGCATCACGATCTGTAATACGAACAACTTCACCATCGATAACGTCACGTTCGTTTACAAAACCTACAGTACCTTCTAGTGCTTGTTCAAATTCTTTTAATTTAGACTCATCAACTTCATCAATACCTTCTTCGTATTTATGCCAATTAAATGTTGCTAAAAATTGAGCATCACTTACTTTTGGAGTAGCTTCTGCTGCTTCTGGACTTGTTGTTTTTGTTTCTTCAGACATGTCTGAAATAATTTTTGTATCTTATTGTTATCCAGATTTCTAACGAAGAAAACGCAAAGAGATATTAAACTTAATAAAATGATTTTTATTCCTTTCTTAAATCTGTACTCGTAAAAAGGAGTGCAAATGTACGGGTTTTTAGTGAGTTAACCAAAAAGTATGTATCCTGAAATAGAACAATGTCAAAAGTAATTTTTGTAGTTATTTTAAAACAATATTTATGGTTGGTTAACAGCATTAAAAAAGTCCTGTATTATTAAATTTTTTTAATTTTAACCTTAAATAGATTTTCGAAAATCTCGAATATAGCCTCAGCTTCATTCTTACGAACAGAAATGTGATATTCACAATCTAACTCTAACTTTTGAAACACAATTTCTAAGTTACGTTCTTTAATAATACGCTGTACTTTATTCATCATATCGTAACCAAACGTTAATTGATAGACAATGTTTATTGTTTTTTCTATAATTTCGGAAGCTTCCAAAGCATATTGTGCAGATGTTCGATATGCATTTATCAACCCTCCTACTCCTAATTTAGTTCCACCAAAATAACGTACAGAAACTATAAGTACATTGGTTACATCAAAAGCTTGTATTTGTCCATATATCGGTTGACCCGCAGAATTATTAGGCTCTCCGTCGTCATTTGCTCTAAATCTGGTAGTTTCTGTTCCTATTTGCCATGCATAACAATGATGACGAGCGGTGTGATGTAATTTCCTTAACGCTTCTAAACGTTCCTTAATCTCTTCTTCTGTCTGAACAGGAAAAGCATAACCGAAGAATTTACTATTTCGATCTTTAAAAAGTGTTTCTTCTGAAGGTGCAACTATTGTTTTGTATGTATCCTTTTCCATTATTTAAACTATTGTTATTAAAATAATTCCAACTATAGCCAAGCCAATGCCTGCCCAATTTCTTTTTTCTAATTTTTCTTTGAAGAAGAATAAGCCAAATAATGTGGTTAATAATACAATACAAACATTATTAATAGTGAATAATGTAGAACTTTCAATTCCCTCTGTTTTTAAAGCTCTTAATAAAAAATCTATTGAAAAATAATTTGGAATCCCTAAAGCAATTCCTGCAATACTATTTCTCCAATGAAATTTCGTTTTTTTTCTTACCATTTGAACTATTAAAAATGAAAAACCTAAACAAAAAGCAATTCCAAATATTGATGCAGAAAACATAGATACCTGACCTGATTCAACGTATGTTGTTTCAGTATACTTTAACAGTGTATCAATAGCTCCTGACCCTAAAAAGAGAATTACTGGGTAATAAAAATGAGAAATTTTGAAATTCGTTTTACCTGTTCCTTTCACTGATGTTAAATAAACAGCCATTAATGCGAAAAGAATTCCAGTAATTTTAATCAACCCAAGAGATTCACGATATAAGAGAACTCCAAAAATAATTGGAATAACAACAGACATTCTTCCTGAAACTGAAGCCACAGAAAGTCCATTTTTTTGTGAGGTAAGTGCCATTACATTAAAAATAGTAATGAACAAAATTCCTAAAAACATAGCTCCAAAAAACCAAGGCTGCGTTGGTATATCGTGGATAAGAATTTTCTGATCTGAATATACGCAACCTATGGAAAATGCAACAATATAATTTATCACAATCGCTTGGAAAGTGTCAACTTTATATACTTCGAAGAGTTTGAAAATAACATACAAACTACTTGAAATTAAAACACTCAAAACTAAGTAAATCATTATTTAAAGTTTTCCTGTTGTAATAAGTTTATAACATCTTCCTCTTTAGGTGATATAGTCCAACAATGTATTCCTAAGGTACTTGCAGCGTCTGTATTTTCTTTAGTATCATCGATGAAGTAAGTTTCTTCTGGGTTTAATTGATTTGCTTCAAGTACAAACTCATAAATGGATACGTTGGGTTTTCTTAAATTAATTTCATGAGATAAATAAAATTGTTCAAAACAATCCTTAAAATCCTTGTATAAATCTATTCCCCAATCATTTTGTATCCAATCAATATGCAACTCATTAGTATTACTCAGCAGAAAAAGACGGTATTTTTTACTAGCTTTAAGAGCTTTTAAAAATTGTAATCTATGCTTTGGAAAATCTAATAAAATAGCATTCCATGCAGCCACTAAATCTGATTTTTCAAGCTGAAATGATTGGTGAAAATAATCTACAAAATCTTTTGTTGTAAGCAAGCCCATTTCATAATCATAATATACTTGCATCATTGCATCATTCACTTCCTTAACTCCTAATTTGGCTAATTCGTTTAATGTTGCTTCTTTGTTTAAATTGATGAATACATCACCAAAATCAAAAATGATATTCTTAATCATTTATATAAGTTCTTAAAATGTCGTTTTTAATATGTTCTTCAAGAGTCACTTTCTTTTGAATGACAGGAGCTTTTACGCCGTTGAGAAACTCGTTCTCTCCGATAAAAACCTTTGCTTCATCCCACAAATTAGCGGTAATAAAAGTTTGTATTGTCTCTCTTCCTCCTTCTATAATAAGGGACTGAATATTGTGTTTGCTAAGCACTTCACAAATCTGTGTAGCTATGTCTTTGGAAAAATCTATTTCTTCGAAAAGTAAATTCTCCCGATTAATTCCTGATTTTTCTGTAAATACAATAGTTAATGTAGAACCATCCAATACATTAAGCTGTTTAGAAATTCTAAGCTTTCTATCCAAAACTATTCGAATAGGGTTGTTACCCGTCCAAGTTCTTACACTTAGTTTAGGGTTATCAGCTATAACTGTAGTTGTACCTACTAAAATAGCATGTTCCTGTGCTCTGAACTTATGTACTAATTGCTTCGAATATTCATTAGAAATCCAAACAGGCTCTTGTTTCAGCTTGCTTAATGGCGCTATATATCCGTTTTTAGTTTCTGCCCATTTTAAAATAATATAGGGTCTTTTTTTATTTTGAACAGTAAAAAACCGTTTATGATGTTCTCTACATTCATCTTCTAATACACCTACACGAACCTTACATCCTGCTTTTTTTAACCTCTCAACTCCTTTTCCTGCTACTAAACTATTAGTATCAATTACACCTATTACAACTTTAGGAATTTTATGTTTGACAATTAAATCAGCACAAGGAGGTGTTTTTCCGTAATGTGAACAAGGTTCTAGAGTAACATATATCGTAGCTTTTTGTAATAAAGAGCTGTCGTTTACTGAGCGAATAGCATTCACTTCAGCATGTGGGCCTCCGTACGGACTAGTAAAACCTTCTCCTATTATTTTATTGTTATAAACAATTACAGCACCCACAGATGGATTTGGTCGAGTTGTACCTATACCTTTTTTTGCCAATGCTAAACATCGGTACATGTACTTATTGTGATCTAAATTCAATAGTTCAATTAAAATTTTATGTTGATATCCTCGGTTTCATCAATTAAGTATGCATTAGAAAATCCAAATACTCTATATTTAATTACTCCTTTAAACCGAACTTGTACACTTTTATTCAGTACAGAATTAATTATACCTCCTAAAAGACCTCCTTTGTTTTTCTGAAATACTCTATTTGCTGGTACAACTACATTCAGTGGAATAGAAAACTCTTTATTTGCAGGAACTTTAAATTCTTCTGAAGATACCTGTGCTACTTCTACTTCATTAATAATAACTTTTATTTCATCTGTAGCTATTTTACCACCAATATCATTTTCATTTTTAAAGTATGCTTTTGCTTGCAATCGTATAGTGTCTGTTTTTAATGAAACTATTTTTACATTATCAACTTTAATAAAAATTGGTTTCTTTTTTACAGAGCAATTTGTAAAAAAGAAAACGATTAGAATGAAATAAATTAGATTCTTCATTTGTTTTCTATAAATTTGATAGATCAAAAGTAATGTTTTTTACAACCAATATTTATGACCTTAAAGAATTTCAGATTTTTTTTTAATAATGAATTAACTCATTTATATCCTAAAACGGAAATAGATGCTTTTTTCTTTAGGGTTGTTGAAGATAAACTCGGTTTTTCTTTAATGGATGTCTTCGTCAAAGGAGATTCTATTATAAATAATTTACAACTCAAAGAGCTTTCAGAAATTATCAAACGCTTGAAGAAGGAAGAGCCAATCCAATATATTCTTGAAAAAACTGAATTTTACGGCCTACCTTTCAATGTCGGACCTAGTGTTTTAATTCCAAGACCGGAAACTGAGGAACTTGTAAGTTGGGTTATACAGGATCTAAAATCTCAAGAACAAAGGATCTCAATTATTGATATTGGAACAGGTTCTGGATGTATTGCAATTTCAATTAAAAAGAACACTCTAAATACCGATATGTATGCTATGGACATATCGATTGATGCCTTGAAAATTGCCAAAGGAAACATGAAAAAAAATGAAGTTGATGTTACTTTTATCCATCAAGATATTTTACAACTAACAAAACTTAATCATAAAGTTGACGTTATTATTTCTAATCCGCCTTATGTTAGAGACCTAGAGAAAAAGGAAATAAAAAATAATGTGTTAGCAAATGAACCCCATTTAGCTTTATTTGTGAATGATCATGATCCTTTAGTTTTTTATAAGCATATTGCTGATATTGCTAAAAAGAGTCTTAATACAAATGGTGTGTTATACTTTGAAATAAATCAATATTTAGGAGTAGAAACAAAAACTATGTTACTCGATAAAGGTTTTAAGAATATTCAACTAAAAGAAGATTTATTTGGTAATGATCGTATGATAAAAGCAAATTTATAAATTGAATTTACCCCTAATACAATGGAAGAAAATTTTTTAAAAGAGTTAGAACAACTACGATTAGAAAATCAAAAATTAAAAGAACAGTTTAATGCAACGGAACAACGTAAGCAACGCAAAACTGAAAAAACAAAGAAAACGTTAAATTGGACATGGAAACTTTTTACTGGAGCTTCATTAAATAAAAGTTTTAACCAATGGTTTTCTGAATTTCATTCACAAAAGAACGTTTCTCCAGATACATCTGCAAGTTTATTAACAGCTTTAGTTAAAAGGTTTGTTAGAGTTCGTATGTTTAGCCTTGTACTATTGTTATTTTCATTACTACCTTCATTGGTATCTTTATATATTCTTGTTAAACAAAATGACCTTATTCAAACACAGAATGCACTAGTTGAAGGTTCTAGAAAAAGTTCTTACAGCTTTCAATTGGCGGGTATTTTTGATGCGATTGACAGAAAGGGAGTTAGTGGAAAAATAATCCCTAGAATCGTTTCATTGTCTCATAGTTTAACTCCTTATAGAATTTTAGAAGAAGATGGTAAACTCTCTGAACGTTTATATAGTCCAGAAAGAACCCAATTATTACTTTTTTTAACTCAAGCAGGAATTAGTCAAACTACATTAGATAAGATTTACGCACGTTCAGATTTTTCTCATTGTAACTTTAAAAACACGAACCTATCTGGTTCTTATTTAGTGGGAATTAACTTAACCAATTCTAATTTTGAAAATGCTGAGTTACATCGAAGCAATATGAATGAAGCCAACTTGAGAGGTGCAAATTTAAAAGGTGTTCAATTTTCTAATGGTAAAGCTGTCTCGGCAATATTTGTAAATACAGATCTCAGCAACGCAAAAATTACAAAGACGAACTTATCAGGTTCAGATTTTACCGATGCAAAAACGAATGGAAGTAACTTCGATTTATCGAATTTAAAAAATGCAGTTGGTTTATAAAAAAAAGGTAGCTATTCATAGCTACCTTTTTACTTCAAAAACTTTTAAAATTAAAAGTTATAAATAACACCGAAATTAATTCCGAAAGAAGAATAAGGAGCATCAGGCTTTATAGTACCTTCAGTTCCCCAAACAAATTCATCTCTAAATAAATACGATAACTCAGTTAAACTTTGTTGAGTTGTAGCTGGTAACGTTGATGCTGGTGAAGTTAAAACAGCAATTGTTGTTAATAATTCATTTCTAGTTACCACTCTTCCATCTGCTCTAACTGCATTGAATTCTTGTAACAATGATTTATCTCTAGTTACATTAATATTCATGTACTCTAATTCAGCAAATAACGACCACTTCTCAGTAATAGGAAATTTATATCCTGCTGCTCCAACAAAACCTAAAGGAAATTCTCCTTTAAAATCTGTTGTAAATTCTATGCTCGTAGGAGCTGGTGCTGCAATTACAGTTCCTGTTTCATTGTAAACTGGTAACGCTGCTCCAACAATACCATTAGCTTCAGTTTTTCCACCTAATTTAGTTAATAAACCTGCTCTTACATATACATTTTCTGTAATGTTATAAATACCCGATAAAGAAGCTCCAAAAGCTCTTCCTCTAGCTTCAATGTCAGCTTCAGGTAAATTAGGAACACCAGAAATTTTTCTTACTTCTTGATCTAAACCATATAAAAAACCTACGCCTAGTTCAACTGCAAATTTATCAGTAAAATAATATCCTCCTCTAATTTGTGTATTGATGCCTTCTCCATAACTACCTTCTAAATCTGAAGCTCCAGATGCTGAAATAGAAGAACCTAAAACCTTTTTTCCTGTTCCAAGAGAATATCCTGTGTTTACAGAAACATAATATTGAGCACTAGCTGTAACAGATATGAATAATGCTGCTACAATTAAAAATGTTTTTTTCATAATATATTTTATGTTAATACTTGTTTTATAATTCGGCGCGAAAATGATAAAAATATCAGTATTTTTGGCACTTAATTAGTATTAATTTTTCCTGTTTTTGAACAATTATATTTTAAAATCTGATTCGCAGTTATTTATAGAAAATAATTTAAATTCTAATATTTCTAAATTAATTTTAAAAGGTAGTCCTTTCCCCAATATTACGATTCAAGAATTGGCAAATCAAATTATCGCTAAAAAGAAATCTGAAAAAAAATTACCCACTTGGCACACAACAGCAAACGTGTATTATCCCCCAAAACTATCTATTGAACAAACTTCTTCAGAATTAACAGCAAAGTATAAATCTGAAATTATTAGTGGTAAAACTATCATAGATATTACTGGCGGTTTTGGAGTGGATGCACTTTATTTTTCTAGAAACTTTGAAAGCGTTTTTCATTGTGAAATTAATAAAGAGCTATCAAAAATTGTTGCTTACAATTATGATCTTATGAAAATTAAGAACATAAATTGTTTTGCTTCTAACGGTATAGATTATTTAAAGGAAAATAACTCATTTTTTGATTGTATTTATATAGATCCTTCTAGAAGAAATGATTTAAAAGGAAAAGTTTTTTTACTTGAAGATTGTTTACCAAATGTACCAAATCACCTAGATTTTTTATTTACTAAAACGAATAAAATACTTGTTAAAGTTTCTCCAGTATTGGACATCAAATCAACTATTAGTGAGCTAAAAAATGTTAAACAAGTTCATATTGTTGCTGTTGATAATGAAGTAAAAGAATTGTTATTTTTACTTGAAAAAAACTTCGCTAAAGAGATTCAACTAATAACTACGAATATTAAATCAAAAAAGCGGACAAATGATATCTTTAGTTTTTTTAAAACTAATAAAAAAAATGAAGTAACGTACTCATTACCAATGAAATATTTATATGAACCCAACGCAGCAATTATGAAGTCTGGAGGTTTTGATGAAATTTCAATAGCATATGACTTGAACAAATTACATAAACATTCTCATTTATATACTTCCAATAAAGTAGTAGAATTTCCCGGTAGAATATTTGAAGTAGAACAAATTATCCCTTACAATAAAAAAAAGATAACAAGAATAGTTCCTTCAAAAAAAGCAAATATAACTGTTCGAAACTTTCCCAAGACTGTAGCTCAAATTAGAAAAGAAACAAAAATAGCCGAAGGTGGAGATGTTTACATCTTTTGCACTAAACTCAAGAACGAGTCTAAGGTTCTGATTATCAATAAAAAAATAAATTAGTTTTTAGTATATTTGAAAGGATATCATTTCAATAAAATGAAGAACCTCAATCAGTTTCAAACGGGAAACATTTTAAATCTTAGTTTTAATAATCAATTTAATAACCAAGATATGTGACTCTTACTTTAAACAGAAATACCATACTATACCACTTAATTAATAAAGATTTGTATTTTAGCTGATAATATTACAATTAACCACAGAAACTAATGCCTTACTTAAACGATCAAGAGTTAGAACTTTTACAAGAAGAAATAAAAGAACTTAACAGTAAAAAAGAAGAATTAGAAGAAGTCTTAAAAGAGAAAGAAGAAGAAATAGGTGATGTAAAAAGCACGGCACGAAATAGAAACATATTATTAAGCTTCTTATCAGGTGTAGCTATAGCATTTGCCATCTATTTTTATAAAAACACTTCTGGTTCAATGGATATAAATGCGATTAAAAAAGCAGAGATGACTCGTGTTATTGATAGCATTGCAATTGCCAATGAAGATGATGGTAATTATGAAAATGATGAAGATTCAGTCTCTTTAAGTGAAGGCATAGCTGCTATTAAAAATAATATAAAAGACGAAGTTGTATATTCTGTTCAAGTAGGTGCATTTACCGAAAAACGATATCCTTTATTATCAGAAACTATAGCTGGCACATTATCAAAAGAAGAATATTTACGATACTCTATAGGTTTATTTAGTACTTTAAAAGAAGCTCAAAATTTCAGAAAACAATTACTAAAAATTGGTTTTGATGATGCTTTTGTAGCCTCTTACATCAATGGAAAGAGACAAAAAATCCAAACACCTTATTAAAATACATATGTTTAAATATATTAAAAGAACGCTTTTGTTAGTAACAACAATGAGCGTTCATTTTTTTTACGCTCAAAATTTAACCATACCAGAAAAAGAATATCAACCTGGTTTTGGACAACTTGATTTTTTATCTATAAAAATGCCAGGTGACGAGGCAAATATGGACTTTACAGGTCTGCATTATAATGTAAAACCTACTAAATGGAGTTACTTAGGTTTAGGTTTTTATGGTGCTGTTGGTGGTATAAGAGGAGGCTTTTTTACATTAGGTATAAATGCTGGTATTCAGCATTACCTAACTTCTAAACTTTTTATAGATACTGGAATACATTTTGGTGGTGGTGGTGGTGCCGCTGCACCAGATGGTGGTGGTGCATTTATATTACCGCATGTAAATTTAGGATACGATTTCAAACACTTTTCCATTACAACTGGCTGGAGTTATATTGACTTTTTTGATAAAGGAAATATACAGAGTAATCAATTTTATGCTGCTATTCAAGTTCCATTATCACTGGATTATAGTGATTTTGATCATCGAGAAATTGTTCTGGATACAGAAAATTTGAAAGATACAGAATGGAATAAACCATCAAGTAGATTGTCTTTAATGGTACATTTAAATAATTTATCAGTAGAAGGTGATTCAAGATTTTTTGATGGTTCTAGTATGAAAGGTAGAACTATTCGATTAGCTGGTTTTGAATTGAATTCATTTTTTACAAAAAACTGGTTTGCTTTTGTAAAAGCCGATGGAGCTTACAAAGGAATTCCTGCTGGATACATGGATATTTTTTTAGGCGGTGGATATCATCTGTCAATGAATAAAAACAGAACTAATATTCAAGCTAAATTTGGGGTCGGAGCTGGCGGCGGCGGCGGTGTAGACACTAAAGGTGGTTTCTTGATTTACCCTGATATATCTATTGAACAAAAGCTATTCGATAATGTATATATTTCTCTAAATAAAGGATATTTAATGAGTCCGGATGCTCATTTCATCTCCTCTACTCTAGGATTAGGTTTGAAGTATTATGTAGAAAAAGACGGAATAAATTCTCCATATAATAATTCAAATACTGCTAAATTTAAAGGGATTCAAGCTGTAGTAAAGCAAGATTGGTATTTAAATGCGAAAAGAAATGCTGGATTTTCTCAGGACATGCATCAAATATCATTTCAAATAAACTTTTTTCTTAATAAATATATTTACGGAGCAGGACAAACATCTTTTGCTAACTTTGGTGATGCTGGAGCATATGCTGAAGGTATTGTTGGACTTGGTGTTCAGTCGAATTCATTTTTTAACAATAAGGCCACTGTATATGCTCAAATCTTAGGAGGAGCTGCTGGTGGTGGTGGAATAAGTACTGGGCAAGGACTCATAGCTAAACCTAGTGTAGGTTTCCAATATAAAGTTTCAAAAGTATTAGATATTAGAAGTGGTCTAGGTTATGTTAAAGCTCGAGGTGGACAATTAAGTAATGTCTTTGCTAACCTTGGAGTTTCATACAACATCTCTTTTTTAAGTGCCAAAAAGAAATAATTATTAGACGTATCTTTGTTTAAAATTTGCTGAATAGTTATGCAGAAAAATATCAATATTAAAAATAAAAAAGCTCGTTTTGAATACGAGATTTTAGATAAATACACAGCTGGTATACAGTTAACTGGTACAGAAATAAAATCTATACGACAAAGTAAAGCTAGGATAACAGAAAGCTTCTGTGAATTTAATGAAGGAGGAGAATTATTTGTTATCAATATGTACATTGAAGAATATGCATTTGGTAACAATTATAATCACAAACCTAAAAGCGAACGACGTTTATTACTTAACAAACAAGAGCTTAAAAAACTAGGACGTGAAGTTGAAGCCAAAGGAAATACAATTGTACCTCTTAGATTATATATTAATGAAAATGGATGGGCAAAGTTAGAAATAGCGTTAGCTAAAGGTAAAAAAACACATGATAAACGCGAAACGATAAAAGATAGAGATAGTAAGCGTGACTTAGCTCGTATTAAAAAGAATTTCTAATCATGTTGGCTAAAAAATTATCCGAACACACTATAATTCTAGCTTCAGGATCTCCGAGAAGACAACAATTTTTTAGAGACTTAGATCTACCATTTGAAATCAGATTAAAAGAAGTTAAGGAAATCTATCCAGAACATCTCAAAGCTTCTGAAATAACTGATTTTCTGGCTGATTTAAAATCTAAACCTTTTGATAGTGAATTAACAGATAACGATCTTTTAATTACTTCAGATACTATTGTTTGGCTTAACAAATCAGCTTTAGGTAAACCTAAAAATTTCGAAGAAGCATATGACATGCTACAACGTTTATCAGGAAAATCACATGAAGTAATCACTTCAGTAAGTATTAAAACAAATACTTCACAAAAGATAATTAATGATACAACAAAAGTCTATTTCAAAGATTTAACTACAGAAGAGATTAATTATTACATAACTACCTACGAACCTTACGATAAAGCTGGCGCCTACGGTATACAAGAATGGATTGGTAAAATTGGTATTGATAAAATTGAAGGAAGCTATTTCAATGTTATGGGATTACCTGTTCACAAATTATATAAAGAATTGATGAATTTATAATACTCTTCTTTAGTAAAAGTTTATTTTTGACGCGAAATTACAACACAACAATGAAAAAATATACATTCACAGAAAAAAAAGACACGCGCTCAGGTTTTGGAGACGGTTTAACAGAGTTAGGAAAAACAAACCCTAACGTAGTTGCATTATGTGCTGATTTAACAGGTTCATTAAAAATGAATGAATTTGAAAATAATCACCCAGAACGTTTTTTTCAAGTAGGAATTGCAGAAGCGAACATGATGGGTATCGCTGCTGGATTAACTATTGGTGGTAAAATACCTTTTACTGGTACATTTGCAAACTTTTCTACAGGTCGTGTATATGACCAAATTCGTCAATCTATTGCATATTCATATAAAAATGTAAAAATATGCGCTTCTCATGCAGGTTTAACGCTAGGAGAAGACGGTGCTACACACCAGATTTTAGAAGACATTGGTTTGATGAAAATGTTACCAGGAATGACGGTTATCAATACATGTGATTACAACCAAACCAGAGCAGCTACGATTGCTATCGCGGAATATGAAGGCCCAGTATATCTTCGTTTTGGTCGACCAAAAGTACCTGTGTTTATGCCTACTGATGAAAAGTTTCAAATAGGAAAGGCAGTACAACTAACAGAAGGAACTGATGTTACTATAGTAGCAACAGGACATTTAGTATGGGAATCTTTACAGGCTGCTGAACAATTAGAGAAAGAAGGAATTTCAGCCGAAGTAATCAATATACATACCATTAAACCATTAGATGAAGAAGCTATTTTGACTTCTGTTGCAAAAACAAAATGTATTGTAACCGCTGAAGAGCATAATAAATTTGGAGGTTTAGGTGAAAGTGTTGCTCGTTGTTTAGCGCAAAACGCCCCTACCCCTCAAGAGTTCGTTGCTGTTAATGATACCTTCGGGGAATCTGCTACACCAGCCGAGTTAATGGAGAAATATAAAATAAATGATAAGGCAGTTATAGAAGCTGTTAAAAAAGTAATCCAAAGAAAATAATTAACTTCACTTTCCGTTTGATTATTAATTAATTAAAATAAAATTATGAGAAAACTGATTTTTACATTGTGTCTAGCTTTAGCAGCAACACAACTAGCTCATGCACAACTCGACTTTGGAGTGAAAGCGGGTGTTAACTACAATTCGAACTCTATTAGAAATGTTTCGCAAGATGTGTTAAATGGATCTAAAAGTAAAACAGGATTCCATGCAGGAATCTTTCTTGAAGCTAATATTCCAATTATTGGATTATATATTCGACCTGAATTTGTATACACGCAATTAAGTTCAGAAACTGTTTTTAATACTAATTTAGCAGGAGCTCAAGCTAGAACTACCGCTTACGAATTTAAAAAAATAGATATTCCTGTTTTATTGGGAAAACGATTTTTAGGTTTTGGTAGAGTCTTTATAGGACCTAGTTTTCAGTATATTTTAGAAGGAGATTTCGGATTAGAAGATATTAAAGATGTTGAAGCTGATGGTTTTACTATGGGGCTTCAATTAGGAGCTGGTGTGGATATTGGTAATCTTGGTTTAGATGTTCGTTGGGAAAGATCTTTTTCAGATACTGAATCTAACTTTATTAATGCTGATTTAGCTAATAATAACGTTAATTTCGATACGAGAGTTAATCAAATAATCGTTGGTTTATCATATACATTTTAAATTATATATTTTAAAATATTTGAAAAGGTAGTATTCATTAGAATGCTACCTTTTTTTGTGTCGTATATGTAAAGGTTTATTCAGCTATTAGTGGATAAATACCCATGACCGTTAATTAATCTCTACAAGATTATGTTTAATTCTAATTATTGAGTTAAAGTAAGCGATTTAAGAACATGTAATCCTTATACTAATAAAGTTATAGTTTTATAAAAATAAACTGTATGGAAGTTAAATAATTGAAGATATTATAAATCATTACACAATAATAAAATTAAACAAATACTTTATCCACATAAATAAAAAATCCCAGAGTTAAAACTCTGGGACTTTTTATTTACAGTTTATATTTTCAAATTAGTTGCCATTATCCACCCTTATAACAGGATTTAGATAGTCTGGTAAACTAGGATTGTTAGGATCACTACTTGTCTTCTTTTCTCTGATTGTTAATACTCCATCACCATCATCATCTGTATCTAGAAAGTCGGAAATATTATCACCATCAGTATCATCATTCCATGGCTTTCCATCTCCATCAATATCTTCTAATATAGATGGAACTCCATCACGGTCAGAATCTGTATCCTCAACAATATCGAGTAAATTCACATAATACAATAGAATTTTATTTGTTAATGTTTGTGGATTATTTCTATAGCTCAAACCAGATGGTAATAAAAAGAAACCATTACCTGCACCCTCATAAGTAATAGGACCATTATTAGTTATATTTTTTCCACCTTTAAAATGGGTAAACCCATATAACCATCCTCTTACCTCTATAGATGCTGGATTAAACCATCTTGCCGTGTTTAAATCTGATACATCTTTAACCACCGTGGAAGAATCAATAGTTTTTAATCTAAATTTTACCAAAACAGAATCAACTACAGTTGGAAAATCTTTAACAGGATCTGGATTACCTACTTCTTTAACAAATGAATAGTATACATAATCAATATCAAACTCATTAACTTTATTAGCTTGTAATCTACTATCATTAAACAATGATCCTTGACCAGCGTCAATAGTTTTAATTAAATCGGATGAATCATCAAAATAATGAGATTTTAAGAACTTAATTATCGTATCATTATCTTTTAATGCTTGTCCAGCATGATCGAAGTTAGGGTCTGCTGTTGGCACAGTTGGTCCATCGTCTCCACATGCATATACTATAACAGCAAGTAATAAAACCGCTAAAATATGTCTAAATTTCATCATTTAATTTAAATTTAAGCACGCAATTTACCATTTTTATACCTTTGTATGAAATGAAAGGATAAAAATTAACTTTTAATATGAGAATAGATAAATATTTATGGTGTATAAGAATATTCAAAACCAGAAGTATAGCAACAAATGCATGTAAAAAAGGACATGTTAAAATAGGCGATATAAACGTAAAACCATCCAGAGAAATTTATGGTGATGAAGTTATTATTGTTCGAAAAAATCAATTGAATCACAAAATTCAAGTCATAGATATACCTGAAAGTCGTGTCGGTGCAAAATTAGTTAATCTATATAGGAAGGATTGCACGCCTAAAGAAGAATTAGAAAAATTAGATTTACTGAAATACTCAAAAGATTACTATCGTAAAAAAGGTACAGGTAGGCCCACTAAAAAAGATCGAAGAGATATTGAAGATTATCATGGTAATAACGATGAAGATTTATAAATTTGTCTTATGATCACATCTACTTCAAATATAATATTAGACAATGCTCAAATAGAGCAGAAAATTAGAAGAATCGCCTATCAAATCTATGAAGTAAATCATGATGAGGAAGAAGTCATTCTAGCAGGAATTGCTGATAACGGTTATTTTCTAGCAGAAAAGATTGTTACTGTGCTAAATAATATTTCTAATTTACAAATTACGTTATGTAAGGTATCAATTGATAAGAAAAATCCTTTAAACGCGATAACGACTGATATACTTGAAAATGAATATGAAAATAAAGCTTTAGTTTTAGTAGATGATGTATTGCACTCGGGAACTACTCTAATTTACGCTATAAAGCATTTTTTAAACGTTCCTTTGAAACGTTTTAAAACAGCTGTACTTGTTAATAGAAACCATAAAAAATATCCTGTCAAAGCCGATTTTAAAGGAATTTCTTTATCTACATCCATTAGAGAGCACGTAATTGTAGAGTTTAAAAAAAATGAAGTAATCGCTTATTTAGAAGAGTAATGTTTCCATTTCTTCAATAATATTTTCCTTGCTTTTGCCTGAAATATTGATAGTATGCTTGGCTTTTTCATAGTAAAAACTACGCTCAAAAAGATGCTTGGCTATAAATTCATGTAAATCTTCCTTTTGAATACTAGCAACAATAGGACGTTTTTCCAATTCATTCTCTAGTCGATTTGCAATTTCATGTATGGATGCTTTCAAATATACAGACTGTGTATTAATAAAATCATTTATAATATCCATATTACCAGAATAACATGGTGTTCCTCCTCCTAAAGCTATTATAAAATCATCTTCTAACTTCAACAGCTCTTTAAGATATTCATGCTCTTTGAGTCTAAAATAGATCTCCCCTTCTCCACTGAAAATATCAGCAATTGTTTTTTCTTCTTTTTTCTCAATATATTCATCTAAATCTATGAAAGGTAAATTAACACTCTGACTTAGAAGTTTTCCCAGTGTAGATTTACCGCTGGCCATGTAGCCTAATATGATTGTTTTCATTTTAAAACACTATTTAATGACAAATATCTTAAAAAAAAACGAAAAAATATTTTTAGATTTAAATAATGATTGTATATTTGCACTCGCTTTAAAAAAGCATTAGTAATGACCGGGTAGCTCAGTTGGTAGAGCATCTCCCTTTTAAGGAGAGGGTCCTGGGTTCGAGCCCCAGCCCGGTCACAAAAAGTTAAGCATTTGCTTAGCTTTTTTTATTTAAGCACGTATGGCGGAATTGGTAGACGCGCAGGCTTGAGGGGCTTGTTCACAACGTGAGTGCAGGTTCGACTCCTGTTACGTGCACAATACTTTAAAATAGTCGTACCTCAAATACTTTAGAACAATAAATGGTGTAACACTATTGGTAACAACTTGTGTAATAGCGACTCATTATTTCATATAATATATTTACGATTTTATTACAATAAAATTTTTCCTCACACAAAGGATTAAACTAATTCGAAACACATTCACCTATCATTAATTTACACTAAAATATTTTTAATATTTTAACTTAATGATAATTGCAAAACACAACTAAAAACTTTTGTTATCCCGATATATATAATCAAAAAGAAATATATTTGTTTGGATATAACCAGTTGTAGGTAATTTGAGAAAAAATGAACTAATGAAAAAAATATTGTGCTTTTTAA
>ERZ1740052.102-NODE-102-length-29006-cov-31.343857_pt1 | contig 29006 bp, 16 predicted proteins | sample MGYA00581750_ERZ1740052 | MGnify/ENA primary metagenome ERZ1740052 (study PRJEB43018, sample SAMN04849743) | marine metagenome | isolation source: floating plastic debris | place: Pacific Ocean | collected 2008-08-30 | study: EMG produced TPA metagenomics...
TTTTCTGGTAGTTTTCCGTCGTTTAGTTGCTCTCGTAGCGCGTTGAATATTTCAAGGTGTGGGTGTGATAGCGATACCACTTTGCGCTTTTTATCTCTACCACCACCGGGTTTTTTTCCTTCTTTTAAAGCTTTTTTAGCTCGTTTTTCTGCACGTCTATCATTATCATTGGGGTCGGATAACAAATCGAATGGTTTATCTACTTCATTCGCTATTTGTTCATCAACCCACTCGCATAACCTAATAAAATTTAATGTTCCGTCATTATTAAGAAAAAAACCTTCAATTGATTGTCTATCTGTTTCTTTTAAGTGACTTATTATTTTTTTCCACATCATATATTGTTCGTAAGTGTGGAAAGTAAATTGAGATAAACTAAACTCTTGTAATAAGAAACTTCTTAGTAAACTATCACCCGGTTCTATTCCTAAAGCATCGTATTTACCCGCTAAGTTTTTATAATCAGATATTTTTAAAATGCCTGATTTAATAGCGGGTAATTGTCTTTTTACTCTTTCAGGATTGACTAACAACTGATTCATTAAATCTTTAGCTGGATTATTTTCTTTACCGTATCTATCGGATTTTAAGAAAATAACTTCATCTCCCTCGGCAATATTATCTATATCTATTGCCTTATGAGGTTTTTTGACTTCATAACCACGCGCTTTAACGGTCGTTTTATTGGGATTAACTAATAAATAGTTAGCACTACCATGAAAAGCACCACACCAGTAAACATCTTTAGTTTCAAAGCTAAACTGTCCTATACGCGGGTTAAATTCTACATTTAAGTCATCATCAACTTTTATCGATGTTGTATCTTTGTGTAGAACATCAACTAACGGGAATAGATTTTGTAAGTGATTGATGGCATTGTTATCAATCCATTCCATAGCTGTTGATTTTACCACTTGACAATCCGGATGTTTTTCATCTGTATTTATAATTGGTGGTATATCAACACCATCTATTTTCAATTCTAAAGCGTGTTTAGTTTCTTTTCTTTTTTTCTCTTTATTCCAAGTTATATATTCTACCCAATAACCTAAAATTTCTTGTACATTACCCAATGATGAACGTTTAACCATTCGTTGTTTTAGTTTACTATTAGGTCGGTGTTGGTTAATGACTTCACCATTAATATTGTCGCGTTTAGGATACAAAACCCCATTTAATTCAAAAGCACAACCATCAGTAATAGATTGCCAACCATGCAAACCTTTTTCCATAAACCATGCTAATAAACGCGCTCTAGCGGTAATATTATTTCCTACTACTGGGTTAGAAGTAATAAAATACTTGCTAACCATATCACCGTAAAGTGTATTAACACAAAGTTTGAATAAAACGTCTAAAGCTGATTTTTTACCATATAATTTCTGTGCTTTTTTACGTTCTATCAATAAGTCATTGATTAGTAAATCACCCAAATTAATATCAAACCATGCATGACATTCATTAAAATTCATTACAATTTTAGAATGTCCATTTAACTTAATTCGTTCGGTTGTATTTTTACCTTGCCAATTATTGTATTTATCTTTTAATATTTCTAACGCTTGTTTAGGATTATCACAGTCAATTTTTTGAGAGCGTGGGTAAACAGCACTTGCTAAAATCTGGATTTTATCTAATAACTCATTTCTTTGACGCGGGGAACAAATAGCGAGTATCCATTGCAAACCATCGTGAGTTAGAACACCATTCCATATTTCATAATTGAAAATTTTTAAACTACCACAATCTTCATTAAAATCTACCCAATCTGTGCTTACTAACTCGCTATCACACTTCATTTTTTTAATACTTTTAGCGAGTAAATCAACTCTATCTGCTGATTCAGTAAACCAACTTGCAAAAAAGTCTTGTGGATGTTTTAAACGTTCTTTAGTTTTAATTCTGGCATACCAACCACCGGGTAATAATTCACCCCAATTATCTGGGTTTTTCCAGACTTTACTGTCTTTATCTTTAACAGCTTTAATCAATTTATTAACATCAACATCGTAAGCTTTCAACCAGTCTCTAAGACTTATGTACTCATTATTTTTAACTGCTTTATAATCGAATATTTCGGGAACGCCTAAGAAATATGATTGATTCCTTTGTCCTTCACCGTAACAACCACTAATATCAATATCAGCAATCAAAACAGCATCATATTTACCTTTAACTTTACGTGCTTTAAAAATATCTGTAGGTCGGTTATTGCGACATCTACCACCCTCGACTTTAGATAATAAAGCACGGGTAAAAGTGGTAAATTGTCTTAAATCACTTGCACTTGCTGGTTTAATGAATTGTTCAATTACTTCTGATAATTCATCTTTCCAAATAGATTTACCATCTTCATCAATAGAATTAATTTCTAATTTAGAAGCTAACGCCGCTTCAAATAAATCTTTGACAGTACCACCAATTGTTAGTTTAGGACATTGAAAATATTCTATTAATCCTAATTTTTCATAAACAATTTGCCATTTTTGGTAGTAGCTATCTAGCGCTTCATACACTTCTAAATCTCCTAATGAATAATTTTCAAAATCTTTATAACGCTCGATAGCCATATCCAGCATTCTAGATTTTTCTTCAGAAGTAAAATTGTCCTTGTATTGTAATTCCCAATCTACTGCACTACAAAAATCTTTATAAGAAGCTACCCCATGAATAGCACCAGTGTCTACAAGCTTTAGGCATAACTCATATTGATAATCTTCAATACTTATAATGTGTTTTAGACTTACCCAATCGAGTTTTTTACCATGTACAGTTGTTTGACAATAAGCGCGTCTACCACTGGTAATTTGTTCTTCACCTTGAGAACGTTGTAAATTTTTTATTCGTTCTTTAACAGTACCGCTAGCAATCATATTGATTTCAGCAGTTAGAAAATGTCCGTAAAGAACAACAAAACATTTAGGTAATTCTGATAACTCAGTTTCAGTTCCCTCCCAGAGATCGACAGTTAAACCAATTGAGCGTAAATAATCAACTGGGTGAAAATCACTTTCTACCATTGGTAGATTTTCTACACCCGCTAGCATACGACCTGCGTTAACTTGTTGGGTGTGGGCAAAAATCGATTTTGGGGTATCGCTACCAACACCACATATTTGTGTGGTTAATCCCAACCGCGATTTTTGCTGATACTGTTTTTTACCTTTCTTATCTGTGAATTCAGTATCAATCACTAATGGAATAGTTATCGAGTGGTAAGGACTACTAATCGTTTTTGATAACAGTTCCCGGTTAATATACCATTGATTTGTAGCGATTATCGGTGAAAATATATTGTATTTGGAAGTATAAAGCGCTCCAGAATGCTTATCTTCATCATTTTTACTCTGTTCATCCGTGTCCAAAGTAGTAGGTGTGGGATATTTATCCCGTCCGTAAATAAGTGCGGGTGTTAATTTGGCACCACCAAATTCATCATCTTCATCTTCATCTACATCCGAAGTCCTGGCTGTAGGATATTTATCCCGTCCGTAAATAAGTGCGGGTGTTAGTTTAGCACCACCAAATTCATCATCTTCATCTTCATTTACATCCGAAGTAACAGGTGTAGATTTATTTTTCCTATTACGGTAAAATAGTTCTAATGTTAATTTAGCACCACCAAATTCATCATCTTCATCAAAATTTGGTTTGGTTTTTTCATTGTTCATTTTTCGATTTTCAATTTACAGTTTTGTAAAGAACGAGAGCCTACATCATTTTTTCGGATGTAGGCTTTTTTATTTAGTCGGATACGCTAGCCATAGCTATTTCTGGATTTTCAAAGTCTTCATCTGTGATATCGCTAGCCAACATATCACGTTGTTGTTCACCATTTTTCCCTAATTTAGGTTCTAACGATTTATAGTCAATATCCCATAATCCAGGTCGTTCCACATATTGACTTGATTTGTTTTTGCGAATAGCTACTTTCAAGTTTCCTTTAAAGACTAAACCACACTTATTTCTTAGAAAATCAAATATTTCTCTAGGGTCACTTTGTTTAGTTTGAATGCCAAATTCATCATCTGAATCTACCGTTACTGTTTCTTCTTTAAACTCGTACCCCATTACTTTTAAGATTTGTCCAAGTCTGTTTTGTTCAGATAATCGATATTCACAGGTTATAGCTATGTTTGCAGGTGCTTCGTGAGTGACATCAAAACAGCTAAACACTAGCTTCATTACAGGTTTTTCACGTTTCTTACCATTATCTATCCACTCTAATAGGTCGTGTTCTACCCCACAAAATGTTAATCTAGCTTTACCATCTTTAGGGCTAAATAATGGTTTAAACGAGCGCTTCATTAATGATTCAGCAACTTCATTTTTACCGTTTTTGAAAGTAAGGTTTTTACTTTGGACTTTTGATTTTGATTTTGATTGGTTTGTTTTCATCATTCAATTCTTTATAGTTTACAAAAGTTATTACAACGGACTTACATTGTAGTAACATACTATCATGTGTTAATACAACGGATTCACAAAATCTGAATTCTGAATTAATATATGGATAGGGAATAGGCTATATTTTTTTAATGATTATGAAAAAAGATACACATCTCACTATCCGTATAAGTTCAGAAGAATTACAAGAGATAAAAGAGTTTGCAGCTAGTAAACAAAAAGGTTTCACAGAATTTGTTTTACAAGCTATTCGGGAAAAAATGGGTAAAGAAGAAGGGTTAGAATTGAGACTAGAAGCTTTAGAGAAATACGTATATGGTGCTAAAGTTGCTTAAGTCTTATGTTCGATTAATTTTTTGAGAAATTTGACTTAATTTTTCTTGTTGCTTAAGTGTTAGATATTTTCTGTTTTGAATATTTCGCAGGAAAAAATTTTCCCATGAATTTAAATTTGGAGATCGAAGCATTTGACTTATATTGAATTTGCATGAATCTAATTCAGAAGATTCATAAATTTCAGCAACAAACGTACCGCAGTCACCACAGATTAAACTTCTATCGGATTTAATTTGATAGAGGCTATCGCAGTTGGGACAAGGAATGATAAATTGAGTCATAAGAAAAATTTAAAAGTCTCAAACCTCCTTTCCTTAAGAGTTTGGAGGTTTTTTTCTTTAAGCTGAAATCAAGATAGCATCTGAAATATTGTTCTATTTCCTGTACGTTTTTATATTTACACTTCGTAACATTTTATTTTTTACGTCGTTTCTTTTTATGACCAATAGCACCACCCGGTTTTTTACCATTCGGACGTTCTTGTTTTGTTTTTGGTGCTGGATTCACTAATACAAGTTCTTTTTTCATGTAGCTGTTAGTAGATTTACACGCATTTATATATGGTTTGAAATATTTTTTATCAAAATCTTTATCTTTTGAAGCAACTTCAGAAGCAAGAGTATCTATAAATTTATACATATGGTAAAAAATATCTTCTTTTTTACCATAATGCTTTGGTGGTATTTCGCCAGAGTAACTTAGGTAGTTAAGATATTCTTGTCTACTTTTATAAATGTTTTCTCTACTAGAAGCATTACACTTATATCTAGCTATTAAAATACTAATTTCTGTCAACAACCATATTAAGTTATGATTTAAAAATAGCTTTTTTTTATTCCGTAATTCGTAAATTAGCTCGTATCTTTTTAAAGTTAAAAAAGCATCAGGTTCTAACCATGATATTGAAATATTTTCTTTTAATTTGTCAGTCGGTTTTTTTAAATGCCAATATTCTAACCAAATACCTATACCAAGATAATTGTTTTCACTTATTGATAAGTTAGCTTCATTTAACGGTGTTCCTATGATTTTATTACATACAAACTGCGGTAAACCTTTAAAAATTAAAATTACTCTATTGTAGTCATCAGCTAATTTTTCCGCAGTTTTTACTATTATTAAATCTTCTAATAAATATTCATTTAATTCATATGGAATATATTGATACAAATAAATATTTTTAATTAAAACAATTAAATATAGTAAACAAATTTCTTTTTCACAATTATGTCTATGTTCTTCTATAGGTAAGTTAAATTCAGCTAAAAATTTAAAATTGTTGAAAACAGATGATATTTTAATAATTGGAATAATTAATAATTGTGGATTTAAGTTAAATGTGACTTTATAACAATATTCAGTTTTAGCTATAATTGGTACATTCATATTAATTTGATATATACTACAAAAGTAAGAAAGAGTAAGAATAACCTTGAAAAAGTCTTGTAACACAGATTTTCTACTCAATCATGCCGTAGTTTTGATTGAAACTTTGCAAATGAGTAGATTTAGTTAAAACTTATTAGTTTTTGGAAAATAATTAATTTAAGGGTGAAAAAGGAAACTAAGTAGATTTGTAACCTATGCGGTTCACCCTATTTGCTCAGAATCGCCTATCGATTTAGTTTTTTAATTGACAATATTTTTGATTCTTGCATTCCGAAAAACTAATCATTGCTCCTCCCGAGAGAGTCAAATTAAATTTTATCAGAAATAGAATTATTGATTTGTTTTTTCGTCATTATTGGGATTTTTATCCAATAATATTTTCTGTAAATAGCTCATATCCTCTAGTCCTTGTGGTGCCGGGTAAATTGGGTTATTTGGATTCCTAAACTTGTCTAAATAAAACTCAAAGGCTTCTTTATCATCCCGGTGGTCTAACATATATTTTCGTAATTCTTCCCTACTCATAGAGTCAAAATCTGGGGTAGACATTATACAAAACTCCATTTACCGCTTTCTAAAATTACTAATTCTATTTCTTCACCAGCTAAAAAATAAATTGTTTTAGTTCGTTCATCTACTCGGATAAGATTGATTTGTCTATATAAATTTGTTACTGATGAACTTAAAATAAAACAAGTCTTTAGCTGTTCCGGTGTTGGCAATCCTATTACATTCATCAAGTTAAATTCTCTTCCTCAACTCTTCTATTAATTGTTGAGTATCATCACTCCCAACCACAACACCCGGTTTTTTACGAACAATTGAAAGATAATATTGAAAAGCGTCTTCATCTTGAGGATGTTGCTTAACGTATTCCCGTAAGTCCGCTTCACTTAATTCTTTATAGTTTGATTTACTCATAATATTAATTGGGCGGCGTATCCCCTCTATTTGGATTTTCTAAATAAGTTAAAATTCTTTCAATATTTTCTTGTTGTTGGTTGATAGTTTCTTGCTGTAGCGCAACTGCCGATTGTGTTCTAGCTGATATTTCTGCAAGTTGTCTTACTGTCCGTTCTAGCCTTGCTGAAGTTTGAGAATTTTCACGAACTTCTACCCGAATACCTCTTTGAATAGTGGCAATTAAATCAAGACTTTCAAGTATTTGTTCCAACTGTTCCTCAATTGTATCTACCCGTGTTGTTAAATCTTCCGGTTGTGAGTTACTCATGATTTTTAGTTTAAAGCTGATTCAAAAATTTGGTTAGCGGTCAAATTTAACTCAGGAAATGATTTTAATTTAACTATGTCATCACCTCTATATAAAGTAGTCTTATATTCACCGTCTTCTAATTGACAAACGGTAATTGTAGGTTGTTTAGGACTGCCGATAAACCTTTTACCGCCTATTCCTAAGTAATCAACAATCAAATATTCTGGTATACCTATATTCTCGTATTCCTCAAATTTAACAGCATAATCATCACCCCAATTAGTGCTTACTACTTCTACTACTAATGGTATTGATTTACTTTGAGAAACTGTGGACTGTTTTTTGTATAAGGGTTCATTTTTTAAGTTTCTTTTGTCCAATACCAAGACATCAGGTGAGTAACCTGATTCTTTACCATCTGGTTTTACTAAAATTTTTGGGGCTATGAGGTAAGGTAATCCTAATCGCACGTATTCTACTAAGATTTTTTCAATTAAAAATCCTGTAACCGATTCATGTTCCCCTACTGGTTGTGCCATTTCTACAATTACTCCTTCGTGTAATTCATATCTTTTATCACCCGTATCTAAGTTTGCGAATTCTTCAAAGGTTACTGTTTTATTTATTGTTTGAGTCATGATTTACTTTTTCTATTTATCATTAGAATGTTAGTTTCATCTATTCCACTTATTTACTGATTTTTAGTTTATTTTCAAGCTATCCAAGTTCCTATACCATCCCATAATTTATTTAATATATTCAAATATCTAGTATTTTTAATACCTAAAAACTGACAAATATCGAGCATTAATTGATTATTACCAATATCGAAAAAATAGCTACCAGCATCGTGTATTTTCGTTTCTATTTCTTTATTTTTATCTGTAATATATTCATCTAATAAATTTTCTAACTCATATATTTCCTTGCATAATTCATATACATCTATATCTTTATAGTTACTTTTCAATGTATTGTAAAATTCTAATTGTGCTATTCCATAAACTAGACTAGACATTTTCACTCCTTTATTTAAAACTAATAAATCCCCTATCTCACATTTAAGAATCTTGCATATAGATTCTAAGGTATTAAACGGTATTGATTTAACTTTGTTATATTCGATTCTTTGAACATTAGCTAAAGACATCTTTAATTGACGCGCTAATTCATTTTGACTAATACCTTTACTATTTCGTAATTCTTTTAACTTTACTTTCACTGACATCAAATTAAGTAACCTACTAAGAGTATGACTAACTCTCAGTAGTTTACCGATTATTTTTTCTGATAGCCAGATTATTTTAAATTTAATAGTCTTATCTATCTACGTAACATTTTACCTCGCGACACTATACATTATATTAAGATACTATATCAGGTTTGGTAAATGACTGAACACGATTTCCAAATTCAATCAGAACGCATTCGCGGGAATATCCGAGGGGAACAGGTAAAGCAGCTACAGTACGACTTCCAGTCCGAACAAGAACGCACTAAACAAGCCCTAAACCGCGTCAATACCGAAAAACAGAAAACCTTAGAAACTAAAGAAGATACAGGTATAGCCCGGTTAAAAGTCGAGGGTAAACGTAAAGACGCGGTACTGCTCCGACACGCGAACACCCGCAAAAACATAGATGCTAGTCACGCCGCTAAAGAAAACCCGCTCTACCAGAAAACTCTCGATCTCAAATATCAAAATCTCGAAGTTGGTTACTCAGAAGCTAAAAAGATGCTGGATAACCGTAGGGAACTACTCAAACAGCAAGGATTAATCGCATGAGTATAGAAAAGTTTTCAGAATTAGAAAGCGTAACGGAAGGGATAGAAACAATATTAACTGGTAAAAAATTGGAAATTTTACAGCCATTACTCGAAAAAATTATTGATTCAATGAGAAATGAAGGATTCAACCTCAAAGATTTTATTAATGCGTTAGCATCCTACACACATTCAAAAAATCATCGGTCAGTAACTTTTTTTCTTGAAAAAGCAGCTATGGAGTTAATTAAACCCAATAATCGCTGATGAACTATTTAATAAAAGCAATCGTAGTATTTCTCACAACTTCATTGATATTTAGAATAATCGCATTGCTAGTTAAATTTAGATTCATAGATTTATTTAGCGCAATTACCACAGGAAGTTGTTTGATAATTATAGGCTTTTCTCTTTACTTCATCTGGCATAATAACCCGTCTATGAATAGCAACATTATAAACTTCATAGCGTTTGTAGGTTTATTTGGAGTGATGCTAGGAATTCTAATTTAAGTTTCTTTAACGTTCATTATGGTGCTGATTTATTCAGCACTTTTTATTTGAGGTTTTAACCATGAAAACTCGTAAAACAGTTAAACTAATTGCTGTTACCCTTACCATATCAGCACTGTTCGGTTTTATCCTATCAAGAAAAAATACCAACATAAGCTTAATAATACACGCCGCTGGATGTTTTAGTGGGATAACCTACACGCTACTACAACGGCATGATGAAGAATGGAACCCAATTACTGAAGCTTGGAAAGAGTTAGAAAAAGAAAGAGAGAGTATTAACAATCAGTACATTCTAGATGTTGAAAATCACACTACTGAGTTAGAAGAATTAAGATTATTTCATCAGGAAGAATTAGAAGAATTAAGACAACACCACCATGAAGAATTAAATAATCAACGGGAACAATGCCTTGATGAACAAAAGCAAATTATGCAGCTTTATGAAGATGAATTAGAACTATACACGGAACAATTGAAGTTAAAAGAAAGTTTACTCAAACAAGCTAAACTACCAAAATTAGCAAGCGGTATTAGTAGAACTGAATACTACGCCAATAAAATAATCAACTGTCTTTACTCGAAAAATATAGAATGTGATTATGCTGATTCATGGGAAGAATACACCTATGATTTAATCAGATTAATCCCTAAAAATGCCACACTTAAAGATATAAAAAACCACTCTGAGGAAATACAGTTAGAATTACGAATACAATCATTACCTCAGTTTGAAATAATTCAAGGTTGTATACAAATAAAAATAGATACTCGGTTACTAGATACTGTTCCGAAAAACCAAGAAACTAAACTTAAACTAGTAACTGATGATTGGCTACCAGAAATAGCTAAAAAGATTATTCACGGTAAAGTAGATGGTGAAACACAGTCGGGTAAATCAACATTTGTGCAGAATTTATCTAACTTATTAAATAGTATTTATTCAGATGCTGAATTCATCTCAATTGACCCCAAATATCCCTTATCACTTGATTGGGAAAGTGAGTTATCCCACTGGCAAAGAAAACCTAAATATCCAGGTATTAAGACAGCTTTAGACGGATTAAAAGAACTATCAGGTGAAATAAACCACCGATTAGAGTTAGTTACAGAAGATATTCAAAACGGTAAAAAACCTCGTAAATTCAGTAAGAAAGTATTTATTGTAGATGAGATAGACTGGATTATCTTGGAATACGGTAAACAAGCTACAGATAACTTACAGATAGGTTTAAAAGTGGGTGCAGCGTTAAACGTGATAGTTATTTACTTTGGACAAACACCACGATGTTCTAAACTCAAGATGACTAAAGATGACTTTAGAAACAGTACCAATATAAGCTTAGGTTATAATATTCCCGATGCTATCAATACTTATGTATTTGATGATAGTTACGGACGGCAATTACTTGATTTGTATTGGAGGGAAAATAACGCGGGTAACGTGTTTATTTGTTTAGTTGCACAGAAGGGTAAAAAACCGTTCTTAACACAATTACCCCAACCGGGTAAATATACACCAGCAAAAAACCTAGAATCTAATACTGATAGTAGTTTTGAGTTTAATTCGGTTGGTGATACCGCTATTATTCAGCTTATTAATGAAGGTTTTAGAGACTCTGAAATAGTACAACACTTGTGGGATATAAAACCTAGCCGTTCTCAAGACTATAAAAACTGTATAAATCGGGTTGAGTCAATTCGGGTAAAAGCTATATGAAACAAAAGTTACAAGGTTTATAACCCAATTATTGACAATTAATAAAATGGGGTGTTATATTTGGGGTGTTAATAACAAGTTTAATGAGGTTTTAAATATGCCACGCTCTATAGCTGAATTTAATAAAATAAAGGTTAAAGATTTACAAAAAATAGCATCTACTATGATGCAACAATACCCCTCATTAGTTTATATACAAGATGATGAAAACTTAAAACCAAGTAAAGTAAGAACTAACGGTAGAAGGACTGAATTAGTAGAACATATTTCTAAGTGGGAACAGTTAATTGATAAAAAAGTAAAAAATGAAAAACCAATCGAATCTAAAAATAAGGAAACACCTGTAAATTCAGAAAGTAGTTATAGCCAAAGTGAGAAAGAAAGATTAGATATAGCTAAAAAGTTTTATTACTCTACTTTTGATAAAGATGGATTAACCGGATTAAGAGAATACCAATTAAAACTTTGTAAATCAGATAAATACTTTTTACCAGAATACGCTACTTTAGTGGCTCGCGCTAGAGTTTTAATTGAATCTTACGCTAATGAAAAATCACCCGATGGTAAGGCACATCCCGGTACAATTCAAAAAATACGTGTGGAGGTGATGAAAAAGCTAAAAGAAATAATAGATAGTGAAAAAGATAAATTTAATTCAGTAAATGACCGTACTATAGTAGATTTATTCAAAGATTTTGAGGATGATTTACGTGGTGCATTTAAAGATATTGGAGCAATTAAACACCAACTTAATAAAGAAAAAAATGAAAAAGCTGAGGAAGATGTAAGGGTAATAAATGCTTTTGAATTTATCAACTGGGCTATAGAGCGAGTAAGTAATCTTCCAAAATCACCTGCAAAGTGGAAAGAGATATGTATAGCAATAATGCTTCTTACTGGTAGAAGACAAAGTGAAGTAATGAGTAGTGCGATATTCACTTATGTTAATGAATCAACTTTAGTTTTCCAAGGTCAGCTTAAACGTCACACTGATGAACTGGTAGAACCTGAAAAAATACCAGTATTAGGTAAATCAGCGAAAAAAATTATCGACGCTATTCAGTGGTTAGAACTTAACAATAAACGGACAATCCCAACCGAACGAACATCTGAAGCTATCCAAAAAGCTGCCAAGACATCTCACAATCGGTGTTCCCGGTATATATCCGAGACAATAACTAAGTTACAGATATTATGTCCTATTACCAATAATAAAAATTGGATAGATGAAAATGGTAAAAATCGCTTTAAGGGTCATCTGTGCCGTCAAATTTACGCACAAATTTGTGCTGAATTATTTAAGGGTGATAATCGTAAAAAGCGTGCTTTTATCAGTCGTATACTTCTAGAAAATCGTGAAGCTGCATTAAACTACGACCGTGACATAGAAATTAAAGATATTGACAAAGTAAAAAATTTGTGTGGTAGTTTTTCTGAATAGGTTATTAATCTTCAGAATCATCGTTTAATTTTTGGAGCAATTCATTAACACACAATGTATCTGCCATCAACATACTTCCCTGATTAGCAGCATGAGAGCCTACTTTATAAGCAGTCTCTAGTTGTCGAATTGTTGTAATTTGTTTTTCAGTCAAATTTTCGGCAGATGCTTTAACTACGTTAAGCATCTTCATCCCCAAGTCCATCATCATACTAGCAACAGCTATATTAATCTCACGATACTCACGCAATTTTCTAATATATTCTCCTCTAGGAGTCTTACTCGTTTTTGAAAGCTTAGAAGTATGTTCATCAAAATTTTGTCCAATTTGCTCCTCATGGACAATTTGAGTTAAGGTATCTTTTCTAACTTGTGAAATATCCTGACCGCTATTAACCCAACGTCTAATAGTACGCTCGCTAATGTCTAATTCATCAGCTATTTGCTTTTTTGTCATGCCTTGAGAAAGCAACTGATACACCCGTGCTTTTTTGGCATCTTTTGAAGTTAATGTCATATTTTTTGCTAAATACTTACACAGATATTTTAAGCTTTTGTGTCCGCACTTGTCTGCCGGACAAAAACGGACATTTTGAAATATTCAACGCGCTACGAGAGCAACTAAACGACGGAAAACTACCAGAAAATGAAACAGAAGATTAAAAATTACCCGTAGCACCAGCACCACCACCACTCAACCGAGTGGTTTTTTGATATCCGTACAAAATAGAGTTAATTGAGTTTAAATTACTACTTATTTTAAAACCTTATTGAGAAATATTCTTGCTGCAAAACGCTGCAAAAAATCGAGTATTCTGGTTTTTGCAGCAAAACCGACCTGACAACCATAGGGTTTTAAGTGCTAACTGGACGTAAAAATCGCCTATAGTGGGGTACAGCTAAAGCAGTCATTGTAACACGATTTAAGTATCCGTATACTACATTTACACCACTCCCCACTCCCCACTCCCCACTCCCCACTCCCTCATACCCCATACCCGTTAAAATCGCCACTAGAACGCCTAAACACTAGAGAGTGAATAAACCAGCGTGGTAGATAGTCAAACTCGTTTAAGATACCTTTACGCCGCGTATTTGTAAAATCTCACCTTCACCAGCATAATTATCTGGTTTTATCATTTTTACAGTTATGGGGTGTTTTTATGGGGTAAATTTACCGCATCAAGATACTCGTTAAAGTAAATGGGGTGTGTGGTGTGGGGTGTGTTAAATCGTTTCCGACCACACCAACAAGTGCAGATATGGGGTGTTAAATAGTTGTGTATTAAAATGGGGTGTTATAAAATTTTACGAGGGTATGAGAATAGATTTACTAAAATGGGGTGTTTAATATGGGGTAGGTAATTACAGTCATTTACGTAAGTTTGAAAGTATTGTACAGTAGGCATTATAGCAACCTACGAAATTCTGTAATAAGTACTATAGATTATTAAACGGCTCTACCCACACCACAGATATGGGGTGTTTAAAATGTAGTGTATTTAGTACTATGGGGTGGTTTAATTGTTGTGCAAACATGGGGTGTATGGAAATGATGTGATAATTACAGCGTTTTCAATAAACCTTGTAACCTATATATAGCAATAGATACAGACTATTGCAAGTATGCTATAACTTATTGCATACTTGCAATAGTGTAATAAGTTACTGCATATATCATCTCTGCACGTACATTGCAGATATACAACACCCCACTCATCGATGAGTGGGGTGTTGTATATCTGCAATGTACGTGCAGAGATGATATATGCAGTAACTTATTACACTATTGCAAGTATGCAATAAGTTATAGCATACTTGCAATAGTCTGTATCTATTGCTATATATAGGTTACAAGGTTTATTGAAAACGCTGTAATTATCACATCATTTCCATACACCCCATGTTTGCACAACAATTAAACCACCCCATAGTACTAAATACACTACATTTTAAACACCCCATATCTGTGGTGTGGGTAGAGCCGTTTAATAATCTATAGTACTTATTACAGAATTTCGTAGGTTGCTATAATGCCTACTGTACAATACTTTCAAACTTACGTAAATGACTGTAATTACCTACCCCATATTAAACACCCCATTTTAGTAAATCTATTCTCATACCCTCGTAAAATTTTATAACACCCCATTTTAATACACAACTATTTAACACCCCATATCTGCACTTGTTGGTGTGGTCGGAAACGATTTAACACACCCCACACCACACACCCCATTTACTTTAACGAGTATCTTGATGCGGTAAATTTACCCCATAAAAACACCCCATAACTGTAAAAATGATAAAACCAGATAATTATGCTGGTGAAGGTGAGATTTTACAAATACGCGGCGTAAAGGTATCTTAAACGAGTTTGACTATCTACCACGCTGGTTTATTCACTCTCTAGTGTTTAGGCGTTCTAGTGGCGATTTTAACGGGTATGGGGTATGAGGGAGTGGGGAGTGGGGAGTGGGGAGTGGGGAGTGGTGTAAATGTAGTATACGGATACTTAAATCGTGTTACAATGACTGCTTTAGCTGTACCCCACTATAGGCGATTTTTACGTCCAGTTAGCACTTAAAACCCTATGGTTGTCAGGTCGGTTTTGCTGCAAAAACCAGAATACTCGATTTTTTGCAGCGTTTTGCAGCAAGAATATTTCTCAATAAGGTTTTAAAATAAGTAGTAATTTAAACTCAATTAACTCTATTTTGTACGGATATCAAAAAACCACTCGGTTGAGTGGTGGTGGTGCTGGTGCTACGGGTAATTTTTAATCTTCTGTTTCATTTTCTGGTAGTTTTCCGTCGTTTAGTTGCTCTCGTAGCGCGTTGAATATTTCAAAATGTCCGTTTTTGTCCGGCAGACAAGTGCGGACACAAAAGCTTAAAATATCTGTGTAAGTATTTAGCAAAAAATATGACATTAACTTCAAAAGATGCCAAAAAAGCACGGGTGTATCAGTTGCTTTCTCAAGGCATGACAAAAAAGCAAATAGCTGATGAATTAGACATTAGCGAGCGTACTATTAGACGTTGGGTTAATAGCGGTCAGGATATTTCACAAGTTAGAAAAGATACCTTAACTCAAATTGTCCATGAGGAGCAAATTGGACAAAATTTTGATGAACATACTTCTAAGCTTTCAAAAACGAGTAAGACTCCTAGAGGAGAATATATTAGAAAATTGCGTGAGTATCGTGAGATTAATATAGCTGTTGCTAGTATGATGATGGACTTGGGGATGAAGATGCTTAACGTAGTTAAAGCATCTGCCGAAAATTTGACTGAAAAACAAATTACAACAATTCGACAACTAGAGACTGCTTATAAAGTAGGCTCTCATGCTGCTAATCAGGGAAGTATGTTGATGGCAGATACATTGTGTGTTAATGAATTGCTCCAAAAATTAAACGATGATTCTGAAGATTAATAACCTATTCAGAAAAACTACCACACAAATTTTTTACTTTGTCAATATCTTTAATTTCTATGTCACGGTCGTAGTTTAATGCAGCTTCACGATTTTCTAGAAGTATACGACTGATAAAAGCACGCTTTTTACGATTATCACCCTTAAATAATTCAGCACAAATTTGTGCGTAAATTTGACGGCACAGATGACCCTTAAAGCGATTTTTACCATTTTCATCTATCCAATTTTTATTATTGGTAATAGGACATAATATCTGTAACTTAGTTATTGTCTCGGATATATACCGGGAACACCGATTGTGAGATGTCTTGGCAGCTTTTTGGATAGCTTCAGATGTTCGTTCGGTTGGGATTGTCCGTTTATTGTTAAGTTCTAACCACTGAATAGCGTCGATAATTTTTTTCGCTGATTTACCTAATACTGGTATTTTTTCAGGTTCTACCAGTTCATCAGTGTGACGTTTAAGCTGACCTTGGAAAACTAAAGTTGATTCATTAACATAAGTGAATATCGCACTACTCATTACTTCACTTTGTCTTCTACCAGTAAGAAGCATTATTGCTATACATATCTCTTTCCACTTTGCAGGTGATTTTGGAAGATTACTTACTCGCTCTATAGCCCAGTTGATAAATTCAAAAGCATTTATTACCCTTACATCTTCCTCAGCTTTTTCATTTTTTTCTTTATTAAGTTGGTGTTTAATTGCTCCAATATCTTTAAATGCACCACGTAAATCATCCTCAAAATCTTTGAATAAATCTACTATAGTACGGTCATTTACTGAATTAAATTTATCTTTTTCACTATCTATTATTTCTTTTAGCTTTTTCATCACCTCCACACGTATTTTTTGAATTGTACCGGGATGTGCCTTACCATCGGGTGATTTTTCATTAGCGTAAGATTCAATTAAAACTCTAGCGCGAGCCACTAAAGTAGCGTATTCTGGTAAAAAGTATTTATCTGATTTACAAAGTTTTAATTGGTATTCTCTTAATCCGGTTAATCCATCTTTATCAAAAGTAGAGTAATAAAACTTTTTAGCTATATCTAATCTTTCTTTCTCACTTTGGCTATAACTACTTTCTGAATTTACAGGTGTTTCCTTATTTTTAGATTCGATTGGTTTTTCATTTTTTACTTTTTTATCAATTAACTGTTCCCACTTAGAAATATGTTCTACTAATTCAGTCCTTCTACCGTTAGTTCTTACTTTACTTGGTTTTAAGTTTTCATCATCTTGTATATAAACTAATGAGGGGTATTGTTGCATCATAGTAGATGCTATTTTTTGTAAATCTTTAACCTTTATTTTATTAAATTCAGCTATAGAGCGTGGCATATTTAAAACCTCATTAAACTTGTTATTAACACCCCAAATATAACACCCCATTTTATTAATTGTCAATAATTGGGTTATAAACCTTGTAACTTTTGTTTCATATAGCTTTTACCCGAATTGACTCAACCCGATTTATACAGTTTTTATAGTCTTGAGAACGGCTAGGTTTTATATCCCACAAGTGTTGTACTATTTCAGAGTCTCTAAAACCTTCATTAATAAGCTGAATAATAGCGGTATCACCAACCGAATTAAACTCAAAACTACTATCAGTATTAGATTCTAGGTTTTTTGCTGGTGTATATTTACCCGGTTGGGGTAATTGTGTTAAGAACGGTTTTTTACCCTTCTGTGCAACTAAACAAATAAACACGTTACCCGCGTTATTTTCCCTCCAATACAAATCAAGTAATTGCCGTCCGTAACTATCATCAAATACATAAGTATTGATAGCATCGGGAATATTATAACCTAAGCTTATATTGGTACTGTTTCTAAAGTCATCTTTAGTCATCTTGAGTTTAGAACATCGTGGTGTTTGTCCAAAGTAAATAACTATCACGTTTAACGCTGCACCCACTTTTAAACCTATCTGTAAGTTATCTGTAGCTTGTTTACCGTATTCCAAGATAATCCAGTCTATCTCATCTACAATAAATACTTTCTTACTGAATTTACGAGGTTTTTTACCGTTTTGAATATCTTCTGTAACTAACTCTAATCGGTGGTTTATTTCACCTGATAGTTCTTTTAATCCGTCTAAAGCTGTCTTAATACCTGGATATTTAGGTTTTCTTTGCCAGTGGGATAACTCACTTTCCCAATCAAGTGATAAGGGATATTTGGGGTCAATTGAGATGAATTCAGCATCTGAATAAATACTATTTAATAAGTTAGATAAATTCTGCACAAATGTTGATTTACCCGACTGTGTTTCACCATCTACTTTACCGTGAATAATCTTTTTAGCTATTTCTGGTAGCCAATCATCAGTTACTAGTTTAAGTTTAGTTTCTTGGTTTTTCGGAACAGTATCTAGTAACCGAGTATCTATTTTTATTTGTATACAACCTTGAATTATTTCAAACTGAGGTAATGATTGTATTCGTAATTCTAACTGTATTTCCTCAGAGTGGTTTTTTATATCTTTAAGTGTGGCATTTTTAGGGATTAATCTGATTAAATCATAGGTGTATTCTTCCCATGAATCAGCATAATCACATTCTATATTTTTCGAGTAAAGACAGTTGATTATTTTATTGGCGTAGTATTCAGTTCTACTAATACCGCTTGCTAATTTTGGTAGTTTAGCTTGTTTGAGTAAACTTTCTTTTAACTTCAATTGTTCCGTGTATAGTTCTAATTCATCTTCATAAAGCTGCATAATTTGCTTTTGTTCATCAAGGCATTGTTCCCGTTGATTATTTAATTCTTCATGGTGGTGTTGTCTTAATTCTTCTAATTCTTCCTGATGAAATAATCTTAATTCTTCTAACTCAGTAGTGTGATTTTCAACATCTAGAATGTACTGATTGTTAATACTCTCTCTTTCTTTTTCTAACTCTTTCCAAGCTTCAGTAATTGGGTTCCATTCTTCATCATGCCGTTGTAGTAGCGTGTAGGTTATCCCACTAAAACATCCAGCGGCGTGTATTATTAAGCTTATGTTGGTATTTTTTCTTGATAGGATAAAACCGAACAGTGCTGATATGGTAAGGGTAACAGCAATTAGTTTAACTGTTTTACGAGTTTTCATGGTTAAAACCTCAAATAAAAAGTGCTGAATAAATCAGCACCATAATGAACGTTAAAGAAACTTAAATTAGAATTCCTAGCATCACTCCAAATAAACCTACAAACGCTATGAAGTTTATAATGTTGCTATTCATAGACGGGTTATTATGCCAGATGAAGTAAAGAGAAAAGCCTATAATTATCAAACAACTTCCTGTGGTAATTGCGCTAAATAAATCTATGAATCTAAATTTAACTAGCAATGCGATTATTCTAAATATCAATGAAGTTGTGAGAAATACTACGATTGCTTTTATTAAATAGTTCATCAGCGATTATTGGGTTTAATTAACTCCATAGCTGCTTTTTCAAGAAAAAAAGTTACTGACCGATGATTTTTTGAATGTGTGTAGGATGCTAACGCATTAATAAAATCTTTGAGGTTGAATCCTTCATTTCTCATTGAATCAATAATTTTTTCGAGTAATGGCTGTAAAATTTCCAATTTTTTACCAGTTAATATTGTTTCTATCCCTTCCGTTACGCTTTCTAATTCTGAAAACTTTTCTATACTCATGCGATTAATCCTTGCTGTTTGAGTAGTTCCCTACGGTTATCCAGCATCTTTTTAGCTTCTGAGTAACCAACTTCGAGATTTTGATATTTGAGATCGAGAGTTTTCTGGTAGAGCGGGTTTTCTTTAGCGGCGTGACTAGCATCTATGTTTTTGCGGGTGTTCGCGTGTCGGAGCAGTACCGCGTCTTTACGTTTACCCTCGACTTTTAACCGGGCTATACCTGTATCTTCTTTAGTTTCTAAGGTTTTCTGTTTTTCGGTATTGACGCGGTTTAGGGCTTGTTTAGTGCGTTCTTGTTCGGACTGGAAGTCGTACTGTAGCTGCTTTACCTGTTCCCCTCGGATATTCCCGCGAATGCGTTCTGATTGAATTTGGAAATCGTGTTCAGTCATTTACCAAACCTGATATAGTATCTTAATATAATGTATAGTGTCGCGAGGTAAAATGTTACGTAGATAGATAAGACTATTAAATTTAAAATAATCTGGCTATCAGAAAAAATAATCGGTAAACTACTGAGAGTTAGTCATACTCTTAGTAGGTTACTTAATTTGATGTCAGTGAAAGTAAAGTTAAAAGAATTACGAAATAGTAAAGGTATTAGTCAAAATGAATTAGCGCGTCAATTAAAGATGTCTTTAGCTAATGTTCAAAGAATCGAATATAACAAAGTTAAATCAATACCGTTTAATACCTTAGAATCTATATGCAAGATTCTTAAATGTGAGATAGGGGATTTATTAGTTTTAAATAAAGGAGTGAAAATGTCTAGTCTAGTTTATGGAATAGCACAATTAGAATTTTACAATACATTGAAAAGTAACTATAAAGATATAGATGTATATGAATTATGCAAGGAAATATATGAGTTAGAAAATTTATTAGATGAATATATTACAGATAAAAATAAAGAAATAGAAACGAAAATACACGATGCTGGTAGCTATTTTTTCGATATTGGTAATAATCAATTAATGCTCGATATTTGTCAGTTTTTAGGTATTAAAAATACTAGATATTTGAATATATTAAATAAATTATGGGATGGTATAGGAACTTGGATAGCTTGAAAATAAACTAAAAATCAGTAAATAAGTGGAATAGATGAAACTAACATTCTAATGATAAATAGAAAAAGTAAATCATGACTCAAACAATAAATAAAACAGTAACCTTTGAAGAATTCGCAAACTTAGATACGGGTGATAAAAGATATGAATTACACGAAGGAGTAATTGTAGAAATGGCACAACCAGTAGGGGAACATGAATCGGTTACAGGATTTTTAATTGAAAAAATCTTAGTAGAATACGTGCGATTAGGATTACCTTACCTCATAGCCCCAAAAATTTTAGTAAAACCAGATGGTAAAGAATCAGGTTACTCACCTGATGTCTTGGTATTGGACAAAAGAAACTTAAAAAATGAACCCTTATACAAAAAACAGTCCACAGTTTCTCAAAGTAAATCAATACCATTAGTAGTAGAAGTAGTAAGCACTAATTGGGGTGATGATTATGCTGTTAAATTTGAGGAATACGAGAATATAGGTATACCAGAATATTTGATTGTTGATTACTTAGGAATAGGCGGTAAAAGGTTTATCGGCAGTCCTAAACAACCTACAATTACCGTTTGTCAATTAGAAGACGGTGAATATAAGACTACTTTATATAGAGGTGATGACATAGTTAAATTAAAATCATTTCCTGAGTTAAATTTGACCGCTAACCAAATTTTTGAATCAGCTTTAAACTAAAAATCATGAGTAACTCACAACCGGAAGATTTAACAACACGGGTAGATACAATTGAGGAACAGTTGGAACAAATACTTGAAAGTCTTGATTTAATTGCCACTATTCAAAGAGGTATTCGGGTAGAAGTTCGTGAAAATTCTCAAACTTCAGCAAGGCTAGAACGGACAGTAAGACAACTTGCAGAAATATCAGCTAGAACACAATCGGCAGTTGCGCTACAGCAAGAAACTATCAACCAACAACAAGAAAATATTGAAAGAATTTTAACTTATTTAGAAAATCCAAATAGAGGGGATACGCCGCCCAATTAATATTATGAGTAAATCAAACTATAAAGAATTAAGTGAAGCGGACTTACGGGAATACGTTAAGCAACATCCTCAAGATGAAGACGCTTTTCAATATTATCTTTCAATTGTTCGTAAAAAACCGGGTGTTGTGGTTGGGAGTGATGATACTCAACAATTAATAGAAGAGTTGAGGAAGAGAATTTAACTTGATGAATGTAATAGGATTGCCAACACCGGAACAGCTAAAGACTTGTTTTATTTTAAGTTCATCAGTAACAAATTTATATAGACAAATCAATCTTATCCGAGTAGATGAACGAACTAAAACAATTTATTTTTTAGCTGGTGAAGAAATAGAATTAGTAATTTTAGAAAGCGGTAAATGGAGTTTTGTATAATGTCTACCCCAGATTTTGACTCTATGAGTAGGGAAGAATTACGAAAATATATGTTAGACCACCGGGATGATAAAGAAGCCTTTGAGTTTTATTTAGACAAGTTTAGGAATCCAAATAACCCAATTTACCCGGCACCACAAGGACTAGAGGATATGAGCTATTTACAGAAAATATTATTGGATAAAAATCCCAATAATGACGAAAAAACAAATCAATAATTCTATTTCTGATAAAATTTAATTTGACTCTCTCGGGAGGAGCAATGATTAGTTTTTCGGAATGCAAGAATCAAAAATATTGTCAATTAAAAAACTAAATCGATAGGCGATTCTGAGCAAATAGGGTGAACCGCATAGGTTACAAATCTACTTAGTTTCCTTTTTCACCCTTAAATTAATTATTTTCCAAAAACTAATAAGTTTTAACTAAATCTACTCATTTGCAAAGTTTCAATCAAAACTACGGCATGATTGAGTAGAAAATCTGTGTTACAAGACTTTTTCAAGGTTATTCTTACTCTTTCTTACTTTTGTAGTATATATCAAATTAATATGAATGTACCAATTATAGCTAAAACTGAATATTGTTATAAAGTCACATTTAACTTAAATCCACAATTATTAATTATTCCAATTATTAAAATATCATCTGTTTTCAACAATTTTAAATTTTTAGCTGAATTTAACTTACCTATAGAAGAACATAGACATAATTGTGAAAAAGAAATTTGTTTACTATATTTAATTGTTTTAATTAAAAATATTTATTTGTATCAATATATTCCATATGAATTAAATGAATATTTATTAGAAGATTTAATAATAGTAAAAACTGCGGAAAAATTAGCTGATGACTACAATAGAGTAATTTTAATTTTTAAAGGTTTACCGCAGTTTGTATGTAATAAAATCATAGGAACACCGTTAAATGAAGCTAACTTATCAATAAGTGAAAACAATTATCTTGGTATAGGTATTTGGTTAGAATATTGGCATTTAAAAAAACCGACTGACAAATTAAAAGAAAATATTTCAATATCATGGTTAGAACCTGATGCTTTTTTAACTTTAAAAAGATACGAGCTAATTTACGAATTACGGAATAAAAAAAAGCTATTTTTAAATCATAACTTAATATGGTTGTTGACAGAAATTAGTATTTTAATAGCTAGATATAAGTGTAATGCTTCTAGTAGAGAAAACATTTATAAAAGTAGACAAGAATATCTTAACTACCTAAGTTACTCTGGCGAAATACCACCAAAGCATTATGGTAAAAAAGAAGATATTTTTTACCATATGTATAAATTTATAGATACTCTTGCTTCTGAAGTTGCTTCAAAAGATAAAGATTTTGATAAAAAATATTTCAAACCATATATAAATGCGTGTAAATCTACTAACAGCTACATGAAAAAAGAACTTGTATTAGTGAATCCAGCACCAAAAACAAAACAAGAACGTCCGAATGGTAAAAAACCGGGTGGTGCTATTGGTCATAAAAAGAAACGACGTAAAAAATAAAATGTTACGAAGTGTAAATATAAAAACGTACAGGAAATAGAACAATATTTCAGATGCTATCTTGATTTCAGCTTAAAGAAAAAAACCTCCAAACTCTTAAGGAAAGGAGGTTTGAGACTTTTAAATTTTTCTTATGACTCAATTTATCATTCCTTGTCCCAACTGCGATAGCCTCTATCAAATTAAATCCGATAGAAGTTTAATCTGTGGTGACTGCGGTACGTTTGTTGCTGAAATTTATGAATCTTCTGAATTAGATTCATGCAAATTCAATATAAGTCAAATGCTTCGATCTCCAAATTTAAATTCATGGGAAAATTTTTTCCTGCGAAATATTCAAAACAGAAAATATCTAACACTTAAGCAACAAGAAAAATTAAGTCAAATTTCTCAAAAAATTAATCGAACATAAGACTTAAGCAACTTTAGCACCATATACGTATTTCTCTAAAGCTTCTAGTCTCAATTCTAACCCTTCTTCTTTACCCATTTTTTCCCGAATAGCTTGTAAAACAAATTCTGTGAAACCTTTTTGTTTACTAGCTGCAAACTCTTTTATCTCTTGTAATTCTTCTGAACTTATACGGATAGTGAGATGTGTATCTTTTTTCATAATCATTAAAAAAATATAGCCTATTCCCTATCCATATATTAATTCAGAATTCAGATTTTGTGAATCCGTTGTATTAACACATGATAGTATGTTACTACAATGTAAGTCCGTTGTAATAACTTTTGTAAACTATAAAGAATTGAATGATGAAAACAAACCAATCAAAATCAAAATCAAAAGTCCAAAGTAAAAACCTTACTTTCAAAAACGGTAAAAATGAAGTTGCTGAATCATTAATGAAGCGCTCGTTTAAACCATTATTTAGCCCTAAAGATGGTAAAGCTAGATTAACATTTTGTGGGGTAGAACACGACCTATTAGAGTGGATAGATAATGGTAAGAAACGTGAAAAACCTGTAATGAAGCTAGTGTTTAGCTGTTTTGATGTCACTCACGAAGCACCTGCAAACATAGCTATAACCTGTGAATATCGATTATCTGAACAAAACAGACTTGGACAAATCTTAAAAGTAATGGGGTACGAGTTTAAAGAAGAAACAGTAACGGTAGATTCAGATGATGAATTTGGCATTCAAACTAAACAAAGTGACCCTAGAGAAATATTTGATTTTCTAAGAAATAAGTGTGGTTTAGTCTTTAAAGGAAACTTGAAAGTAGCTATTCGCAAAAACAAATCAAGTCAATATGTGGAACGACCTGGATTATGGGATATTGACTATAAATCGTTAGAACCTAAATTAGGGAAAAATGGTGAACAACAACGTGATATGTTGGCTAGCGATATCACAGATGAAGACTTTGAAAATCCAGAAATAGCTATGGCTAGCGTATCCGACTAAATAAAAAAGCCTACATCCGAAAAAATGATGTAGGCTCTCGTTCTTTACAAAACTGTAAATTGAAAATCGAAAAATGAACAATGAAAAAACCAAACCAAATTTTGATGAAGATGATGAATTTGGTGGTGCTAAATTAACATTAGAACTATTTTACCGTAATAGGAAAAATAAATCTACACCTGTTACTTCGGATGTAAATGAAGATGAAGATGATGAATTTGGTGGTGCTAAACTAACACCCGCACTTATTTACGGACGGGATAAATATCCTACAGCCAGGACTTCGGATGTAGATGAAGATGAAGATGATGAATTTGGTGGTGCCAAATTAACACCCGCACTTATTTACGGACGGGATAAATATCCCACACCTACTACTTTGGACACGGATGAACAGAGTAAAAATGATGAAGATAAGCATTCTGGAGCGCTTTATACTTCCAAATACAATATATTTTCACCGATAATCGCTACAAATCAATGGTATATTAACCGGGAACTGTTATCAAAAACGATTAGTAGTCCTTACCACTCGATAACTATTCCATTAGTGATTGATACTGAATTCACAGATAAGAAAGGTAAAAAACAGTATCAGCAAAAATCGCGGTTGGGATTAACCACACAAATATGTGGTGTTGGTAGCGATACCCCAAAATCGATTTTTGCCCACACCCAACAAGTTAACGCAGGTCGTATGCTAGCGGGTGTAGAAAATCTACCAATGGTAGAAAGTGATTTTCACCCAGTTGATTATTTACGCTCAATTGGTTTAACTGTCGATCTCTGGGAGGGAACTGAAACTGAGTTATCAGAATTACCTAAATGTTTTGTTGTTCTTTACGGACATTTTCTAACTGCTGAAATCAATATGATTGCTAGCGGTACTGTTAAAGAACGAATAAAAAATTTACAACGTTCTCAAGGTGAAGAACAAATTACCAGTGGTAGACGCGCTTATTGTCAAACAACTGTACATGGTAAAAAACTCGATTGGGTAAGTCTAAAACACATTATAAGTATTGAAGATTATCAATATGAGTTATGCCTAAAGCTTGTAGACACTGGTGCTATTCATGGGGTAGCTTCTTATAAAGATTTTTGTAGTGCAGTAGATTGGGAATTACAATACAAGGACAATTTTACTTCTGAAGAAAAATCTAGAATGCTGGATATGGCTATCGAGCGTTATAAAGATTTTGAAAATTATTCATTAGGAGATTTAGAAGTGTATGAAGCGCTAGATAGCTACTACCAAAAATGGCAAATTGTTTATGAAAAATTAGGATTAATAGAATATTTTCAATGTCCTAAACTAACAATTGGTGGTACTGTCAAAGATTTATTTGAAGCGGCGTTAGCTTCTAAATTAGAAATTAATTCTATTGATGAAGATGGTAAATCTATTTGGAAAGATGAATTATCAGAAGTAATTGAACAATTCATTAAACCAGCAAGTGCAAGTGATTTAAGACAATTTACCACTTTTACCCGTGCTTTATTATCTAAAGTCGAGGGTGGTAGATGTCGCAATAACCGACCTACAGATATTTTTAAAGCACGTAAAGTTAAAGGTAAATATGATGCTGTTTTGATTGCTGATATTGATATTAGTGGTTGTTACGGTGAAGGACAAAGGAATCAATCATATTTCTTAGGCGTTCCCGAAATATTCGATTATAAAGCAGTTAAAAATAATGAGTACATAAGTCTTAGAGACTGGTTGAAAGCTTACGATGTTGATGTTAATAAATTGATTAAAGCTGTTAAAGATAAAGACAGTAAAGTCTGGAAAAACCCAGATAATTGGGGTGAATTATTACCCGGTGGTTGGTATGCCAGAATTAAAACTAAAGAACGTTTAAAACATCCACAAGACTTTTTTGCAAGTTGGTTTACTGAATCAGCAGATAGAGTTGATTTACTCGCTAAAAGTATTAAAAAAATGAAGTGTGATAGCGAGTTAGTAAGCACAGATTGGGTAGATTTTAATGAAGATTGTGGTAGTTTAAAAATTTTCAATTATGAAATATGGAATGGTGTTCTAACTCACGATGGTTTGCAATGGATACTCGCTATTTGTTCCCCGCGTCAAAGAAATGAGTTATTAGATAAAATCCAGATTTTAGCAAGTGCTGTTTACCCACGCTCTCAAAAAATTGACTGTGATAATCCTAAACAAGCGTTAGAAATATTAAAAGATAAATACAATAATTGGCAAGGTAAAAATACAACCGAACGAATTAAGTTAAATGGACATTCTAAAATTGTAATGAATTTTAATGAATGTCATGCATGGTTTGATATTAATTTGGGTGATTTACTAATCAATGACTTATTGATAGAACGTAAAAAAGCACAGAAATTATATGGTAAAAAATCAGCTTTAGACGTTTTATTCAAACTTTGTGTTAATACACTTTACGGTGATATGGTTAGCAAGTATTTTATTACTTCTAACCCAGTAGTAGGAAATAATATTACCGCTAGAGCGCGTTTATTAGCATGGTTTATGGAAAAAGGTTTGCATGGTTGGCAATCTATTACTGATGGTTGTGCTTTTGAATTAAATGGGGTTTTGTATCCTAAACGCGACAATATTAATGGTGAAGTCATTAACCAACACCGACCTAATAGTAAACTAAAACAACGAATGGTTAAACGTTCATCATTGGGTAATGTACAAGAAATTTTAGGTTATTGGGTAGAATATATAACTTGGAATAAAGAGAAAAAAAGAAAAGAAACTAAACACGCTTTAGAATTGAAAATAGATGGTGTTGATATACCACCAATTATAAATACAGATGAAAAACATCCGGATTGTCAAGTGGTAAAATCAACAGCTATGGAATGGATTGATAACAATGCCATCAATCACTTACAAAATCTATTCCCGTTAGTTGATGTTCTACACAAAGATACAACATCGATAAAAGTTGATGATGACTTAAATGTAGAATTTAACCCGCGTATAGGACAGTTTAGCTTTGAAACTAAAGATGTTTACTGGTGTGGTGCTTTTCATGGTAGTGCTAACTATTTATTAGTTAATCCCAATAAAACGACCGTTAAAGCGCGTGGTTATGAAGTCAAAAAACCTCATAAGGCAATAGATATAGATAATATTGCCGAGGGAGATGAAGTTATTTTCTTAAAATCCGATAGATACGGTAAAGAAAATAATCCAGCTAAAGATTTAATGAATCAGTTGTTAGTCAATCCTGAAAGAGTAAAAAGACAATTACCCGCTATTAAATCAGGCATTTTAAAAATATCTGATTATAAAAACTTAGCGGGTAAATACGATGCTTTAGGAATAGAACCGGGTGATAGTTTACTAAGAAGTTTCTTATTACAAGAGTTTAGTTTATCTCAATTTACTTTCCACACTTACGAACAATATATGATGTGGAAAAAAATAATAAGTCACTTAAAAGAAACAGATAGACAATCAATTGAAGGTTTTTTTCTTAATAATGACGGAACATTAAATTTTATTAGGTTATGCGAGTGGGTTGATGAACAAATAGCGAATGAAGTAGATAAACCATTCGATTTGTTATCCGACCCCAATGATAATGATAGACGTGCAGAAAAACGAGCTAAAAAAGCTTTAAAAGAAGGAAAAAAACCCGGTGGTGGTAGAGATAAAAAGCGCAAAGTGGTATCGCTATCACACCCACACCTTGAAATATTCAACGCGCTACGAGAGCAACTAAACGACGGAAAACTACCAGAAAA
>ERZ1740052.103-NODE-103-length-28992-cov-9.480181_pt1 | contig 28992 bp, 27 predicted proteins | sample MGYA00581750_ERZ1740052 | MGnify/ENA primary metagenome ERZ1740052 (study PRJEB43018, sample SAMN04849743) | marine metagenome | isolation source: floating plastic debris | place: Pacific Ocean | collected 2008-08-30 | study: EMG produced TPA metagenomics assembly...
GGTTTATTCAAAGCTATTTCTACGGCTTCGACCTGTTTAGGAGTAAGCTGGTTTTCTCTGGGCTTCTTATCCCCGGCAACCTCTTCGTAAATTGTTTCCCCGTTTTCCTTAATTTTTAACTTTTTATTTTTAGTGCTAATGTTTTGCGTCCAATAAATTTTACGAAGAGATTCGATTACTTTAGCCATCTTTCTGGCATTACTTGTTGCTGCCTCTGCATCTCGTCTGGATAAAGGTTCTATTATTTCACTCATTGCTCATCTCCTTGATTGTTGTTTCTTTGCAGGTGGGGTTGATTGTCCATAAAGATTTTGTTGATTTCAGCGATGGTGGGAAGTATTCCCTTAGCCTCGGCTATTCTACTTTCCAAATCCTCGTAAGACATTTGTTTGTGTAGGTTTCTGGCAATCAGTTGTTGTTTGTACTGATTCCATCTCCGCACACTCCGTGCTTCTAATTCCTTGATTTCATCTGTCATTTCAAACTTATGCAAAAGGGGTAAATTAGCTTGATTGTTACTAGCAAATCCTGGGCTGATAACCACCGCCTGACCTCTGGGTAGGGTGTTAAACTGACTTACCTCGAAGAGAGGGCGTTTGGCGCTTTCTTGTTGGATACTGCGACTATTACCGCTTTTACCTATGGTTTGATTGGTACGGGTGTTAATTATTTCTTCTTCTCCTAAATATTTAGAGAATTTGTCGGCTGTAATTTCGCTTCCTGTACTAAATAGTAGTTTAGTCACACAACCTGTAAAGATTATGTTAGCTGCTTCTTTGCCGTACTTCTCTTCCAGTTGGGAATACTCCTGCAACCCCAGTATGCCAATAAAACCTTGTTCCCGTTTTTCGTTTAACCATCTCGAAAGAGAGGGAAGGTACAGCGTTGGAAACTCATCAAGGGCGCATACTAAGGAGTGATTTCGCCTGGAGGACATATTCTTAGACACAAGCAAGTGAATTATGGCGGCAATCAGTGGGGCTGTAACTTCCCGATTCTCTTCACTACTGCCAAAGATAATCATCTTTCGCCGTTTAGATTCAAGGGGAACGGTGGTCGTTCCACAGAAGGCTGGCAGTAAATCCCATTTTACAAAACTATTAAAGAGAGCAAAGGCAGAAGCGGTAATACTTTCGGCTGTTTTCTCGCTACGGCGACACCCAATTAGTTGAGAAAAAGCGGTTGGTAGCTTTTGATTGCGTACATCACGGGCTTCATACAAACGCTGGGGCAGGTTATCCAGACAAAGCAGGGCAAAACACATGAGCATATCGCAATGCTTTGTGTCTTTGGTGTATAAAAACAAGCCCTCGGTTAAAAGGTTCGCTGCTCTCTGAAAAAAGTCATCACCTTTATTGCTTTTGGATTTGAAATTGGCATTAATGGTGATTGCCAGTTGAGCCGCAAGGCTTGTATCAAGTTCGTCCTTGAGAAAATCCAGCGGATTAATAATTCCACTTTCTGGGTATCCGGGAGCAAAGAGATGTACCTCGTAGCCCCGCTCAAGGGCGTATCCTGCAATTCTTGCTGTCTGCGATTTATCTCCCAAATCGAGTTTGTTGTCGTATAAGTATATCTCCTGTGCTTGGTCTATCTGGGAGCGAATAAGAGGATTAATTGCCGAAAAGCTCTTTCCGCTACCGTTTGAACCACCGACGAATATACCTCGATTGACATCTGGCAGGTATAAGCGTTTGCTTGAGGGAGGAAGACGGAGTAGGAATTTATCCTTAACCCGAATCGGTAAATCAACCGCAATGGTACTGATATAAGCGGCTGCCTCATTATATACAGCGTTTTCAAGTTGCTTGCAGGCTTGTCTTTGAGCCGCTAACTTCTCTTTCTTACCTGCCCATCTGGCACGAGCTAGTTTCTTCCGTCTGCTAAAACCTTTTTTGATGTATATTCCAACGAGGAAAATACAGGAGATTAAAGTAACTAGCCCTAGAGGAGATAGCAGTATATCCCCTAACTGACCCCGCTCAATAATCTCAATAATTAAACTGTCGTCGGTTTTTTGATTGTTCACTAATTATTACATTGGTAAACCATCTCCCAAGGCAATCCAGTTGTTTCCACTGACACCGAACCAAGGGATAGGTATAAAATACGGTGTGCAGGTACGCCCCAGTGGTAAATTAGCGCAAAGGCGAAGGTAAGCGCTAAAGCTAGCTGTTGCAGTCGTTTCATCAACTCTAGTTAACACGATTTTCAAAGAGTCGGTTCCGTAAACTAAACGCCCCGCAGGTTCTTTTCCGTTATTGATGGCTTTGAGTATTCCACATCCCCCGTTAACCATTTGACGACCGCTCATCCAGCGCTGACCATTGCTTAATTCTAAGTAGGCTAAATGTTGTCCCGGTTTTGGGGCTGCGGCTTTATTTTGACCACTACAAGTCACCGACCCGGACACATAGTAATTTAGGGGAATATTCGGATTGACTTGTTCCGAATTAGACCAGTAATTATCAACAATGGCTATTGGGTTTGGAATGAAAGATGATTTAGGTAGATTTGGTTTAGAAATAATCGCACCTTCTAATCCCTTAAAATGGCTAATTTGTGGTTTGAATGCTTCATGGTACTGAAGGATTGCCTGTGCTGGCATATTTTCAAAATCGGGGATAATCAACTGTTTGCCGTCTATGACTTTAGAAATACCCTTGATTTGAGACACCTGTGCGGTTTGAGCGTGTACAAACGGTAAAGATATTACTTGAGTCAAAACCATAAAACCCAAACAATATTGAGTTTTTATTGATAGTTTTAGCATTGGTTTTTACCTCATTACTAGTATTTGTTGAGAATTATTTTGCAAAACAATTGCATAATCAACCCTTCTTTTCTTTGTGCTTGTAAACATAATCTATTTAGTCCTTTAAAGTAATACCTACCTCATCTGGATTTACAAAGTTCAAATTACTAATAGTTATCTTTTTTCTGTTACGTACTCCAAAAATTCATTTAGTGATGTTGTAGCTTTTGTTAATTGCATCTCTTGAACTAGATTAAGCAAACTTCCATCAATTAACTTTTTAATTCTTTGAATTTGAGAATCACTGAATCCTCCTAACTTGAGTTTTTTGATTTTCAAATCTACTCCGATTTCACAAAAATCAGTTTTCTCGTCATTGTAGTTTAAACCTGATTTATGAGCCATTTCAGGAATAAATTTATTTTCAAAGTTATTACTATTTTGTTTTTGCTTATCCGCTTCTGCTAGCCTAGCTAGTTCATAATTTTTCTTAAAATCAATCTCTTTATATACATAGTCAATAAAGTCCTTTAGGCTTATCCCGTAATCATTTGGGTCTACAAAGTTAAGAGCCAAAACTACATCGTGAATAAAATGCTGCACTGCTTCTTTTATCTCCTGATTCCGACTCTTGGATAGCTCTTCTATTTCAAACTCATCAATTTTCAAATTATAATTTCCACTAATTTTAACTCCCTTTATTGGAGGGTTATCAACTTTTTCATCCATCAGTTGTTTGAGGTAATAATTAAAGTCTCCGTAGTACATTTCTCGTTCTAGTTGGTTATATGAGGGGGCAGACATATTAAATAAAATGTAAGCAAAATAAAATACCTTGACAAGATTAATATTAATAATTACTACTTCTTTTACAGGGTGTATCTATCAAAACCATTAACCAAATAAAAAAAGGAGAAAATTAGTGGGAAGATTTACAGGACAACCTTGGAAAGATAACGAAATCGGCGGAAAAACTAAGGATGGTGTTGGCGAAGGTGCTGGACACAAACTCCATAGTGATAATGCCGGAGGAAGCAATAACTATTGCAATGACAACCATACTCATGAATACCCCAACGGTGAGTACTCAATCAAAGTTGATGGAAAAAACGTTGGTGGAAGTAATGAAGCTGTCGGTTGGGGCATTACTGCTGCTTTTGGTGCTGTCGGTGCTGTCGCTTCTTTCCTTATTACTGGTAATGTTCCAGGAGAAGGAGATGATGACGAGTAACGACTAATCCCAATCCCTAGATTGGTCGGAGTGATAGGTAATTTTTAATAGCTATTTCTCTAAGAATAGAGCCTAAGATTATTTTTAACTAGGCTCTATATTTTTGTCTAAAATTACCGAGATTTCAGTAACTTTTTACCTAAATGGTGTTGGTGAAATCTGAATTGGGTTGGGGTTGAATTAATCTTTGCTGATTTGGTTTGAGAACAATTCCGCTGTAACGGGTATTCCCCTTAACTGGCATCAGGCGAAAAACATATTGTTTAGCTCCGTACTCGGAATTAGTTAAAACCACCAGTTGAGTAGCCCCATCCCTGCTTCTGGTGATGCCAGGGAAATTGATTGGTTTAATTTGTCTAATGAAGACAAAGCCATCGTTGTGATGAAAAGTAATTTGGGTTGGGTCGCCCACTAAAACTCCGGTAATTTCTTCCCCTAGTTGTCTGAAGTTAATGAAAAGACCGTATCCCTTGGCAACTTCAGCGTTTATGGGTTGCGCTGCTTCCATTGCCGAAACAGTTTTGATTTGCAACCGTTTTTGGGTTTTGAAGTTGGATTTAGCCAAGGAGTGCGGTTTTAACCGATGGAGCAGTCTAACCACTCTTCTGGCTTTCTCTGGGTCAGTTGTCTTTTTATTTACTTTTCTGCGAGCTTTAATTACGGGGTAACTCGCAGCAACCTGAACAGCCCGCTGATTTGGTTGTTTTGAAGCTTTACTTGCTGTCTTTGGAGTGTACGCAGTGTATCCGTAGTTAGCGGCTTGCTGCCAAAAGCGCACGGGATTAGGATTCTGTGTTGGTTTAAGTGCTTTTGGCTTGGTAGTCTTTTTGACTGGAGTAGCTACTTCTTTTACAATTCTGACTTTTTCAACTGGTGGTGGAGATGGTGGGGTATAGGTGGGTGTAGGTAGTTCTTGAGTAACAACTGGCTGGGGCTTTGGTGCTGGTGGAATAAGTATAGGTTCCGGCGCAATTGTTGGTGCTAGTTGGGGTGTTGGAGTTTGTTCAGCAACGGGTTCCGGTTGTTTTGGAATTGGTACTTCGGTTTTAATGGGAGGTTTTGGCTTCGGTTTTATTTTCTTCCGTTTTGATTCAACTTCTAATTTTTCGGCTTCAAGCTTACTGCGGATTTGAGCAACTTCAGTTTTCAGTTTCCCTATATCTTCCTCTTGCACCGGAGTAGTAACTTGTTTAGTTACTTGGGCATCCGGTTTGGATAGAAAAGCATTAACCAAGGAAAAGGTAATTAAGGCTGGCACCCCTAATGCAACTCCTACACCAATAAAGATTAAACAGCCTTTGGTAATAGGTTTAGTCAGATGCCTCCCCCCGGTATCAACATCAGTTTCAAGGGCAGAAGCTGGGTTCTCGTCCTGCTCAAATTCTTCTTCCAGTCCCGCCATCCGTAGCCGATTCTCGTGGCTTATTTCAATTTCTGGATTATTTTCTGGTTCAAGCTCTGGATTAGTCATTTTAACTCCTTGATAAGATAGATTTCTAAACCTTCTTTGCGGGCTTCAAAAATTATGCGCTCCATCTCGGTTGGTTTTGGAGGTAGGGTTGGAATCTCGACTGAGCGGACAAAAATAGTTCGGTGAAAAGGTATTGCCCTAAGTTTTACCTTGCCCCGCAACAGCAGTAATTGAGCCACCATGTCAAGCTTCCATTTACCCTTCTCCACGGCTTGAGGCTGGGACAAATGTTCTACAAGCAGTAGTTGCTGCACATTTCCTGTAAATACTCCAGAAGGCGTGTCTTTGCTTCTGATATCTAAGAATTCCTGGCGAAAATCTTCTGATAGACCGAAGGAGGAGTTGTAGGTGGAAGTTGTGACTTTACCGTTTTTAAGTTGTACTCCGGTATCTGATTTAACAGTCGAGTTCAGAATTAGTTCTACCCTCGTTGTCATAACTCCAACCATCGTGCGACTACAAAAATACTTAATCACCTCCGGTGAAATCTGATTATCAGCTTGCACCAGTTGGGTTCTGCCGTTTTCTAGTTCGGCTAAGTAGCGCATCTGGGATAATTTGTCCATCCGGGCTATGCCAATAAGGTTGATACCAAGCCCCATTAGCTGAAGAATGGTAGTTCCAAGGATAAAGGCAGGTAAGAGATTTGTGGGTTTGGCAAGTAAACTCATGACGAAATTTTTCCTGTAAACGTGGTTACAACAAGCCGCACGACTCCCGATATAATTTCTGTACTGACACTGAAAAAAGCTGTACCTCCACCAGCAGCAATAATGACAGCAAGCAGGGGAGCTAGCAGTCCGTTGAAAATTGGCAGCAATATGGGAGTCGGTATTGGAGTGCTGGCAAAGACTTGGGCGATTAAGCCAATTGAGAGGGCGTAGGAGATTTTAAGGAGTGAGAGGGAAAACCAGGAAGAAAACCAGGCTTCAAACAGTTTCGATTCTCCCGGCAGTATTGAGAAAACAACGAAGATGGGGCTGATGTAGGCACTGATAAGAAAAGCTACTTCAATCAGGCACAGAAAACCGATTTCAATTGTCTGGGAGATAACGATAAAAATTCCCTGAAAGGGAAAACTGGCAATCGTTCCTGCTGCCTGCGCCCCCTTGAACAGTAAATCCCAATCAATTCCCTTTCCCCCATCTTCCTCTACTTGTTTTCGCGTTGCTTCTTTGGCTTCGTTGATACACTCCTGTCTCTGGTTATTTTCAACGGGCAGTTTCTGACACTCGGCGGCTTTGGAATAGAACTGCTGCTCTGCTTCCTGGCGCAAATTCATTCCTGCAATTTCTTCTTGCAGGGACAGACCATCTCCAGTTGCCTTCATTACCGCAGCGTAGGTGCTGTTGGTAACGATTCGCAGAAAATAGACTCCATCGGCTAGCAGCCCGGATTTAAGAACGAAGACAATTACTAGGACGGAGGCTAAAGATTTGATATTTCTGGGGTTGAAGGGTTGGTGACTATCTGAAGCTAATCCCCCAACCCAGGAAACTGCCCAAAAGGTAAAAAGTATGAGGGCGAGGGAGTAGGTACAGACTTGCAGTATGGCTTCGTAAGGAGCGTTTTTGCCGTTGATAAAATCATTCCAGATAGGGTCAAAACCGAGATTGATTACTTTTTCTACAAACCCCGAAATCTGGGTGGATTCTTTGGGTGAGATGCTGAAAAAATCGGTGATAAAATCAGCACCCTTCCTCATAAAATCACTAATCCAACCCGTAATTCCAAAGCTTGCTACGAAGACGAGAATTGGTGTGTAAAACATTTCTGATTGCCTTTTGTTCTGCTAATTGCTGTGTATCGCGATTTTGGAGATGTCTGGAAATGCTATTTAAAGTTAAATTACTGGTTGCGGTGAGTTGATTCTGTCTCTGCACTGAAGTTTGAACCAGTTTTAAAAGGTTAGTGTTCTGGGCGTTTTGAATGGCTACCCGCTTCATCACATTCTGGGTTATCAAATCCCCTTGGGCTGCTTGGGCTTGGGTAACAGAATTTTGGCTTGAGAAAAGGGATAATTCCTGCTCCGCTTGCATAAGCTTTTGACCCGTTGTACCCAACAAAGATTTGGTTTGCTCCCTCGTGTAAAGCTTCTGCCATTCCTGTTTCGCCATTTGGGCTTTTAACTTGGGATTGGTATCCAAAATAGTGTCTGCAAGCCTTGCGAGAATTTTTTCAACGATTTCTTCTTCTGTCGTAAAAACATTTTCTGTAAGCACAGTTTTAACTCCTTGCTTCAAATCACTCTCTAAACTGTTAATGGTCTGCTGCAAGTGGGAGCGGGTTTGCTCCAGCTTCCTCACAGTGGGGAAAGCTGTAAGAGCATTGGCAGAAAGTGGAGTAATCAATCCTGCTGAAAGTATTGCAACCAATTTAGATTTCATTTCCTTTCTTCTCCTTTCATTTGTTGTTTGTAGTAGCGCCAGAAGTGGCTTAACCATTCAAATTTGTCGGGGAACTGTTGTCTGAAAGTGTTTCTTGCCTGTACTTCCTCCGGATTGTTAACAGTTAGAGCAAGCAAGGGATAGGAGGGGTAAGATTTGCACTGGATATAGGTTTGCTCACAGTCCAGAAGCCAGGTGGTGGAGCAATCTTGTCTGTTGGCTTGAAAACTTTCGTTTTGGGCGATAATCTCCTCCGGTATCCCCAGATACTGCATAAAGCTTGTCCTGGCGCTTTTGCTGGTTTTTCCAATCAATTTGACGGAGATATTCTGGAGCATCATTTGCCCGTAAACCCCGGTCTCAACGATGGAATTCACATCTTGGGTGGTAATCAGCACTGTATCGCCGCTCCTGCGACCCGTGGCACATTTTCTAGCCATCAACTCGGCGAAGGCGGGGTATTTAAGCAGTACAGAAGCTTCGTCGATTATGGTGCGCGAAACGGGATATTTAGCGCACTGACGGGAGAGGGCGATGAAGATGGAAAGGGCGAAAAACTCGGCTTCTTCCTGGCTTTGAATATCACTCAAAGCAAAAGTTATAAGCCGGTTGTTGGAATCAAAGCTGGTGGGAGCGTTTATGCAGTCCCCAAGCTTGTTAATCCAGTAGTTAAGCCGCAGTTTGATGAAATCAAGGGCTTGAGGGAGGTTTGGGTAGTTAAAACCAAGTTTGAGCTTACTTATCTCGCAAAAGGATAACAAATCCTCCAGTACAGGAGTATCAGCCCACTGCCCGGAACCTAGTCCGCCCCTTCTTGCATTATGGAACCGCGCCTGGATTGTTTTGTCGCTGTAAAAGCTTGTGATGAGCGAGGGGAGAATGCTTTGGATAGTTTTAGCTAACTCACTTTCGCCTGGATTGGAACCCAGAATTAGCTGGCTAAGAATAAGTTCTATATTCTTGCGGTGGGTTTTAATCCGTTTTTGCTTCTCTTTCTCATTCTTAATGCCCCTTACATCAATATCCTGAAGGATGTTGTTGCTCCCGCTCGTGATATCAAAATAAGCACCCCCCAACCAGTTAGTGCCTTCGGTGTAAGTCCCCTCTCCCAATTCATTTGGTAAATCCACCACAAAAAGCGGGATGTTGCGCCTTACGTACTCAAGAATAATACTGAAAACGGTAACTGATTTACCGCTGCCAGTCATACCAAAAATAACTGTATGACCGCGCTTGAGCAGGTTTAGGTAGATAGGGGTCTGGTTAAAATTGGCAATAAATTCAATTCCTGCATCATCCAGATGCGGAGTTTTGACTAAATTACAGATTCCAGTGATTTCACTACCAAGAAATAAGCGGCGACGGTTGAAAAGGAGGGAGGAGAGTAATGCTTTTGCCGTTACTCCTGTGGATTGGAGCCATATCTGCTGGGTATACTCACTCTCGCGAATTAGGGTTGTAGGCGTTGGGATTAGGGTTTGAATCAGCCTGCAAGTTTGCTCCAACTGCTCAAGACTTGGTTCTTCAACAATTACCAGTAAAGCCACTTTAAAGGCTGGATTACCCTTGTATAATTGCTCCTGGGTCGTAATAGCCGCTTCAGTGTTTAATTTGGCATTAACAGCAACCGTGTTATATTTAGCCGCTTCAGCTTGTTTGGAGATGTAGGAGCGGGTAGCGAATTGTTCGTAGGCTTGTACAGCCTGGATACTTGTCGGGCTTATTTGGGTAATTAATTTTACATTGCCTACATTCCGGTGACACAGAATTTTGGACATAAAGTGAAGCTGGTCTTTCTCCCCAAAAAATCCAGCCGGTTTCTGCTCTAGCACAAGTACGGCTGCATACCGCTTTTTGTGGGGGAAATAAACCCAATGGCGGTTGAATATTACGCCCCTGGTGAGGATTGAACTAAGATGCAGTTCATCTTCTTTGATGGTGGTAACACTTTTTTTGAAGCCCTTGGATTTGTTTGTAAAAACTTCCTTAAGTCCCAGTTGTGGGTTATAGCTGAGGTAATAGTTTAGTTTGGATTTAACCCCAAATTTAGCCCTTAGTATCTGCCATATCTCATCAACTGTGAGTGGTCGGGGCTTCAGTCCCATTTCTTCGAGCAGTTGCAGGTATCTGTGGGCTTGTTGGAGTCCTTTTTGAAAGAAAGCGTCCCGCTCTTTTACTTCCTTCTCGCTGCTAAGGATGTGTTTGTAGTAAAACAGGTGAGTGCGGCTGGCGAAACTAGTCCACCAACCGCGATTTTTTTTGGTATTTTCAAGGTAAAAGGTTACAAAAGCTATTAAGCGTACTTTCCTGCGTTTATTTTTCTTTCCAAGTCCGCGAATACGGGCTATATCCGCCGCGTTTAAATAAAATTTTTCTTCGCTTATTCCCTTTTCAAGCTGGAATTGATTACTTTTATGAGTACCGTCGCCAATACTTGAGTATTCAAAGGTGATGGTTGTACCAAATTCTTTGAGCCTTTGGGAAATATGGTGATTGATTCTGGCAGCTTCATCTTCATCAAGCAGAGGATTAAAACCTGCAAGCTCAAAACCAAATTTCAATTGCATTTTTTCTGTTTCAGTCCCAAGCACCATTGCTCCGAAGCTGATGTCAGGGCTTTTTAGAACACAGAGACTTTCTAAATCCAACTGCTTCTCAATCGTATTTGTGTGAGTTTTAAATTGTTTTTGAGAAGATTGGGAATTGTAACGGGATAGTCCCTTGGAATTGGTGGGGTTTGGGAAGAATTGCGACCAGAATTTGTAGGGGTGTTTCCCGCTTAGAATGCTGCAAGTAAGACCTGTAACTAAGGCTAGGAATAAGCTTGGGTAAATATCGAGAACTAATCCGCTGAAAAAAAAGCTAAGAGAAAAGTAAGACCGAAACTGGTCAGTTGGGGAATTGAAAAAACACCGAAGGTAAGATTGCCCCTCAGTGTACTCGCTTTGAATTTTTTCTGTTGGCTCATAATTTTGTTGATTTCAAAATAGTAGGTTCTGGATAAAGCTGATAACCACCAGAGCAATCATAATTATTAAAAATTGCACTACAAGATGGGTCACTTCATCACCATTTCTGCTGCCTTGAACAATGCTGTAGATAGAGCTAAGAATATATACAAAAAGCACAGCTTCGAGAGCCGTGAGAATAATACCGGGTAAATTGGATAGAGTACCGTTTGTGACTCCCGCGTCCGTTATCATTTTCTCTAGAGCTTTTTTGAGCCTGTCAAAAATAGCAGCATTGGCTGCCGTTGGGGTCAGTGGAATAGAAAGAATGGCAAAAATGATTGCAGAGATAATACTTGCAATCGAAAAACGTTGTTTTTTGGTAAACACATTGATTGATGTGAACTTTTTGGAGATTTTGAGGAAAGTGTGGTAGAGAAACGATTGACAGAAGCACTCCTCTTATTCTCCCCACCACACATTTGATTACAAGGAAATTTCCTAGTGGAGAAAAAAACACGAAATGAATTTCACTAGGAAAGGGGTTGATGTGTGATTTTATAATTCTGCAAGTGTTCTTATTCGTCTAAGCTCGTTCTCCTCATCTACTGTATTTTTGTAAGTCCTTAATCGTAAACTAGTTCAGTATTCACTTCTTGCTGTTTATTTGAACGATATTTCTCTCACCGAATCGTTAACATCGGGAAACACTTTAATTTAACAGTTGATTGTTCAACTATTAGAATGAAACTAACACGAATCCAAGCGAAAAACAATATATTTATAAAAACTTTTTTCTCGTGTTTTTAGTTCTGATTATAGTTGTTAAAGTAAGCAATTATATTCGTTTTAAAAAGCAACTAATGAGTGATTTTATTAGCAATCAAGCAACTAGTAATTGATAGTTGCTGAAATAAACAACTGATGATTATTGCTGTAAGTAACTAGTTGTTTTAAGAATCGATTCCTAAGTGATTGGATTTATTAGATGTATAAAGCACTAACTAGCACTTATAAGAAAGCTAGCTTGACAATACCTAATTTAAAGTTCAAATAGTTTGTCAGACATATGACTACAACATTTATGAAAGTAGCTACGTTAACTTTGATGAGTAGCCTACTAGTATTACCAAACACTCAAACACTAGCCTACAACAATCAACTAAAAGAAGCTAAGACCGCTTTAGAAAATATAGCAAAGGTTGACCCAGACAAAGAATTAATAGAAATGGAGAAAGCGAGTCTAGCAAACGACAATCTTGAAAATGACTTTAACAAACTTACTTTAGAACAAGATAATCTAAAAATAGAAATAGATAAAAGAACAGGTCGCATTGCTTTGGATTCTGAAAATCAAGAAGTTCCTAGAATTAGAATACCGGATAATCAAACTCCGATTGTCATAGAAGATAAATTAATCTACACAAGTCCATTAGCTGATAAGGTTGTCGAACCAATTAGTGGTGGAGTAAGGCAGATTGTTCACATCAAAAATAGTTCTGCTCCTAAGTTTTATGATTTCCCAATGGAGTTAGAAGAGGGTCAGATTTTGACTTTGAATGAGCAAAATGGTGGGGCTAATGTAACTAATCAAGCAGGAGAAAAAGTAATGATAATTGGTTTCCCTTGGGCGAAAGATGCTGAAGGAAATGATTTAGAAACTTATTATGAGATTGTTGATAAAAATACCTTACGACAATTCATTGACTTTAACGAGGGAACTGCTTTTCCTGTGAGCGCTGATCCTGTTCTGTGTGATGGGATAAACTATAACTCTATTAGTTATGCTGACTGGCATCCGGTTGATTACTACGATGAAGGATTTAAGTGGTCACTTAGACTTGTTCCCACTGCTTGTGGCAAAAGATATAGCAGACCTACTCCCTGGTCTTCTTGGGAAGATGTGGTTAATATGACACCTGATTCAGAGCATTGGGATAAAAAATATGGAACTGACCAATACTGGTCAATGTATAACCAGTATGTTTGTCACACCGACTTTGTTCCCTACTATAATCTGGTGATGATTATACCTGGGGTCGATCCAGTTGCCGAGTTTATCCGTCAAAACGAATATGACCCGAAAAAAAGATATCACCTTGAACCTTGGAGAAAAGATAAAGGCTATCTAGGTTTTATGGTTAATCTTTGTAATGATTAATAATGTTAGTTACGAAAATAATTAACTAATTTAAAAATTCTTTATGACTAAAAATAATATTATTACTGGTGGAATAGCTATAAATCTTTTATTGTTAATATCTGTTTACCCTTATGGGTGTAACTTAAATCAGGAAGTCTGTAATCCGTCTGTTGGCTCCTTAATTCACGAATTATTTTTTACCCTTATCTTAATATCTGGAATTGTCCTTAGTTTTGCTACTCCGTTTTTCTTTTTAAAAATTAAGAAGTTCAATCTATCAACTGCAATAGCAATTCTTGGATTTATTTATACAGCAACTATATTGTTTAGTCCTTTGAGAGATAGCATAGCAGAGGGGAATATAACAATGGCAGATACAGAATTTGGCACTTTCCCTGCAACTGTTGAGATAATTATTAGAAACATCGCTTATATTCTTACTTTAGCTCTACCACTAAATGCTCTGCTGTTTTACTCCTTTGGTAAAGGTTCTGAGAATAAAACTAAATTGCAACAAGAAAGACAGCCAAAAGTAACTTAAAAGCAGCTAAGTACCTAACGATATAAATGATTATAATTGAAGTCCAACCCTCCTATTCCTTGAAAGTAGGGGGTTTTGTGTTGTACAATGTATAGTTGCTTGAAAGCGACTTAATTAATCAAAACAGACACAAAAGGTTAAAGAAAATGAGAAATAGAACAGCGTTACTACCCGAGCAAAATGTTCAAAAATATTTCTATCTTTTGCAATTTAATATGTTTAGTAGAAGAATCTTCCAATCGCAGGTAAAGATAAGTTTTGATATTGCACTTTTATCTACTCAGATTACAGTTTTTCCAAACATTAAACATCTAGGAATATTGCCTGTAATGCTATCTTCTTCTTGGTCTATAGAATACACAATAGCTTAATTCTAAGCATAAAAAATAATAAGTCAATCGTGACCTGCACCTGATAGATGCGGGTAGTTTTTTAGTTGAAAAAGAGGTTATATGCAATGAGAATATCGTCAGATACACCGCTGGATAAGTTACTAATTCAATACGGGACAAATCGTAGTATCTTAGCAAGAAAAATAGCTAAAATGGAGCTAAAAAAAATGGAGGAGAAAGTAGATTATGTAAGCCATCTGAATACAAGATTTAAAACTTATATCGGAGAACTTTCAAGATATGCAAGGCATGAAAGGGAGCCAAAAGTCTCAATGTTCTACTCCTTAGCTAGGACTATAGGATGTAAGCCAGAACAATTATTTTCTACCCTTAAGCAGGATAAATTAATTACAGAAGAGAACGAAATAGATGAAGATGTGTTAATAGCTCAGGGGTATCTTTTTAGATGTTTAGAACTTCGCATTAGAGTGTACTACAGTGGAAGTTTGGTGTACTGGAGCAAGATATTTAAAATTAAATCTTTGGTTAATAATTTAGAACAAATTGAGAAGTTAGACCATTACAATTGTATAAGGCAGAAAGATGTTGATAAGAAAGAGATTAAGGTAACAAGTTCAGATTGGTTCTCGGCTGAAAAAGTATACGACAAAGACCCCGATGAGAACTATGTAAATCTTAATTTTAAAAAGCCGTTGAAGAAGGGAGAAGAAGTAGAGTTTATGCTTTGTTACTCAGCCGAAAAAGTTCTTCCCAAAGACACTACTTTTCACTACACTTGGATTCGATTTCCAATCCAATCTTTGATAATGACTGTTTCTCCACCTAATGCCATAGAAGGTCAAAAAGCTAGGATGCTTGAGTATAAAAGTTTGCACGAAAGTATAATAAGGGACGCAGGAACTTTATTCTTGGACAAATCACTAAATTTTGAATGGGGTATAACGAATCCTTCACTCTATCATTTCTACAAAATTAGTTGGGAATAAATATATTTTTGAAATTAGTTGTTTTAAAAAGCAACTACTTGTTTTTCAAAGCAAACACCTTCGTGATTGGAGGGTGTTTTTTATTGTCAAAAAATGTGAAGGATGTAGATAAAAATAAGGTATCTTTTAAAACCAATTTTATTAATAGAATTACTATGTTTTTTAGAATACTTTTATAAACAAAAAATACTGTTGTGTAATATTTGCATAAAACATAGATTGTTATAAGCCAATCATGAATACTTAAGCTAATGTATAAAATATATCGCAGCATATTAAAACCGAAAGCCTTGAAAAAACTGCTTCCGGTATCAAAGTTGGGAACGAATCGAGCTATCCCTCTATATCAAGAATCACCCAAAACTCTAATAGACTATTAAATTTTTTGGTGTTAATAAATGAATTATTCAAATCAACCATCAGATTGTACTCAAGCTTGCCAAGTTTTTCTGCTTTTTCGTCTATCTCGTGCAACTCGACACACCTTTCTGACCCAGCAACAGGATTTAATTCCCGTATTTCCATACTCACACCTTCTTCTTTTAAGGTTGTATAAACAATACGGATATTTTCAGAAACTACAATCATTATGTGACTGGCTTTACCAACAAAATAAGTAATCATTAAAATTGTTCTTTCCACAGAATTTAGCTCAAATAACTTTGCAGATATCGAGTAGTCCGTAATGTTTATTTTTTTGTCAAACGAAAGTCGTATAAAGCTCTCTTAAATCAGGAAATCTACTATGACCAAGCAAATAAATAAGCTGAAAGATTCTCAAAAAAATGACTTACCGAAAACACCTCTAGGTTCTTTTATGACAGAGAATGGCTCTAAACCTAGCGAACTAGCTGAGAAAATGAATAAAATCAAAAAAATCACAACTTCTTACTCAGCTATATACGACTTATGTTTAGGTAAAACTAAAAGCCCAAGAGAAACGACCTTAAAACTTATAGCTCAAATACTTGAATGTGATTTAGAAGAATTGAAATTAGCAGTAAAGAAATCCAGAAGATATCATCTTAATTTAAAGAGAACTCAAGGAGTATTAAGTAGTGCAGAAAATGAAGAATTAGAGCTTCTTAACCTTTATATAGCTAGTCGTACAGATAACCCAGCGACTATATTCAGCACTCACAATGATGCAGAACAAGTAATAAAAGTAGCATCTAGTCCAAAAACAATTCCTCCACCAACCAAACATGACAGTGGATTATCTTCTTGCATAATCTTGGAAAGGGGATTTAATAATGTTTTGTACGACCATATTTGTGAGCAAGGGGACAACATAAATAAGAATTTTCTCAAAGCCCCGTCTATAAGTTTGAATTCAAAGAACTTTAATTATTCCAGAAGCAAGGAATTGATTGTGCCTCAAAATTCTCCTGCTATTTATCCTGGTCAAAACAAGATTGAGGGAGTAAATGGAAATATTTTAGATTTGAATGGTGAAGTGCAATGTGATTTTAAAGTTTTGTCTTTGCAAGTGAAAGCTCGCTACTACGAGAATAGGAGTTTTCGGTGGAGAAAAATATATAGGATATTGTTTCTGAAAGATGGTGTAGAGAAGATAAAAAATCTCGATTTTTTTGAAGTTAAAGGAGAGCCAGTACAAATCTTCTATCAAAAGGATGAATTTTTACTTGTTCCTGAAGCAGGTATTATGACTACGAGTGATTTTTTAACTGTAAAACTTCATGAACCATCCAGAATTGGTCAGATACTTGATATAGTTATTGATTTTTTCTGTCCCAAACTTTATGGAAGTGACAACACTTTTGGAGGAACTTTGCTGCGCTTCCCTATACCTTGGCTTGGGCTTGATATTGCACCACCCTATCCTGGAATAAATAAAATCACAGAAGTCTTGCAGTTCAGCAATCTTGAAGACTATCGGAGATTACGTGAAGCAAAGAATTTAGGTAGGTTATTACTGAATCCATTAACGAATAGTTTTCAAATCGTTATTTCCAACCTCAGAGCGTCCCTTTTGGTGTTGCCTTGGGAACGTTGTGTGGCTTAAATTGAGTTTTTGTAAAATAGCGGTTTATAACCAGTTAACCAAACAAGCATATTTTTTAATGTGTAAGAGCTAGCGAAGATAGGCTGCTGTAAAGTTTTTCAGGTTAATTTTTGTTAATTTCTGTAAGCCACTGAATTGCTTCAACTACTACTCTGTTTTCTTTGGTTTTAACTTGAATATAACTAGAGCCAAGCTTTTAGGAAATGTGAATGGGGTTCATTATTTTTACAAGATGTGGTGGCTCAAAGGGTTTAATGGATAAGCTTTTCTGGCTGCTTGACCAGATTCAGACCATTAGTATATACACAGCTTTAGCCAAATAACAAGATGGGTATAGTCCTGTGTGTAAAGTTTCTGATTAAGGTTTCTACAAACTTTGCCCCCCAGCCTTCTGCGTTTTGTAAAAAAAGTGAGCATTTCAACTTAGGAACATAGTAGTGTTTCTAGTAATTTTAAATACCTGTTTTCGTGCTTGAGGTGACTACTCAGCAGGAATTGAATTGTTTGTAAGAAAGGCTTTGAGAATTATCTGGAGAAAGTTCGTTTTTGCACGTCTAATAAAAACTGAACAAAGAAAAATTCGCTTGATTTTTAAAGTAGAAATCTCTAGGTATTAACGGATAACTCTTAATAAATGTTTTTGACCTGAAAGTATTAAAAAACAAAAGTCCGGGTCTTCTAAAGCTACCTCGGTGCTATATACTTTTAAGTTATAAAAACAAAAGGAGTCCCTCAAAGCCAAATAAGGAACTCCCTTTGATTAGTAAACCCACTACTAATTCCTCCTCTGAGTTTTAGGCGACTTAAGAAGAACATTAGTGGACAGTGAAAATTGGATAAATTGAATTATGACTACCGATTCCTCGGCAGGCACTAACCCATTGTACCCTAACGGTGGCAATAATAGCATCTGCTCGGATGAAAAAGATGTAGGTGCTGATACTACTTTTAAAACTTCACAAGTTATCGGCGAGCAAGGATTTGACATCCGCGACTATCTGGATGAACTGGAACCATCCGGAGAGAAGAAGGGTAAATATATATGTCCCGTCTGTGGCGAACACAAAATTACAGTTAATTATGACAGTGGGGCTTATAACTGTTGGGGTTGTGGAGACACTGCCGGGATTCGTAAAATAGTTATCTCTAAATCTTCCAATAAGAGCAAAAATGTAAATAGAAAAGTAGCTAAAAAGCCAAATACGAATAAAAAGCCCAAACCTGCTCCTCTACCTGAAGGTGAGTTTGAACTTTTAAGATTAAGTGATGAAGTAGAAATTCCAAAAGCTGTTAAACCTAATTTTATTCCAGACACGGTTCTTGAGCAGTTTGAATATTACGACAAAGCTACTAAGCAAGAACGGGAGGAAATCACCTGCATAACCTACGATTATGAAGATGGTCACAATGTTCATCGCTATCAATGTCCCTGTGCCAATAAATCAAAAGGAAGAACTAAAACTTTTCGTCAGAGTCACAAGAATGATGAAGGTAAAACTATATTCCTGAAAGGGAATAAAGACTGGAAAGCTTACAGGCTAGGGGAGGTTCTGGATATTGCCAAGGAATGTGCTGATATTCCAATACTTTTTTTGCAGGAAGGTGAAAGTTGTGTCGAAATTGCCCGTAGTATTAAGCTTGCTTCTTGGACAATGCAGGGTAGTGGCTGGAGCGATTTAAAACGCATACTTAACGAGATTACCCAAAAATTACCTGGGAAAAAACTTATCTGCTTTCTGCACGACCCGGACGAGACTGGTTTAAATAAGTTGGCAAAGTTCAGTAGGGAATGTAGTAAACAAGGTATTCCTTTTATCTCTATTAATCCCAAAACTCTGTGCGATACAATTCCTGACAATGGAGATATCAAGGAGTTGTTGGAAGTTATGGGGGAGTTGGAGCTAATTCGCCAATTTCAGATAAAACTGTGCCGAGAGGAAATAGCCAAGCTTTACAGAGAGCAGCACGGTTGCGAACCTTATGCTTCGGATCGGGAAAATAATAGTACCGAGGAACAGGAGGAAGAAAACACCTTAGTTAAGAAATATCAATGGATTGAGAAGAAGTGGGGTGCAATACTTCGCTGGAACAAGCTCAAGCAATATGTGGAATTGAACGGTAAAAGATTGTTCATGGACGAGTTGCGCCTCAGAATTGCCAAAGAACTGAATTTGGTAGTTAACAAAGAAGATGCTAAAAGTATTATTCTCGAATTAGCGCGTAAAAATGAATACCACCCATTCCGGGAGTATCTGGATAATCTAAAGACTGGTGGTACAGAAATACTGAATAATCTGGCAGCCAGATATTTGGGTGCAAACAGCCCATTAGCCCAAGTACTTCTCGCAAAAACACTAATTGCTGCTGTTGCCAGAACTTGCGATCCGGGATGTAAACACGATACTATCTGTATTCTCAAAGGTAAGCAGGGTCTGAAAAAATCAACTTTCTGGAAAGTTTTGGCTGGGGAAGATTTCTTCACTGACGATTTAAGCGGTACGGATAAAGATGAAATAATGAAGCTGACTATGTATGTCATTATTGAATTTGCTGAGTTTGAAACTGCTTATAAGAAAAAGGAAATCAGTCAGTTAAAAGCATTTGTAAGCAGAAGTAGCGATTCTATAAGACGACCTTACGGAGCCGATATAGAAGATGTTCCCAGAACTTCTATTTTTGTTGGTACTACTAATAAAAGCGAATTCTTGAAAGACCCGACCGGAGAACGTCGCTACTGGGTCATTGAGTGTAATGACGGTATTGGAGAAATTGACTTAAAAACTTTAGCTAAGGAGCGGGATGCTATCTGGGCGGCTGCTAAGAGCGCTTACCAAAATAATGAGCAGTGGTGGCTGAATCAGGAGGAAGATAAGTTGCTGGCTCAAATCAACGAAATATTTACAGATTCCGATACTTGGGAAAGCGATATTGCTAATTGGTTAACTAACAGAAGCGAAACAACTGTCAGGGAGATACTTTGCGACTGCTTCAATCTGCAACCAGCCGAGCATAAAAAGTCGGAACAGATGAGAGTTGCTGATATTCTTAGCAAAATGGGCTGGTATAAGGGTCAGAAGAGGCGGATAAATAAGAAGAAACCACCGATCCAAACTTGGTTAAAGCCAATTCCAAGAACTTTAGATTTAGATATAGATATAGGTGGCAACGGGGTGGGAACACCCGTAGCAACAGGGGTGGCAACAGAGGTGGGAACACCTTCTAATCCTGTTGCAGTAGGGGATGCAGGGAAAAGCGTTCCCACCTCAAGCCAAAATTCGGCAAAACTTTCAGAAACAAATAATGTTACTGCTACAACTACTCAGGAATTGGAAGAGAAAGAAGCTGTTCAAACTTTAAATTCAGAAATTTACTCAAAAGGTGGGAACGGTGGCAACGCTAAAAGCTCTAATCCAGACACAGTAGGGAATAGAGGGTGTTCCTACCCCGTTGCTACCTCTGTTCCCACCCCTGTTCCCACCCCCGTTGCCACCGAAAATAGTTCATTGTTTACTTCCCTTTTAATTGACTTAATGAATAAGTGGGACGATGAATTATCTTTAGGCAATGCAGTGCGGCAGGCTAGAGAAACAGAAGAACTAAAGGTCGTTGCTCAGCTTCTGAATGAGGATAAGGTTAAGCATATAAAGGAAGTCGCTTGCTTTCACTGGAGTCCGTATATTGGGGAGTTTGTTGACTATGAAGGAGAAAAAGTTGAAATTGTGGAACTTGGTCAAAGCCGTAAAGTGGGAGTCCAAATTAGAAACAGTAAGCAGAAAGTGGATCGAAAGTTGCTAAAACCTTGGCTGGGTATCTAAGTTAAATTGAATTATCCACCCAACCGCAACTGGGACAATCAAAGTGAATTCTTGAAGTGTAGTCTCTGTCAAAGGTATAGCCACACTTAGGACAAATGCCAGTAAAAAACGGGTGATTATCAAGTAATTCCAGCTTTCCTTCCTTAGTTTTGGTTTGTTTTGGTTGCACTATTGCCTCCCCGTTGTAATAACTGACTTCGGGTGCTTTGTCCCTAAAATCCAGACAGCTACTAGCTTCTACGCCTTGAGGGTGAAGAATACAAACTTGATTCAAATCAAGGCGACGGTGGTAGAGCAAGCAGTTATTACATTCGGGAAGTTTGGGCATAGCTAGTACAAATTAACCTGTTCCTTCTAGCTTGTCCCAAAACGATTGTTAATTAACAATTTCTTTACCCAAATTTAGATAAACCTGTCCTGTTCTCAATAACGCAGCTGCTTATTGAAAATTCGGTTAAAAGTGTCTTCGCAGCCGTGGCTGCGATAAGCCAATTTTATTAAGTAGAAAAGGTGGTTTCAATTCGATTTGTTACTTTGTGTGAACAAAAAGTGTAATAGTTGAGCATTTCGGTGTATTAGGAGGTGGAATTAGGTATGGGAGAATTCTTTTGTATAGATTCGTCAAAATTCGTTTTATCGTATCGTTCTTTACCTTCCTGAGTGTTGGCTGGCGACAACATAGTCAGGTAGGACACAGCTCCTCTGACCTGTTCTTCCTTGACTTCCAGATATTTATACAGTTCGTGCAGGGTTCGGTGTCCACTGATTTCTTGAATAATTCTTATCGGTACTCCCGCATTGCTTAATTCGGTTAGCGCAGTACGTCTGAAACTATGAGAAGAAACGCCTTCAATCCCAATCCGGTGACAAGCTTTTCTTAGAGTTAGTAGCGCTGAATCCCAATGCAAATAAGTATCTTCTCTGGTGTTACCAATTTGTCCGGGGAATAAAAAGGGATTACCTTTACGCGGTTTAACTTCTTTCCTGTATTCTTCCAATCTAAAACGTAAATCTTCTATAACGGGTACTGAACGGCTGGATAACTTCCCCTTGGTGTTCGGTTTCCTAAACAAGATTATTGGGCGCACTTTACCTTTCATATCAAACACATCCCGATTCCTTAATGTCACCGCTTCCCGTACCCTGCAAGCTGTGTAGAGCATTATGGCGTATAAGGCTCTATCTCTAACACAAGAACATTCGGGAGAAAACAATTCCTGGATTTCTTCGGGAGTTAAAATCTTGGCTTGCCCGTATCTGTCAATCTTCACTATTGGTACCCACTTCGCACTATTTTCCTCTGCCCTTGATTATCCGTCTTTGAGGGTATGGGCTTTTGTGAAGTTTTTTATAAGCCTGTTACCTAACTAATAGTTTGAAAATAAAAAAACTCCTCCCAGGGGAAGAGATAAAACAGTGCTTTGCAGATATTTTTTTAATATGAGCTAGTACCAAAATAGAAACTAAAGCTAATATTTATGTCAAGATAATAATAGATTATGCTAGTAGCTTGATAGTATTATCTTCTATTATGTAAAGACTCTATAAAGTGATAGCAAAGCTATAATATAAATAGAAAAATAAAGGTAAATAGTCATGAGTGTTCTCTCTTCATTTCGCTCTAATAACTATCAGCAACTAGAAATTTTATTAACACGAATTAATTGCTTTGAAATCCAATTATTGGCTTGGATTAAAGAAGGTGTAGAATTAATTAAAATAAAAGCCAAATGGGCGAAACCACTTGTTAGAAAAGCAGGGCGAGTTCTGAGTCGGATACTTGGCAAGAATTTAGACGAGAAAGCTTTTGTTGAAACTTTGAAAGAAGTGGCTCAGAAATTGAATCGGATTTATCACCGCTGCATCAAGTGTTCCAAAGCAGTTGCTGATGCAGCACAGAAATTATACGAGCAAGCGATTAATATGCTTCCTAAAAACACTGCTGTGCAACTGGAGTTACTTGGCGAAGGTGATTATATCTTCAATCAGAAGCCAACTCAGAAGCCAATGTTGAAAGTAGTACAAAAGTTCTTCGATAAGGTTGGAGAGCAGGTAGCGCCCAAGAAAAGTAAAAGCAAGGTGCAGCCCAAAGGTCAGCAGTTGGAATTGGAACTTGGTTTGTAAAAAAAATATTGCTGATATCAAAATTGATAGCAACGAGGCTTATCCTTTGAATAGTTTAATTTTATACCAACAAATTTGAAAGTTGTGTTTGTCAGAGAACAAATTAACTAGCAAGAATAAGTGGTTATCTGATTATTCGCTTAAGTGGTTAACCAGAAACGTTGCGGGTGTGGGATAGTGGTAGATGTTTTCTGATAACGCTGGTTCTGAAGGGGTTTTAATGGAATTTGGATAAATAGCCAAATAATACTAGGGGTCAGACCCTAATCCTCCTTCATCAATGGTAAAAAACTCTTAATCTTAGAAGAAAAAGAATTTAAAGATTGCGGCGAGGATACCGCCCACAAAGAAGGTAAGCTGATGTCCCATTAAGAACTTGCGAACAGGCTTGGTAAAAGCTTCTGCGTTTCTGGCTAAGGAATTGAGAAAAGTTTTTCTCTCCCAGGAATCAACTTCATGCTTGGGTACGACAAAGTGAATAGAGTAGTGAGTTAGAAATTCAAGCGATGTAGGTGGTGTAGAACCGTACTTGGGAGGTGTAAGTTCGTAAAACACCATCTCTCCCGTGGTAAGCGAGGTGTAAAATAGGTGCTTACCGTTGATGGTATCAACTTCCTTACCTGGAATTTCACCAGTTGACATCGGAACTAAAACTTCCTGTAAATATGCTTCAGCGGTTTCTGGAGGCATATGGCTCAGTTGTTCCTGAACATCGGGTGACTCCATTACTAAGGTGTTGTAAGTTAAATCGATTTGCATCGACTTGGGTGTAGTGGTCATACGGCGGCTCCTTATCTAGTGTGAGGTTGGCAATCCTCCCCTTAGAAACCAAGTCAGCCAAAATAGCTTTAGCAACCTTATCTTTCTTATCTTCCTTATTAGGAGGACGGGGATTGTTTTTAAATCGAAAATTCAACATTTTTAATTTGACTCCTTCATTCGTTTCAAATAAAAACCCATATTTGTTAACTTTATCGGCTTTTGAAGCACCGCTTAGGTGTCAAAAGCCTGTTTTATGTCTGCTATTGACGGTTGTTCATTAGTATCAGTTTTGGTCACGTATTTTTCTCCTTTCTGTTCCTCGTATTCATTAAATTGTCAGTCGTTGAAAATAGAACTTTCGTGCTTTAATGCTCAAAAGTACCTATATAAATAATGTAGCTATTAATTCAGGGGATGCCTAATAGCGTTATCCGTAATATATTTCGCTTAACTACCTCTACCAAAAAAGCTGTAAAGTAAGTGTAAATAAACTAAAAAAACAACAACACAATAAAAAGGTGAAAACCTTGTCATATTTATGCTTTAGCTTGCTGTATGGATAGATTGCTTAATTAACGTAAGCTATAAAAAACAGGCTTTAATTAATTTTTATTGTTAGTTTTTGGTTTTTCAAGTATTTATGCTTTCGGTATGTCCGAACTTTTCGTGTGATAAATTTTTCTAGCAAAGTGGTTATTTAAAATCTTAGATTTTATCGTTCTAATGGAGAATATAAAGTTGTAATCATTAATTGCTGAAAGAAAGCGAGTAACTATCTATGAGATGGATAATCGGTTAACTACTTTGGTGGATAAGTAGATACTCCGCGATGTTCATGTTGCTAAATCTTAAAGAAAGGGTAGCCCGCTTGCGTTGTAGGCTTAACTATACAGCGTGTATTCGGGTGTATAGATGACGCAACAATTTGAACGGGAATCGATGAACTTCAGGCTACCAAAGCCTTTGGCAGATGCACTACGAGAGAAAGCTACTCCTAAACCTGGGTTTACCGCTACTGATATCGTTATTCGGGCGTTACAGAAGGAACTTGGAGATATACAGGGTGTAGATGATTGTACAGAAGCGCGTCTTGATAGATTAGAAGAGCAGTTGGCAATTTCCCAAAATCCTCTGTTAGAAGAAAAAGTAGAATCCTTAGTTACTAAAGTTGCCAAATTAGAAACAGCTTTAATTACTTTGCAAAGTAGTGGTCTTGCTCGTTCCAGAAGTTATGGGCGTAAAAATTCCGGTAATCCCTACAACCAGACGGGGCGACCTGCCCAAATCCAACCGCTGGATGAAGAGAAGCTGGCATTGAGGTTGAATGTGAAAATTCCCGAACTACAAGAGAAGCGGGGAACCCTTAGCAATCAGGAGTTTGAGGAGTGGAGCAAGAACCGTGACCGCTCTAAATACTCCTGGTTTTTTAACTCGAAGGATGGGCTTTATCATCCGCGTCCTGATAAATAAATATTGTGCTAAAACTCATCAAACAATTCCAGCACATCTTTTACAGCAATTGCCCCGACTCTTTGTCCGCTTAAATTCAACACACCAATACTTGTCTGACCGCTAACCCATCTGGCAACTACCGTTTTGCGGTCACTGCTTAGAGCTACAATTTCCCAACAGGAATTATCGGTGATTTGAAACTGTAATCCCCATAACTGCTGATGGGGCAGTAGTTCAAAGAGATTATTATTTTTCAAAGCTTGGGCTTTAAACTTGGGGTGGATTAGATTATTAGACATATTAATTAGTAATATAAAAGGTGAGTAACTGTGAAGAGTCTGAAAATTTAATTTTAGTAAATACCCAAATGATAAAAGATGTATAGTTGGTGACACTTAACCACTCAATTAGCGCTATTTTAATAAGCGGAGTCGTTTTGATTATGAGTCAATGGATGCTAAAAGTGAGATAACAATCAAATTTAGTGGTGGGATGCCCCAAGCGGTACCAGCGCCCAACAAAAAGGTTGAAGTTAAGATTACCGACCAGAACGGGGTTAATTTCTCCGTTTTGTTGAATGCTAAAAGTTGGCGCAAAGCCGAATCAAACTCTCAAGCTTTTGCTGACTGGGTTGGAGCTATTTCTGGAAAACTTGGGCAATCCGAAGATGGCTTCACCATAGAAGGTGCAGGAATCCAACTGTTTGAAAAGAAAGCGAAGCCACCTAAAGAAGAGAAGGAATTACAAGCTACTACAAGTAATTAAAGGGTAGTTAAAAGTACTTCAAGGCTTGTCGTAAATATAAACCAGAATCTAATTAGAAATTAATCAAATTCAGATATAACAATAGTTTCAAGTAAAACAGGCTTATTGTGTAATTGTAGCGCAGTAGGTCTATTTTTTTGTAGTTATGTACGGTATTATACCCAATATAGACATCAAATAACTGCATGATGACCGATGAGAATACGTATACAGGGAGATAGAAACCAATGCCTTGAAGGTATTAGAAAACTCAAGAAAACTCTTGAGATACTCAAAGTTTCTGACTTTCAACCTCTTAAAGAAAATCCATTGCTTGGAAGAGTTTATGTTGAAGTTGGGGAGTTTTTTGTTAGAGAGTAAAAGATTAAGAGTAATTTAAACTTGGTGAGAGATATTGAGTTTAACATTTTCTTTAGTTTCCAACCCTTTATAATCGGAAACGGCTTGAAGACGTGTATATTAGTGTGTTCCAACCCTACCCCTTCAATCTTACATAGGGATTATTGGAGGGGTTTGGTTATAAAAAATAATTTGATTTCGACCCTTCCCATAACGTTATGGGAACGGATTTTAATTCATTTATTCCTACATCTGTTTTTAGTCACTTTTCAGTAGCCAGTAAAGGGGTGAGTAGTAAACTAATCAAAATACTTGTTAAGAATATTGAATGAACGAGTTTAGCTATATTGTCGGGGCAGGAAGGGAAGTCGAAGAAGGCTTGGCTTTTTGGAATGAAAAAGCTAGGGAGTACGTGGATACCTATTACGAGGGTAATGAGGAAAGTGCCAGAGGGACAAGGTTTTACAGAGGAGTCATTAAAACCAGAACAATTACAAATAGTTTGCCTGAGATTGAAGAAGAAAAAATAAGAGGCGTATTTGATGACCAGAATTTATTAGCTAGTTTGGCTCTAATTCAAGATACTTCGATTTTTGTGGAAGAAGAATTAGTCGATTGTATTGAAATTGAATCGATTGTTAACAGTCCCTGGAATTTAATTAAATACCCTGTACCAGAAAAAAGGAAAGGAGCAGGTACAGCTATAGTTGAAGGTATAATTAAAGAAAATAGGGGCAAGGGATTAAACCGGATACTCAAATTATTTGCTGTTCCAGAGGAAAAGATATTTTACAGCGATTTAGGTTTTATTGAAACCAATGGGTCAGGAGAGATGATATTAAGTGATGAGGGTGCATCCATGCTTCTTAATGACCTAGACCAGAAATGATATTCCAGTACCTTTGATTAGAACAAGAGGTTTAAAGCTTATGTCACAGGAATTACCAGAAACAAAGGAATCAAAAGCTTATCAGCCAACACCCGAACAGCTTGCAAGATGGAAGCGGCTTGATGAAAATGACGGGGCAATTGCTGGGAAGTTGCCATCCGAAGAAGAGCAAGCTCGGATTTTCAAGGAATTTTTAGAAACCGATTATCTTACAGACCAGCTTGAGAGAGTACGCGCCCATAAAGAGAAATTATTGAAGAAGTTGCAATCGGCTGAGGAATATGAGCAGTTATTGCTTGAAAAAATTGAGGAGCGGGAAGCTAAAAAGGGTTAGTTGGCAGGAGAAATACCGTAACTTTTCATTCTTCCCATAACGTTATGGGAAAAGTTTCACTTCATCAATTCCTGCATATCTTTGAGTAATTTTTTTAGCTTGGTTGCCTTCTTTTTATCATCCCAAACCTTGGATTTTTTCAACTGGCGAAAAGCATCATCTACTTGCTGTTTCAGGGGTAGGGGTTCTGAATTGCCTGTGTCTGGGTCTTTTTGCTGCAACTCCTTTATTTTCTGTCTTATCTGCTCCAGAGACAGGTTATCTTTAATTACTTCTTCGAGTAACTTTTTTCTGACTTCCCCGTCTTTTAGTTTGTTAATTTCCTTGGCTTTGGTGTACTCAATCTTTCCTACCCGTAATACCTCAAGTAAATCCTCTGGCAACTTTAATAGGGGCAATCGGTTTTTAACAAAGGATTTCCAACTCATGCGGCTAGTCGCGGCAAAAACTTCTTCTATAGTTTCAATTTGCTTTTGTGCGTCTTCCTCTTCCGTTTCTGCTTTCTTTTCCTCTCCTTCCTCGTTTCCCATAACGTTATGGGAAGGATTGTCTCTTTCCTCCTTTTCCTTGCTCTGTAAGAGTTTAGCAGCTTCTTCTGCTGTTCCTCCGAGTCGTAATGCCAATAGTTCCAGTATTCCCTCAGTTTCTTCTAAGGGGTTTAAATCTTCCCTTTGTAAGTTCTCAACTAAGCGGATTTGAACGGTTTCTTCATCACTAAATTCTTGGATAATGACTGGAACTTGACTTAAACCTGCTATCTGAGCCGCTTTAAGCCTTCTTTCTCCGGCAACAAGTTCGTATTTACTGTCTTTGGGACGCACTAGCAGTGGTTGCAGTATGTCGTGTTCCTTAATTGACTGGGCTAAGGATTGCAGTCTTTCGGGGTCAAAGTAGCGACGGGGTTGAGAATCGGGTAATTCTATTTCTGAAATGGGAAGTTCGCTCTTGCTGGCAGGGATGGGTGTTTTTGTCTCACCGTCTACTCCATCAGGAATTTTCATTAATGCGAGCGGTTTTTTTGACTTATTTTGTGGCATCAATTTTACTGGTTATTTTTTCAAGTATTTTAAGGGCAGAGTGTTTTTTATCATACAGTGCCAGCGGTAAATGTTCTTCCGAAGCATCAGCAAAAGCTATGGCTCTTGGAATGGGAGGAAAGACTGGAGCAAGCTGGGTTAAGTTTTCTTCTAGTGCTTGCAGGGTTCTTGATTCCTGAGCGGTTCTGGTATCTACCATAGTGGGTATAAACCCGGCTATTTGCAATTGGGGATTAAGTTCGGCTTTAATCTGGGCTACAGTGCTAAGAAGCAGTTCTGTACCTTTGAGTGATTTATACTGGCACTGAATTGGGACAAGCAGATGAGTTGCAGCCGTTAGTCCTAGAATTGAGAGTATTCCAAGAGTTGGTGGACAGTCTATAAGAATGTAGTCGTAATCGTCCTTGATAGGAGCTAAGGCATTTTTCAACTTTTGCTCTCTGGCAATTGCTGAAATAAGTTGCATCTCGGCAGCCGCTAAATGAATATCGGCAGGAACAATTCTCATTCCGTTCAAAGTTTCTGGGTACGGAGTAATAGGTTTTCCTTCAATAATTGAGTCCTGAATTGTCACTTCCAACTCATCCGGGTCAAGTCCCATAAAGATGGTTAGAGAAGATTGCGGGTCTAAATC
>ERZ1740052.104-NODE-104-length-28954-cov-18.758054_pt1 | contig 28954 bp, 16 predicted proteins | sample MGYA00581750_ERZ1740052 | MGnify/ENA primary metagenome ERZ1740052 (study PRJEB43018, sample SAMN04849743) | marine metagenome | isolation source: floating plastic debris | place: Pacific Ocean | collected 2008-08-30 | study: EMG produced TPA metagenomics...
TTTTACTAATATTTAATTTTGTTTTTGCGTTAATTAACCAGCCTTTATCAATTTGCGTAAGTCTTTGAGCATCAATTTCTGAAGTTGGCTCCGGGCTACTAAGTGCTGGTTCTGCTGCTTTGCTATCAACTTCGTCCGGTTCAGGATTCTGACTCAGCCATCCCTGTCGCCATACATACCCCAAACTACCACCCGCGACAGTTAGTAAAGTAATTATTCCCAGCATTAAAGGCAATTTCAAACCTTTAGAACCAGCTTTTTCTGGAATTACTTGAGTTTTTTGACTGGGAAGGTTTTGCGTAACTGCGGCTAAATGTGAAGAATCAGCTACCGGAATTGAAGAAATATCGGCAAGACTCGCTTCCAATGCTGATTTTGGCTCAGAATATTTAGCTTGGCAATGCATGGAGGCAATAGTCACATTATCATGACCATTTTGATTGTTAGCAATCTCTAACAATTGCTTAGTAACGCTGGCTACATCACCATGATTGTTAATTAGCGGCAGAATTTCGGTTTCCCAGTATTGTTCTACACGGTCGAAATCACTTAGACCATCGGAACATAGTAGAAAAACGCAGTCCTCATCCAGAATGAATCGCTGTGCTGTCGGGTGTAAAGCACTACTTGCATTCATCCCTAATGCTTGTACCAAAGAGCCAGAAGCAGCTTGTCCTACCGCATCTCGATAAACTGCATAGCCAAGTCGTACTTCCCGTGAAGCCACATCATCATCAAGAGTTATCTGGTGACAATTGTTGCGCGTGATTAAATAAGCTCGACTGTCCCCTACATGGGTAATATACATTTCATGAGCAATAGGTAATCCCATTACCAAAGTAGTTCCCATGCGCTGCCGACCTTGGCGGTTTTCACTATCATTAAGCTGACTAATCTTGTCGTTAGCAATAGCAGCAGCTCGTTCCAAGTCCGCAAGTAATATAGATGGATTAATCCGGTCTTCTGGTAAAGAAGCTAATTGGGCTACAGAGCTTTGAATCGTCTCAATTGCGGACTTTGAAGCGACATCCCCCCCTTCATGTCCGCCAATACCGTCGCAAACAATAGTTAAAGCCGATTTTGATGGTGGTTTAGAGATATTTGTGCCGCTTTGGGGATAACAAGCATCTTCATTTCGTTGTCTTGAGGGACCGGTATCCGTAAGCGCGAAGACATTAATGTTAATCTTGTTAAACTCACTCAAGCTAGTTAATCCCTTATCTAAAATGGCTGTTAACTGTTCGCTTGAATGTATTTCCCCTTCAATTAGTAAACGACAAACTTCGCTCATAAAATTGCGAATTGCTGGTTTTGCGCTGTTGAGTAATTTTTTTTGCCAAAAATCTCCCAAAGCCGCCAAATTCGGTGTATTTTCACCATCAGAAGTTAATTCTAGTAAACGTACTATAGAACCTTCCACCCGAACCAAATTTTGCGTCAGCAAGCTCGAAGCAACACCAACACTAGCCAAAGGTTGCCACAATTGAGCTATTTGCCACAGCCAATTTAGTTGTCGTAAGGAATTCACATTCTTAATGGCATCTGTCAATTCCTCACACAATCGCATTTTTGTCGGCGATTCATCAAGAATAAGCGGAGGCTTTTCTAGAAGTAATATTTCTGATTGGGTGTTCCCAGTATCTAAAGAAAGCAGCCCGTAAACTTGAGGAACATGCAATCGATAGGGAATTAATCTCAGATAAGATTTTATATCATCTAACTTTTGCTGTTCGGGTATTCCAGGTAAAATACCCGGTTTAGTATCCAGTAAAACATTATGTTCGATAATTAAATAACGCTCTTGTAACAATTCCCCAGAATTACCCAAAGCCAAATCGTCCGCAACAGCCCAAAGATAACGTTTAGGTAAAGGTGTGGAGCATCGCTGGCAAAACTTGTGGGTAAGGGGGTTAGCAGCTTGACAAAGTTCATTTGGACAGCAGAGCGTTGCCGCGTCATTTTCCATAGTTTCCCACCGAGAAGGCGTTCAGCTTCATTTTTCTTTATTCACAGAGAACGGTTATATAACCGTTAGCGTTCGTAACCGTTAGCGTTCGCATAAAACGATATATTCCATTTTGACTCGGGATTTTATAACAGACACCCTTGTAGTAGGGTCAGCAATATGAAGGTTTATAAATCTAGTCATTTAATTATTAGTCATAATACGTCCTTTAGAGAAAGTATATAAAAAATTACTCAAAGAAGGGATGATGCTTAATACTATTTGCCATTGCCTTGTAAAATCATTCAAACAGTCTTGCCAATACATTAAGAGTCAATGCCCTAACTTTATCTGTTTTTTATATATTGCACGGCTAAAATCATTAGACAACTTAACTTTAAGTATTTACATTACTGATAGTTGTTTTAAATACTAAATTACTTAAGTAATTAAACTTAAATAAGGCTGGTTTGAAGGATTTGCTTGTCTCAGTTGAGTTATAGTTCAATATTTTTAAGCGTATAAGAAAAAATTAAAGTTTAGAGGAAAATTATATAAGGCGAGCCAAAGACTCACCTTAAATAATCTACCTTGCTATCTTCACGAATTTTTAATATTTTGGCTTGAAACAGCAAAAGTTGATATTACTTTTCTGGTTCTCCGACTCGGGGAAGTCCCATACTATAGTTATTGACTCGTGCGGATATGTTGTAGCTTATTTCGCCTTTTTGCAAAAGCGAACGCACAAAATGCTCTAAATCTGAGCCAATACGGCGTAAATTATAGTCAGTTAGGTCTTGGCCGCTGTTAGCTTCGACTAACTCATCAAACTTACGATATAAAACCTGTAGAGTATCCTCATTCCAAGTAAATTCATTATCTGGGTCGATATCTAAGGTCAAGACTTGATTGCTAGGAACCAATTCGCCATCCTCAACTTCTGCCGCAAAAATACGGATATGGCGAGTTGTAGATTTGAGCAGCATCTGGTTATCCATAGGAGGCTTTCATTCGATTTCTTAAGTAACACTCCAATTATTGTAGACTCTAAATTCCTGCTTGAAACCTTAATATGACAGCATTATGCGTGAGTCTCGGGCTGGAAGCTATGGTGATATATTTTTGCGTTCGTTACTCAATAAACTTTTATTTTTATATTTCGTAGCTCTTCACAAGTCTTGCTTTGATAGATTCGGGAACCACTAATTTAGGTAATGGGTCAGTCTGGTAAGCTTGAATCGCGATTTTTTCTCGCATACTTTTTGTCTACGGACATTACAATAATTCTCATAAATCTCCTGTAATCGAAGAAATAATTTAGCTCATGTGCTGTTTTATGCTAGAAAACTAAATTTACCCTTAAAATTTTTGGTCTTAATCTCCAATTGTGTTTTTTTAATGAATAAAACTTACATCTAGTAATTTCACGGAATTGCTAAACAACAACCGTAGGCTATAGTCTAATAAAATGATTTCAGCGTTTTTACTTACGTAGTATTACTTCTATTTTAGTTAAAAGCAAAACTGTTATTGACGTGGAGATAACTTTGATGTAAAAACCTTTAAAAAGCTCTAGCAAGTTCTTACAGAAACTTCATTGTATAGAAGTTTAAAAACTGAATAATAGTTTAGGGTTTGCTAGAACTGTTACTGGTGCATGAATATAAAATTATAGATTCAGTTAGTCTACCGACGAACCACCAACAGGAGAGTGAAATGCAATACAGATAATCCAAAATGATTTTTCTTCTTTCAAAGTCAGAGACTACTTTCGATTTCAAACAAAATATAAAGAACTTTTGCTTGAGATAAAATTTCTCACCCATATGACCACTGAGTAAAGGAATCGTAAAAACTATGAACTCGAAAGCATTACCACGCCAAATAAATAACCCTGAAGTAGGCGTTTATGAGTGCGAAATCAACCTCAAATTCCGATTAATTGAGGAAAAGAGTTTACTGCGCGACCGCGACCAGCTCTTGCAAGTTCTTGTAGAAGCTTTAGCAGACGGTTCTGATGACTTTCTAGAGATGTTGCACCAGGTCGTAAAGGTTCATCAGACAACAGAACTAAAAGCATCACCGCAAATGCGTCGTCAGCTAATGCGTTTGCGTAACTCTAATGAGATGGGTCAATAGTTCACACAGTCGTGCGAACAACACAGCTATGATGGTGCAGTTTTTTAGAGAGACGCAGGTAAATTTTTAAGTTGAAATCCGAAACTTAATTTTTTCCACAACAAGTTAGTTGGTATAACTCAAGCATGCATCGTGTTCCCAAAGCTGAGTTTCGCCTCTGTATCCTCATAAGTCACAGAAGAGTGCGTGTGTCTACCTAGCCGCATCTACGCATTTTGGTGATGGGGCTGCGTCTACAGTAACTTTCAAAATTTAGTCAATTTGTCAAATTATTTGTCTTAAAAGTAATTGGGTGCCTACTAACTAACAATTGTTTTTACTAATAGGGTTTTAGTTAAGGTCTACAATAAATATTGAAGTACCAGGGAAGAAGATATTTATCATTGCATGACCGTCACGATAGTATTTCCCCCTTCAGGAAGGCACGTAAAGATTGATAAGCGACTTTCATTGTTCATAATTTTCGTCACAGAAGAGCATCTCACAATCGGAATTTAAATATTACAATGGCTCAAGATAGTCTTGCCATTCAAAAAGTCTTCCGTTATCAAAAGTAAGAGCAGTATAGTCATGCAAACTTCTGAGTCGGGTTCGCTCCCATCTCTCATGCTATAACCTGACTAGCCCGAAGTATCCAGAAAAATAATACTGCTCTGAAAAAGAATATGCTCTCCAGATTGTACAATTTGGTAAGGCAGGAATTTACAAGCTCATCAATCACGAGTCTGGGTTCAATCTAGAATCTTTTCCAAGAAAGTTTGCTAGATAGGAAAATCAAATTCCCTACCAATTTTTGATTGGGGATACACAATCAATTACTAGAACCGAGAATAAATCGGCAAAAAAGTGTTTCCCCGAAACTTTATTCTGTTCAATTTGAAGAAAATCTAAAGTTAGTTAGCTTGGTTCGACTAAACCTTCAATTTCTATCGCTCCACTTGTTGAATAGGATACTTATGAAAAACTATACATAGCCCCACGTCATTTTTATCTAACTATATTTGCTCCGAATTGAGACTCTATAACTTTAAAGCCATTGATAATATTAATGATTGGTCGCTACAACAAACAGATTGTCTCAGAATTAGTTACTTAATAATTACTCATCTTTTCATACCTGTAAATACGGATAATTACTTAAAATGATGTATGTTTATTAAAGTAAGTTCCTCGTTTTATTTGGATAAATGAATTTTTATTCAATACTACAAAGATAAAAAATACCCATAAACCAGGTTCTGGGGCTAATTTGTGTGAAGCACAGCAAAAAAAGTTTTGAGAAATATAAAAATTTAATTTATTTCCTTTAATATCTTGCACCAGTGGCTCTATTCCGAGTTTCTTTGGGCTTCTTAATAGTGCATCTGTTCCGTTGCTTTCCGACTACGCAGACCACATCAATTCTTTGGAGTAAAAAAAACGGTAATATGCTGGTATTGGCGCACTGCGTTAAATAAAAACATAAAGCTGTTGCTCTAGCTGCTTTTCCTGCTTCTCATGATTATGATTCGGTATACTCAATGTGGTTGAGTCGCAGGGTCAAGCATATTAAGCTAGCTTTACAATTGATTTATAGCTATAAAAAAATAATTAGAAATTTGTAATTTATTCCTGTCGGTCAATTAGCTAAACCATGTTCGAGAGCAAATCTAACCAATTCAGTACGGCTATTGGTTCCAGTCTTGCTAAATAAACGACTGACATATTTTTCTACATTACGAACGCTTGTATCTAAGCGTCGAGCAATTTCTTTATTCATTAACCCCTCAGCAACCAGATTTAAAACGCTTTGCTCCCTTGGAGTTAAGTCTATATTGAAAGGTGCGCTAGTTTGAGTAATTGCATTTTTTTGAGTCAGCAGCGCTTCGATTCGAGCCATCTGAGAGGCTAATTCCGCTAAATCTGGGGTTTCCCCTTCCTCTACATTTTTAGTGGTCTTAGCAGCCCGACGAGCAAGCAAGTTTTCCACAATTGCAACTAATTCATCTGGGTCGAAGGGTTTAGGTAAATAAGCATCTACACCAGCTTGATAACCTTGAATGCGGTCACCGGTCATACCTTTAGCAGTTAAGAATATAACTGGTAATGTTTTGAAGCGAGTATCATCGCGGAGTTGCTTGAGAAATTGGTACCCATCTACTTGAGGCATCATAATATCGGAAATCACCAAATCGGGTGTATTCTGCTGCATCCAATCCCAAGCATCATTAGCGTTACTGGCAACTTGAACATTGAAATTACTAGTTTCTAAGTAATCTTTCACGGCTTCACGCAATCCGGGTTCATCATCTACCAGTAACAGTTGTGCTGTCATCTCAATTATCCTATATTGTACATTTTCCAATTTAGCGAAATTTGGTGACAGTTTGCTTATAGTTATTAGTGGTTAGTAGTTAGTAGTTAGTTGTTACGTATTTAATTTGTATGCTGCTGGTGACCAAGATGGTCGCAATACGGTATGGAAGAGACTTATGTCTTAATGTCCTATCGGACACCTATCTCCATTTCAGGAGACGCTAATGCTAAGGCTCATGCTAACGGACACTTTATTTAAGGTGGGGAGACGTAAAATTTTATCTCTGGAATAAACCGTCAAAACTAATAAGACAGATTACTACTTGCTATTCGCTACTTGCTACTTGCTACTTGCTACTCCTAACTGCTTAATAATAACTTTTCACCAAAACCGCATCTACTAAAAGAAAGAGTTTAGCTTAAAAACGCTGTTGTAAAATAGACATAGATGTATATGGGGGACTAGTTAACTGGTCATAGGTGCCTATAGAAACTATCTTTGGTAATCTCCAGGGTCTGAAACACAGTCAGCAAAAGCAATTGCAGCGACTGTACCACCAGCGCATACCGGCTGATAGTTTTACAACTCCGGAATTCGCTCAGCGACTGGCGGCTATTAGTACTGAAATAAATCAGCCAGTGTGTGCCTATCTCAACCGTCGCGGACAAGTGATTCGGGTTGGGGTAGGCACTCCGCGTAAGACCCAAATTCCGCTCACAGAACTGCCGCGTTATGGTGCGGAGAGACTTAGCGGTATCCGTTGCATTGCTACGCAGCTTAAGCCAGAAAATCCTTCAGATGGTGCTTTGACTGCTATGGCACTGCAAAGATTAGATGCTTTAATCGTACTTAATGTTACGGGAACTGGATTTCAACGTCGGGGTGGTGGTGCAACTGGATACGTTAAGGAAACTTATTTAGCGCATTTAGCACCCCAAGATGCTCGTACCTTAATTACTAGCCAAACTTCTGGATTAGAAGAGACGGATTATTCTTCTCCTAGTTGGAGTATTTCACCAGCGATGAGTCTGGATGCATTGAGCAAACAAGACTTTTTAGATTTAGTCGAAGGGCTTGAAGAAGAATTTCGGCGGGAATTTGTTGGTAGGGAAGTCGATAGCGACCGTGACCGCGTTGTCATAGTTGGAGTCGTAACTCAAAAAGAAACTACCCAACAATTCCAAGATACCTTAGTAGAATTAGGGCGCTTGGTTGATACTGCTGGGGGAGAGGTTTTGCAGATGATGCGACAAAAGCGAACCCGAATTCATCCCCAAACAGTAGTTGGTGAAGGCAAGGTGCAGGAAATTGCTTTAAGCGTTCAAACATTGGGAGCCAATCTCGTAGTTTTTGACCGCGATTTATCACCAGCGCAGGTCAGAAACCTAGAAGCTCAAATAGGGGTTCGTGTAGTTGACCGTACTGAAGTAATTTTAGATATCTTTGCTCAACGCGCTCGTTCCGGTGCTGGTAAGCTGCAAGTGGAACTAGCTCAGTTAGAGTATATGCTCCCGCGACTAACTGGTAGAGGTCAGGCCATGTCCCGACTCGGGGGTGGTATCGGTACGAGAGGTCCTGGTGAAACTAAGCTAGAAACCGAACGTCGTGCGATTTCTCGAAGGATTAGTCGCTTGCAAAAAGAAGTAAATCAGTTACAAGCGCATCGAGAAAGGCTAAGACAAAGAAGACAACATCAAGAAATACCGACAATTGCAATAGTAGGTTATACCAATGCTGGAAAATCTACCTTGCTTAATGCTTTAACCAATGCTGATGTTTATATCGCAGACCAGTTGTTTGCAACCCTTGACCCAACAACTCGCCGTTTGGTAGTTCCCCATGCTGTAACTCAAGAAGCTCAAGAAATTCTAGTTACAGACACTGTGGGATTTATACACGAATTGCCAGAATCCTTAATGGATGCTTTTCGTGCCACTTTAGAAGAAGTCACAGAAGCAGATGGTTTGGTGCATTTAGTCGATTTGTCTCATCCTGCTTGGCAGAGCCATATTCGTTCAGTCAGGGATATATTAGGACAAATGCCAGTAACACCCGGACCTGGGCTGGTAGTTTTCAATAAAATTGACCAAGCCAATAGTGAAACCTTAGCTTTAGCTAGGGAAGAATACCCAATGGCAGTATTTATTTCCGCAGACCAGCGTCTTGGTTTAGAAACCCTAAGAGAACGCTTGGGTCAGCTAATTCAATACGCAACTACTTCTGGGTAAATAATTGGAATTTAAAACTTAAAGAAATCCACGCTCCTGGGGAATTTTTCTTCAGGAGTCATTTTATGTTTGATAGAAATACTTACTCCTATCCCGCTTATTACGTTAACGTGAGTTCAAGTTAAGAGATTCACTATTAATAAGTAGCAAGTAGCGAGTAGCGAGTGAAGAGTAAAAACACAGCCACAAATAGTAAACGAGAGAGCAAATTTAATTTTCCGGAGACTAGATTATTCAGTGTTTTGAGCAATTACACTAACGAAAACAATATCCCGAACTCAGGTTAGGTAACGTAACGTCAGTTCGGGTTAAGGAATTAAATTCTAATTTTGGCAGCTGATTGATGGCTCAAACAACGTAATTACGTTTATAAATACTATTTTCAATCAACGATACAATAAGGGATTTAGCGATTACCCGAACTCAGGTTAGCTAGGAGTTACAAAGGTAAGTTTTTTAGTACATCCGGTTACTTCTCATCTCGAAAAGGCAAACCCTTTGACTGTTAATCTTTATGCATCTCCTAACTAATTACGTTCGGTAAATACTAGGTATACCTACAAGGCTAAATTAATATATCAGTGTCAATACTGATGTATACCGTAATTAAACTGAAATATTATTAAATTGTTACGCACCTGGATTACAGCCAACACAATCACTGTGGTTAGTGCCTTTGATGGGTCTATTATTTCTCCTGATAGTAGACTCATTCGCACTTACTTCGTAAATAAAATTATATTTAAGTCTTATTTAACACCCGTAGCAAAATAATAGTCAGTCACATTTTAGACTTGCTAGATAATAATCTTAAACAATAAAATGTATTAAATGTATCCTAAAGCACTTATAGCGCATTCATAGCTAATATAACGTTCTAGAATTAAGAATTGCGAAGTCAACATGAGGACGTTATGGCTGCCAAAGTCGAGATTTACACTTGGGCTACTTGCCCGTTTTGTATACGTGCTAAAAATTTATTGAGTCATAAGGGGGTTGAATTTACTGAATACGCAATTGATGGAGACCAAGAAGCACGGGAAAAAATGGCTCACAGAGGAGACGGAAGACGCTCCGTACCACAAATTTTCATCAATGATGTTCACATTGGTGGTTGCGATGATATTTACGGTTTAGAGTCTCAAGGCAAGTTGGACGAGCTATTAGCTTAACGAAGAAAGAAAGTATGGCTAATAGTTTGAAGATTGTTTGATACTGAGTTCCACCCCGTAAAAAAGGGTGGTTTTTTTATTTTGGTCTTGAAAGTTAGGAGTTAGGAGTTAGGAGTTAAGAGTTAATTAGTTTAAACTTTTGCTTTTCTCCTTGTCCCCTTGTCTCCTCTTCTCCTTCTTTTTAATAAGACGGTATTACACAAAGGAGGGATAATTTTAATTGAATCACCACAATTTTTTTGAAGGGTAAGTTGAGGCAATCCCGTGAAATTGGCTTTTATTATTGATCCCATCCATAATTTAGACCCTTGTCATGATACTAGCGTAGCCATGATGGAAGCAGCTTGTATTTTGGGTCATGAAGTCTGGATCACTCAAGCTTGGGAGTTGAGTGTATTAGGTAGTAGTGCTTTGGCACATCTCCAACAAGTAGATATTATCCCAGTTGAATTGACAGATATGGGCTATAAAGCCGCAAATCCTTGGTACAAGTTGATTGGTGAAAAAACCTTACTCAACCTGGAAACGATGGATGCTGTATTTATGCGGACAGATCCACCTGTCAATGATGTTTACCTGTATGCTACTTATATTTTGGACTATATTGACCAAAGCAAAACTTTAGTTGTGAATAGTCCTAAAGGTATCCGAAGTGCCAATGAAAAAATGTATGCTCTCCAGTTTACTGAAGCTATTCCAGAGACCATTGTCAGCGCTGATAAACATCTAATTCGACAATTTGCAGATGATAAAGGTGCTGCTGTTCTTAAGCCACTGGGAAATAAGGCAGGAGAAGGAATTTTATTTCTACAACCTGGCGATCGCAATTTTAATTCAATAGTGGAACTAAGTACTCTGCGAGGAAAAGTACCGGTTATGTTGCAAACTTTTTTACCGGAAGCAAAACAAGGAGATAAACGGATTATTTTAGTTGACTCTGAACCTGTAGGAGCGCTCAATCGTCTTTCCGCACCTGGGGAATTCCGCAATAACATGGCTGCTGGAGGTACGGTTGCTAAAACTGAAATTACTTCCAGAGAACGAGAAATTTGTACTCAATTAGCCGCTACTCTACAGAAAGACGGTTTAACCTTTGTTGGAATTGATGTAATTGGCGGCTATCTTACTGAAGTCAATGTCACTAGTCCCACGGGTATTCGTGAAATTGATAGGTTTAGCAATACGAAGTTAGGTAAAAAGTTTATCGAATGGGTAGAACAAGCAGTCAAAAACCTGATGTAAAAATTAAACAGGATTTGAGGTTTGGGCTTTAGGTGTTACACCCTTTTAAAAATAAGCTTTTGTAAAACAGTTCTCAATTAACACAGGTAAAATGTTAGTCAAAAAAGTAACTAATTAATAGTTGATCACACAAGCAATATTTTCTCGGTTTATTCAGATAAATTTAGGCAATACAAAATCTGCCGCTAAATATGAATGTAGCAATTGCGGCCAGCAATCAAATTAAATTTTTCCAAACCACCGGAAAGTTGTTTATGGAACTCTGGGAGGCAATGAATTTATTAAAGACTCTGTGCCCCCATTTTCCGAGACCTTGACGTTAATTAGTTATTGGGATTGCGACGTTTCTGAAGAAACGGAGGAATCTCTAATCCGGGTTTCTGTTTTGGCTCGGCTTGGGGTTGTTTTGGAGAATTAGCACCTGTTGATGATGGCTGTGGCATGGGTCGCCGTTGCTGTTGCTGTTGTGTTTGGGGAGTGACTACTCGATTAGGAGTCGCATTTTGCTGTTGTCTTTCCTGGATTTCTCCTGTAAACCCAGTAGCAATCACGGTAATTCTGACTTCTCCTTCAAGTCTGTCATCAATAACCGCTCCAAAAATAATATTGGCGTTGGGATCTACCACTTCATAAATTGCTTCAGCCGCAGCGTTGACTTCATGTAAAGTCAAATCGCTACCACCTGTAATGTTAAAAACAACACCCCTTGCGCCTTCGATAGAACATTCTAGTAAAGGTGAAGAAATAGCGGCAATGGCTGCTTCCCGAGAACGCGATTTGCCCGAACCAATACCGATTCCCATCAAAGCAGAGCCTGCATCTGCCATTACGGCTCTTACGTCAGCAAAGTCAACGTTGACCAAGCCGGGAATTGTAATGATGTCGGATATACCTTGTACACCTTGACGCAATACATCGTCTGCATAACGGAAGGCTTCTTGTACGGGAGTTTGTTCGGGAATAACTTCTAAAAGTTTGTTATTTGGAATAATGATTAAAGTATCTACCCGACTTTTCAAAGCTTCAACACCTTGCTCTGCTTGAGTGGTGCGACGACGACCTTCAAATACAAACGGACGAGTTACTACACCAACCGTTAATGCTCCCATTTCCTTGGCAACTTCAGCTACAACAGATGCTGCACCAGTGCCGGTACCACCTCCCATTCCAGCGGTAATAAATACTAAATCGGCTCCTTCTAAAGCCGTAGCAATTTCATCCCTAGATTCTTCTGCAGCTTTTTGACCGATGGCAGGATTACCACCTGCACCTAGACCTCGTGTTAACTTTTGTCCGATTTGCAAGCGACAAGGAGCCGCAGCCATAGTTAAAGCTTGAGCATCGGTGTTAATCGACCAAAATTCGACTCCACTCAAATCAGAAGCAATCATGCGGTTGACGGCATTTCCACCACCACCACCGACACCAATTACTTTAATATTGGCGACTCTTCCGGGAATGATATCCCCAACTGGATTTTCTTCGGGAGAATGGTTATTATCGCCATTTTGCCCCAAACTTAGCCCGGAATGACCAAAAGGGTTATTGGTACTGATTCCTGCTAGGGAGATTCCTTGCTGTCCGGGAGACTGCGAGTTTTTATAGGTAAGCCCTTGGTTATTATCAAGTGTCATTGGATTTACGTGCATTCAGATAAACGACTTTTGGGGGTCACAATTTCCGCAAAAATAAGGGGCAGACTTTGTTGTGATGATTTCCTTCAAGGGTCTTATGGCAAGAGGGTTTGAGTTTTCAAAACCTGTCCGCAGGACATAAGAAATAAGATGTCGAGTGCTACATAAGTTAACTGATTTATCAAGCCTGCCCATTATTTTTAGGTTCCATCTCGGGGTGCGATCTACCCGCTCGCGTCAACTCTCTTTTCGTCACTCTTGTAGGTAATGGTCGCAAGAATGTTATGACGGTGTTCCCATCTTCTTTAACCAGATGCTCGTATTGAGAACGCGAACTATTGTTTTATTAGTAGCTGCTAGCATTCTGTTCGAGACAACTGGTTCTAGAGAAGTATACTTAATATTTACTTGAAGAAAGAACTGTACAAGATAAGAACGACTTTGCTATTTCTAGCTGTCATTGCCTCCATGTATGGCTGCTAACCCTCCTTGTTGTTTTTTATCTATATTGGTCATCAATTTTACAACTAATAGTGTTTGTTTTTTTTTACTTATGGCCATAAATACCGGTTTAATTTTAGAAACATTGAAAACAATTAAACAAGTATGACACTGGTATAAGCATGTAGATGATGTCGTTTAAATGCTTTTATCAATAGACTTTGAGGGTTATAAGTACATAAACATAATTTATGTAAAATAAATTTTTAACTCCCAACTTTACTTTCTACTGCTATAACTGCTTTCATACGCGCCACCCCAAGAGTCCAATTATTAAGGTAATGGCGATCGCTGAAGCTTAAATTCATACTTTAGGACATCATCATCGATTTTCCTACATCTTGCACCCTTGGATAAGAGCGTAACTACAACAATAAGGAAGTTTGTACTTCCTAATGGTAGGTTTTTGAATATTTTTTCAAAGAATGCAACAAACAAAGAGTGTTGTGGTTTTGGTTAGCTCCGAAAACAACAATCATTAATATATATTTATCAGCATAAATCTTATTAATAAACCAGGAGTATTTTATACATTCGTGTTTATTCAATATTTTTTAAGGATTTTTCTCCGTCTATTCTCATAGTTTTTTGGTTCACATGTACTAAAATTGTTTCTGGGTTTGTTAAATCTATAAACTTAATTTCATTCATATTTACTTCTGCTGGTAAACGACGGATTTTTGCTAACGATTTAATTTTTTCAGCCAATTTAGATGTTGGGCTGCCAATATGTACTAATCCTAGTTCTGTTTTTAAAATTATATTATTAGGGTTTCGGCAATCAACCTGCATAACTTTAACTGAACTCTTGCTAACTGCTTGGTAAAGCTGTGTCCAGAAATCGCGACAAGAGGAAACTTCACCAATAAATTTTAGGCTGGGGAATTTATCGACCTTGACTGATTTAAAGTTTTCCAAGGAAACCCAAACACCATTTATATCTAACAATCCCTTTACGACTTTTTGCTTTGTAGAATCACCCCTGCTCTTAACTAAAGATTGAGTAGTAGCTACTGGAAGTATTTCAGATACTTTAACTTTTAACCCCGGTGGAAACAAACGACGAGTAACTGATACTTGGTTTATGGCTGGTTGCTGCTTTAAAGATGCACTTAAGCGGCTTGGTTCAACTCTCCACAAAGATTTGGGATAGGATAATTGCATTTTTGACTGTACCACTTCATCAGAAAGTAGTTTATTCCCAGAAACAGTAATATCTTTCTTGCTTTTAAGTACCCATATTGGTTGAATCCAAAACCACAGTAAACCACCAGCTAACCCTGTAAGTGCAAAGGTACGCCAAATAGCACCAATAATGTGTATTTTTCTGTGACGACGTAGTTTTTCGCGACGTACTTCTAAATCTTTAGAGGAAACTGATAATATCTCTGGCATTTAAACCTCTTCGTAAATTTTGGTTCAAGAAGATTGAATGAAGATTGTAGAAAATATGCCGCTCTTTACAATCCGATTCTAAATTTTGAGGAGACAGCAAAGCAGCACCGTCTTCTCGGAAGAAAGCAAGTATGGTGCTTACTAAGTCTAGTAAGCTGTGGTGAAGTATCCCCCGGAGGCTATTTCCGGTGATTTTATCTTACACAGTCCCGGATTCGCGCCAATTACTTCAAGCGATGAAGTCAGACAAGGAAAGGGGTGTAGGTTCCCGAAAACATTGCGTTGCCGAGGTTTCCTCAGTTGTCGCAAGCAGGGTTCTCCTACCCAAAAGCGCGTTACCATAACGGGTCACTTCGTGAACGCGGAGCGTCTCCCGGAGGGAGATACCCGAACGAATATTCTTAGAAAAGAGCACCTCTGTAATAACAAATATTGAACAATTTTTAATTTCGGATTTTCCTCTCCAGAGTTTATTCAACGATTATTAATAAATTACGATTTGAGAATTTGAAATATTGCTCGTCAACCTAAATCGGTGTCGTGTTTAAATCCAAAATCTACAGTTGTTGGTTTAGGGAACCCGTCAAGACTTTTTTAGTCGCTAAAACCTAAGAATAAAAATTGGTACAGATGAACCCTTATATGTATAAGTTATAAAGTCTTGTATTTTTTGTACTAATGTAGCCTTTTTACTTTATATTGACCTTTATTTTCAAGTTAAAGGGCTACAAATACTACGATAGTCACCACCTTTTTCTTGTTTATATGTATCTTAGAAAAGCATTAATCGCTCCTATGTAGGTCATTCTTTTTGTTTGTGGTTCAATTACTACTCGATATTTAAATCCCATATTATACACGGCAACCCTTACTGTATCGAAGACTAACATCAAGTTATTCCTTTTTGAAAAAAAATACTAGATACGCTCATAGCAACTTGACGTTTTCAGAAATAAATGATATGCATGATTGGCTACAATTAATACTTAAGCATAAATTGTGTAGTTGTATAAAGCAGCTTTTTATACAAAATATAAACTAGCAATTTGATACAAAAGAGTTATATTTAAAGCTACGTATTTTTATCATGGGCTTACGAAAGCGGTTATAGCGGTTATAACAGTACAAATGCGTATTTTTAATCATCAGGGAAAAATAATTGGTCAAACCTGAGTTTCTATTACTCGACCAACCCTTTATGGATGAGGAGTAGGAAATAGGTAAAAAATTTCTAGTTTTTCGATTTTCATTCAGCGTATCTGTGAGCTTATCATCTCCCAAATTCCAGAACTAAGGCGTGCATCTACATGAAAACTCAACTAAATTTGTCAAGGTTTTTTAAAGCCTGTAACCCAAGCAGGACGCTGGTTATAGGCGATGATTCTGATAGAAAATATTACATAGATTTTTCTGAAGTACGGGGTTGCAAAATAGTCGAAGAGTTGCAGCGAACCATTGTCCGTATTTCCCCAGATGAACCGACTTGCCAATTATTTACAGGTCATATTGGCTGCGGTAAATCAACTGAGTTACAGCGTTTGAAAGCAGAATTAGAACAATCGGGATTTCACGTAGTTTATTTTGAGTCCAGCCAGGATTTAGATATGGCTGATATTGATGTCAGCGACATTTTACTGAGTGTAGCTCGTCAAGTAAGTGCCAGTTTAGAAGCAATTAACATTAGATTAAAACCGGGTTATTTTAGTAATTTGTTTCGGGAAATCGGGGAATTTCTGCAAACTCCTATAGAAATTGAAACAGAAGCCGAATTCTCTCTGGGTATTGCCAAAATTAGCGCTAAGGCCAAGGATAGTCCCCAGTTACGCTCTCAACTGAGACAATACCTAGAACCCCGCACCAACAGCATTTTGCAAGCGATTAACGAGCAGGTATTGGATAAAGCGACTCAACAGCTACAGATGAGAGGACAAAAAGGTCTAGTCGTAATTATTGACAACTTAGACCGAGTTGACATGCGCCCAATGCCATCGGGACGCTCGCAACCAGAATATTTATTTATCGATAGGGGAGAACAGCTGCGTCGGCTCAAATGTCATGTGGTTTACACGATTCCGCTGGCTTTGATTTTTTCTGGAGAGTACGAAACGCTGAAAAATCGTTTGGGTGGTGGTATTGCTCCAAAAGTTTTGCCCATGGTGTTAGTCCGTCAAAGAGATGGAGATGACTGCACACCAGGAATGACTCTTTTACGTCAGCTGGTTTTAGCAAGGGCTTTTCCCGAAGCTTCCGCCGATATCAGGTTGAGATTAGTCAATGAAATATTTGATAGTTCGGAAACTTTAGACCGTCTATGTAGAGTCAGCGGCGGTCATATTCGTAATTTACTAGGGTTACTTTACAGCTGTTTACAACGACAAGACCCACCTTTCGAGCGCTCTTGCTTGGAAGCAGTAATCAAGGACTATCGCGACGATTTACTTTTAGCTATTGATGATGAAGAATGGCAATTACTTTATGAAGTTGTCAATCAGCAAACTGTTAGAGGTGAATCTGAATATCAAAGATTGCTGCGAAGTATGTTTGTTTTTGAGTATCGAGATGTGAAAGGACGCTGGTTTGGCATCAGTCCGGCTTTAGCCGAAACTGAAAAAGTTTTAGCTTGGGAGCAGTCTGAATATAGAATTCCAGCAACTTTTTCTTAGTAGTAAAAAATAATCATCTATGTGTTTTGGGCATATTTTACCTTTTACATTAATTAATGAATTCATACATTAAACAGAAGAACTTTTAACTCAAGTAGGACACAAAAAATCGACAAAAAATTAAAAGTCAGATAAAACAATAGATGGTCTACTGTTTAAAATCTTTAATCAATAGCATTAATTAATTTAATTGCTTGCATTTACCTATATGACCGTACCTATATATTTTGATTTTTTGATTTGATTTTTTTGAATTCCTAATTACTGTCTTTTGATTAAAACCAGCCTCGAATTTTAATAAATCTTGTTTATCCAAAATCTGTCGATGCTTTATTGGGATGATATTAACTTCACCCTAATTTGTCTCTCCCAACTTTCTGCAAAGGTCAAACTTTAATTTCAAGTCTGTCTTGGAAGATAACAGTTCCTCTACTTGGAATCCAAAATTGAATTGACACAACGTCAAATATAAATATTTCAGCTATGAGTGAAAATACTAGTCTTACGGATATTGTCATTTCCAATCAGCATTCCCTTAAAAGGCTGATTCGGGCCATTGCGCTATCCAAAGGTCAATTTTCTCTGATTCTGGTACGGTGCAATTACAAGGAGTTGTCCAAGCAAGTATTAGACAACATTCGCTTGCAAACTAAGGATGTCAACCTACGAGAAGTTTATCTCTCTCCCTCAACCACCGCTCTACACAGCACCATAGTCTCAGAACTCTTTTTAGATATACCTGCTGTAAAAACAGATTGCTCACCAACAGCGGTAATGGTATTCGGATTGGAATCAGTAACCAACCTAGAAGATTTACTTAGCGGTATTAATCAAGCACGAGATATATACGCCGATACTTTTGCTTTTCCCATAGTTTTATGGCTTAAAGATGAAGTTGGGACATCGCTTTCACGATTTGCACCGGATTTTAAAAGTTGGGCAGCGACCACAATTAAATTTGAAATGGCTGCTTCAGACTTAGTGAATCTGATTCAACAGCAAACACAATCTTTATTTGACAAAGTTATAGAAGCAGGGGCACAAAAGTTTTTACCAAATGCAGCTTTGCTGTTAGACCCCAAATCCCAGCAGCGTCGAGAAATTGAATCAGCTCGTAATGATTTACAACGAATCTACGAAATCAAACTCGAATCTCAATTAGAAGCAAGTTTAGAATTTGTCCTCGGACGCGATAATTACGTTAACGACAATATTGACCAAGCATTATTACATTACCAGCGCAGCTTGGAGCTTTGGGAAGAAGAAATCAAAAGTAATTCAAATTCTCTATTTCCAATCAATGGAGAGAGAGAACAAGAAACACAAGAAAATGAAAATTCTTCTCCTCCCCTGGTAGTTGGTTTTCTAATTCGTAAAGCAATGGTGATGTTCCACCTCGGATTGTGCTACCGACGCTTAGCAGATTTGCAACCAGCAGCCAATATTAGCTTTTGGCAAAATGCTTTGAATTGGTTTAAGCAATGCTTGGATATATTTGAAATCACAACAAGAAAAGACTTAAGCGCTAAATTTGTTTTTCCTGCTTGCGAAATGCTGCAACGTTTGGAACAGTGGGATGATTTATCCGAGCTAGCGACCTATTCTTTGGAGTTGCATCAAGCATCTGGAAACAAGACTTTAGTTGCTCAAGATTATGGATTTCTCTGTGTCGTAGCTGCCAAAAAATATGATTGGGTCAAAGCTCATGAATTAGCAAATACAGCCCTTTCTGTTGCAGAAGAAGTTCCAGAAGTATCCCGCCAGCAAGAAAGTTGGTATTTATTATTACTAGGACGTACTCTAAGAAATTTGGGTGAATGGGACGAAGCTGTTAACACCTTGGAATGGGCAAAAGTAGTTTGTGAAGCTCAATATGAAGCTTCTTTATATTTAGAAATTGTCGAGGAATTACGCTCGCTCTATTTTAATGAACGTCACGACTACTTAGAAGCATTCAAACTCAAACGAGAAAAAATTCAGATTGAGCATCAGTATGGATTTCGCGCTTTTATCGGTGCTAGCCAATTACAACCGCAGCGCTATCGCATAAATCCAGTTTTGCAACCGCAAAAAATATCATCGACTCACGACCAAGTAGCTCAGGAAATTGCAGCATCGGGAAGACAGCAGGATGTTCATCAGCTTTTAGAAAAGATGACTCGTGCTGACTGTAAACTTACCGTGGTTCATGGACCGTCGGGGGTTGGTAAAAGTTCGATTATCAAAGCAGGTTTAGTTCCAGCATTAAAACAGAATTCAATTGGGGAGCGCATGGCCCTACCAGTTGTGTTATCTGTTTATACTGATTGGATAACAGTTTTAGGACGGAGTTTAAACCAGGTTATCGCTCATACTTCTATATCTTTGGCTATAGAAATCACAGTAGAAGTAATTTTAGAAAAGCTGCGATTATTAGCTGATAGTAATTACACTGTGATTCTAATTTTTGACCAGTTAGAAGAATTTTTCTTTGTCAAACAGGATACGGTACAAAGAGTTGAATTTTACAAGTTTTTCAATAAATGTCTGAATATTCCCTTTGTGAAAGTAATTCTTTCTTTGCGGGAAGATTATCTACATTATTTATTAGAATTTGAGCGTTTAAGCTACTTGGAACGGCAAGATTCTTACAATTTGGGAGTAATTAATAAAAATATTCTTGATAAGAACATTCGTTACCATTTGGGTAAATTTACTTGCCAAGATGCTAATAGTATTATTCATAGTTTGACAGAACGTTCGCATTATCAGCTAAGCGATGAGTTAATCAATAAATTAGTAGAAGACTTAGCAGGAGAAACTCATCAAGTACATCCAATAGAATTACAAATTGTCGGCGCTCAATTAGAAGCACAAAATATTACTACTTTAGGTGAATATCAGCGCAGCGGCGGTTCTGAGAAACTTGTTCAGCACTGGTTAGAAAAAGTTATTTTTGATTGCGGTCAAGAAAATGAAGAATTAAGTTGGAAATTACTTTTTGAATTAACTGATGAAAAAGGTACGCGACCTTTAAAAACTAAGGCTGAATTAGTCACCGCTATTTTTAGGGAAGAAGATAACTATGATGAAATTGAAGACAATCAAGCAGATAATAATATACTAATTAATTTTAATCAAAAAAATATTGGTACTCCTTTTTCTCATATATTAAAACAATCCAATCAGCAATTTAGAGTGGATAGTCATGAAGAAACTGAAGAAGTTTTCATGCATTCCTACAATATCAGCACCGTAGAATTAATTTTAGAAATTCTTGTGGGAAGCGGTTTGGTATTACGAGTACTTCAAGAGTCAGGAGAACGTTATCAATTAGTTCATGACTATTTAGTTAAACCAATTCGCATTCGCAACGACTATGGAATTATTGCTGAATTAGAAAAAATTCGTTTTGAAAAAACAAAAGCAGAAGTTGCTCAAAAAATATCGCAAGAAAAGCTAAATTCAATCCTGCAAAAACGGCTGCGAGAAGCACGTTTAGCTGGCTTAGCTCTAGCGGTTATGTCTGCCACAATTGGTGGCTTGTGGTGGCAAGCGGATTTACAAAAAAAGGCTGCAATGAGCCACAGTTTTCGTGCTGAACGTAGCGAAAATAACTTAAAGATTGGTGCCATAACTGCCGCTTCTGAAGCTTTGTTTGCTTCCAATAAAGAATTTGATGCTTTGATTGAAAGTTTGCGTGCTTGGAGAAAGCTTAAAGGTGGACATGGAATTCAACCAGATACCCGCATGCGAGTAGTCACTGCTTTACAGCAAGCGGTTTATGGAGTCACGGAAGTTAACCGTTTGGAAGGACATAAAGATGTTGTTTGGGATGTCAATTTTAGTCCCGATGGTAAGTTTTTAGCTTCGGGAAGTCGCGATAAAAGTATAAAAATATGGCGTACTGATGGGAGTTTATTACAAACTATAAAAGCAGCCCATGATGAAAGTATTACCAGTTTAAACTTTAGTCCTGATGGTAGCTTAATCGCTTCTGCAAGTCAGGATAAAACCGTAAGAATTTGGCGAAAAAATCCAGCTACGGGAAAATTTGATTTGCAACCCGTGACAACTCTTGAACATCAAGATTTTGTTTCTACGGTTAGTTTTAGTCCCGATGGTAAGTTATTAGCTACTGGAAGTAATGATAATATCGTTCAAATTTGGCGTAATGACGGTAAGTTATTGAAAGTTCTCCAAGGACATGAAGGTTTAATCAACTGGGTGACTTTCAGTCCTGACGGTCGGTTTATCGCTTCAGCTAGTGATGATAACACCGTGAAAATATGGAATAGTAACAGTGGCAGCTTACTAACTACTTTGCAAGGTCACGAACAAGAGATAACAGTAGTTAGTTTCAGCCCCGATGGTAAGACATTAGCCTCTGCTGATAGCAATGGAATTGTCAAACTTTGGCAAGCAGAACAACAGGAAGAATCTGAAAACAGTTTCACATACCGTGCTTATAAAAATTTAGAGCAGCATAAGGGTATTGTTTGGAGCCTAAATTTTGATTCTAAAGGTGAAAAACTCGCTTCAGCAGGAGATGACAATACGATTAATTTAACTGATATTAAAAGCGGTAAGTTAATTAAAACTTTTAAAGGTCATAGCGATGCTGTTGTGAGCGTTTCATTCAGCCCTGACGATAAATTATTGGCATCTGCAAGTTACGACAAAAGCGTCAAACTTTGGAGTTTAAACCCTCCTAAATTACCAGTTTTAGCGGGACATGAAGACCGGGTTTTGAGTGTTAGTTGGAGTCCTGATGGCAAAATTTTGGCTTCTTCTAGCCGCGATAATACGGTAAAGCTGTGGCAGAGAAAACGAGATAATACCGGATTTAATACCAGTCTTTACAAAACTTTGTTAGGACATTCCGATAGAGTCACAAGCGTCAGTTTTCATCCAGATGGTGAAATTTTGGCTTCAGCAAGCTACGACAAAACCATAAAACTTTGGCAGCAAAATGGTCAATTACTCAAAACTCTTCAGGGACATAGCGACAAGGTAACGAGTATTAGCTTTAGTCCCGATGGACAATTACTGGCATCTGCAAGCAATGATAAAACGGTAAAATTATGGAATCAACAAGGGAAGCTACTTAAAACTTTAAATGGTCATCAAGCAAGGGTAAATAGCGTTAGCTTTAGTCCAAATGGTGAAACTTTAGCTTCTGGTTCCGACGACCAAACCGTGAAATTGTGGAAACGAGATGGTGTGTTATTAAAAACATTTTTACCTCATTCCGGCTGGGTTCTAGGGGTCAGCTTTAGCCCTAGTGATAACTTGCTTGCTTCTGCAAGTTGGGACAATACTCTAAGATTATGGAGTTGGGATGGTACTCTATTTAAAACTTTGTTAAAAGGATACGGCGATAGCGTTAGTAGTGTCACCTTCAGTCCCAAGGGAAAAATTCTCGCTGCTGGAAATTGGGATAGTACCGTTAAGCTTTGGAGTCGTGAAGGTCAATTAATTAAAACTCTTAGCGGACATCAAGCTCCCGTATTAGACGTTAGTTTTAGTCCAGATGGTGAAACTTTAGCATCTGCGAGCGATGATAACAACATAATTCTATGGAATTTAAATTTAAAAAATCTACTAGCACAAGGTTGTCACTGGGTAGGTGACTACCTTCGATACAATAGCAATGTTGAAGGAGCCGACCGCAAACTTTGTCAAGGTATTAGTTAAGGGAATTGGGGATAGTAAGTAGTAAGTAGTAAGTAGTAAGTAGTAGGTAGCAACTCAAAACTCTTGCTGTGAAACAAAATTATCTTTTTGAAGACTAAATTCAGTTAAGGTAAGTTTTTTCTGTTCCCCGTCCCCTGTTCCCTACTTCCTACTTCCTACTCCCTACTTCCTACTTTCTTTATCAACTATCTTCTTCGTCAATTGTTTCCAAGTTCACTATCAAATTTTGAATTCTCATACGCTCAATATAAGGCCATCCTCCTTCCGTTTCAATGTCTTTTAAAAGTGAGTATAGCGCTTGACGATTTGATGGTAAGCTTTCTTGAAAAATACCGTCTCTAACTTCTCTATGCAGTTTTTCTAGCTGTCTAAGCAGTGCCAAAATGGCTAAAATATCTCCTTGAGAAATTGCTGAGTATTCATGAATGGAGTCTGCAATTTCTTGTAATTTATAGGATAACTTATCGGAATCGGGACTTTTACCGTTGCTCATAATATTATTAATTAATTATATTGACCGCTACTTCGAGCTACACAAGACTAATTTTAACTTTGTATGGCTGTAGCAATGATATTTTTAAATCATGAAAAACACATATTAAAGACTAATGATGTTTATCTTAACTGCAATGGGACTACTATCTAAAATAAAATAAAATTTTGAAGTATTTTCTACTTTAAATTATTTAGCATCTTTTCGAGGTAAAAATAGAAATAGATTTATGTAACTGCGAATTTGTCACGCTCTGCTTCAAAAGCAAACCCATATCATCTAAATTTTGACAATATAATTTAAAAAAAGTTTATAATGTTAAGTAATGTATAGAAAAGCATTGAGTAGCTATTAAGTGCGGATTATTTTCTTCTTGATTAGATACAATATAGAGTCTAATAGTGGTTGATAAACATATATAATCTCCTATATCTATATAAAACCTTTTAATTTGACGGTGAGCAAATCGTCTTCCTTATCAATCTCAAATATTCTATATATTGAGAAAATATGAATTTACCCTCCTTGTGAGAGAATAGGATAAGTTTAAGTCTTTGAGGGAGAACTATAGGAATTTTTTGTAATAACACAACTATTAAAAAACATTTACTCGTTCGTTGGTCGTTAGCTTTGACTAGTTAACTGCTAATAATAAAACTATACTCATTACTCGCGCCATTGCTCTACGAGCATCTTATCAAGATGGTGCTTGGGATGTTATATAAAAGTTAGTTTGCTTTTGTATTGTCTTAAATTTTCCACCTTTCATCTGACTGTATAAACTCCTTGATAGGATTTTTCAGCTTGAAAAGTAAGGGTCATAAATAGTTTTGACATTATTGGTTTCGACGCTTACCTGTCTCGAATTAAGATGGACGCTGCGCCATAAATATGAAGGAGAGACGATTGAATGGCAATATATACAAGTTCGAGTAATAACTCTATGCTTGAGAATTGAAAACGCACTGAAAATATTAATTTTTGACTTGAGGTTAATCATGAAGTATCGCGCTTTAATAGCTGGATTAATGGTCGTGATGTTGGGCTTATTAACAGCTTGTAGTTCTGGTCCGGATATGGCTAGTGGTGATAGTAGAGAGTTACTCACTTACGAAGATATTAGAGGTACTGGTTTAGCTAATAAATGCCCTCTACTTTCTGAAACGAGTCGTGGTTCTATCCCCATCGATTCAAGCCAGTCCTACGAAATCAAAGAACTTTGCATGCAACCAACAAATTACTATGTTAAAGAAGAACCCCTAAATAAGAGACAGGAAGCTGAATTTGTTGGTGCGAAGATATTGACTCGTAAAACTTCATCCCTCGACCAAATTCAAGGTGATTTGAATGTTAACTCAGATGGTAGTCTAACTTTTGAAGAAAAAGATGGTTTTGACTTCCAAGCAATTAGCGTACAGCTTCCCGGTGGAGAACAAGTTCCTTTCTTGTTTACCGTCAAGAATTTAGTTGCTAAAACCCAACCTAATTTGACTAGCATCAATACCTCAACCGATTTTGAAGGAGATTTTAAGGTTCCTTCTTATCGTGGTGCAACTTTCTTAGACCCTAAAGGTCGTGGTGTTGCTAGCGGTTATGACAATGCAGTTGCGCTACCTTCCCAAGCAGATAGTGAAGAACTCAGACGTGCCAATGTCAAGAGAGTTGAAACCGGTAGCGGTCATATTTCTTTAAATGTTGCCAAAGTTGATAACCTAAGTGGTGAAATTGCTGGTACTTTTGTCAGCGAACAGCCTTCAGATACTGACTTAGGTGCTGGTGAACCTTTAGAGGTAAAAGTGCGCGGAGTGTTCTACGCTCGTGTGGAACCAGTTTCATAGTTTATTGTAAAAATTGACTTAATGAATTCAAAGGGCTAAATATAGCCCTTTTTTTTATCTAATAATCTTTACAAATCAGCTTACTCACTACTCGCTATTTATTCTTTTAATTAAGAAACCTTTTTATATTAAGTATTTTTTCTGAATAAATTATTTATCTGAATATTTATCAAACAACTTGATTGTTGTATTCGTAATTTGGTCAAAACTTCTAAAAACCAAGTTACGTAATAATTCGGTTTCATATTGCTAGTGTTTTTGTATATTTTTTTATATGTAGCCCTTTGCTACTACATACCGCAAAGCTAAAAAACGCTCTTGTCAGGTGTTAATAGTTTCCAAGCAGATTAAATTTTAATCGCGTCAAGAAATAGATATTTCGCACCGACTCACAAATGAGCGTACAAAAATTTTTCGGTAATTGAAAGTAAAGCCTTTTTGCTGTTTCCGAAACAAATTAGCTTTTATCTTAGGTTGCATCACTTTGTAAGTCTGCGACCTATTAATTACCGCGTCCTTTCAATCAGCCCTCTCGAATAATAGTCCGATCATCGTCCGTTATTGATACTCAACAGCGGGAAAGTATGTCGTCTGCATTTTTAGTGTAAATAAGCTTTTCTCAGTGCATCTCCAGATATTCACAATCCCGGTCTGGTTTAAATACTTTTTTTATAAATCATCAAGGTGCTATGCCTACTACCTTACTCACGAAAGAACTGAAGCATGAAATTTGGCAGTTATTGCGAGAATTTCAGCAATCTCAGTCACCCGACGTTCGTAATAAACTGGTAAAGCTTAATTTTGGGCTTGTGAGAAAAGAGGCTTACTATTGGATAAATCAATGCCAAGAAAGTTATGATGACTTGCTTCAAGTTGGTTGTCTAGGCTTAATTCGTGCTATCGAAAGATTTGATATTTCCAAAGGTCACGCCTTTAGTTCTTTTGCTATTCCCTATATTCGCGGTGAAATTCAACACTATCTCCGGGATAAAGGTGTAACAGTCAGAATACCAAGACGTTGGTTGGCTATCCAGCAACAAGCCGCAGGAGTTTCTCGTTCTTTGCGGGAGAAATATAATCGTCAACCCACTGACTCTGAAGTAGCCGCAGCATTGTCTGTTTCTCTAGCAGAATGGCAAGAAATTAAATTAGCTTGGGCAAATCGCGCTCCTTTGAGCTTAGACGTACCTGTATACGATGGCGATGAAGGTTCTGCTAGTTTGGCAGAAATGGTACCAGACCATAACTACCGCAGCTTTCAACTAGCCCAAGAAGACCAATTACGCTTACAACAAGCATTACTTCAGCTAGAAAATCGTACCCGTCAAGTGTTGGAATTCGTGTTCTTACACGATTTAACGCAAAAACAGGTAGCTGAAAAACTTGGCATTAGCGTAGTAACTGTTTCACGTAGAGTCAAAAAAGGGCTTAATTCTCTTAAACACCTGATGGTTACACCAGAAGATTAACAGCGAAATGAAGCTGTTTGCTCAGAAAAACGTACCAATGTATAAAATAACCCTTGACCCGAAAAAAATTAGGTTATAACTATATCAGCTTTCACTTTTGATACAAATTTCAATCAAATTGATTTCATTATGAAGCAACATTTTTCCGTCTTCTCTTAATAATGACTAATGGGCAGATATTTAAGAATTACAATTGCATCTATTTTAGCTTTGGCAACGGCCGGATGTACTATCGGTGGGGACGATTCCGATTCAGCTGTTGTTGAACCAGTTCCCGAAGAAACAGCCGAAAATAACCCAGATCCAAAGACAGAACCTTTTAAAGAACCTTTGGTGCCACCCAAGCCTAAAATTGGTGGGACACCCTCAAATTTGATTGAACCTACCAATCCTACTGAAAGAGTGGGAATAGTATCAAGAGGGCGTACAGACCCCTTTGACGATATTGTTCCCTCTGTAAAGTTCCCGACTAATAATCAAGATTCAGAAGATTCTGCTGCTACAAATACGAATACGAATACGAATACTACTGCTACGAATAAAGCGGCAAGAAAGGTTCCTAAATTGCCTCCTTTACCAAAATCTAATGCTAAAACAGTAGCATCAAAGCCAAGACCTCGTAGGGTTGCAGTAAAACCTCGTAGGAGTGCGGTGATTTCCGCAAGAACTGGAGGTAATGCTAGAAATCCGAATTCAGGAAATCAACAGACAGCAAATAAACCAGGTGCAAATAATTCCAAAGGTACTGCGTCTGTACCTGTCGTACCTCAAAAACTACCTGGAGTAGTAGCGCAACCAGACTTAACATCTTTATTACCACCACCACCAGAACCGAAATTAGCTCAAGCTGTTTTAGTTTCGGGAGTAGTTCAAGTGGGAAATCGACCTCAAGCAATCATCAAAGTACCTAGCGAACCGACTAGTCGCTATGTTCAAGCTGGACAAAGATTAGCAAGCGGACTACTTGTTAAAAGAATTGAGATGAATGAAGGTTCCGAACCAGTTGTTATTCTGGAACAGTATGGTATTGAAGTAGCTAGGTTGGTTGGAGAAGCACCTATGGGAGATTCTCAACCAGATACAGCAGCTTCTACAGAAGAAACTGTTTCGACATTACCATCGTCACCAAAATCTGCATCGGTTGATGCTTCTTAAAATATGGAGACAAGGGAAAAGATTTTATTTAAAGGTTTACCATTGGCAGTCTATCGCGAGATTGCTGCTCATCTAGGAACTGTTACGGGAATAGAAGTGGGGTTTATAGAACAAACTTCTTCAGAATTTGATTACAACCAAAGTCAAGTCGGTGGTTTGTGGATTGATTACGGGTCAAACTCTAATTCCCAAACCAGACAATGGGTTAAGCAAATTCTGGCTTACTATCAACATCGCTATGGTGTTTAACAAATTATCAGTATTTCCCGATTGAGCCAAGCTCCAAACAAACCTCTCTTCTTTATTAGTGGAGAGGATTTTGTTTTTTGTCTAAATACTTTTGGCTACAAGTGATTAGAGTTTTCGATAAAGCTTTGAGTGCAAAATTTTTCGCCAATTTATTTCTATGCTGATGTCAGTAGGCACACACTTTAGATAAAGCAATATTACAGAAAGTGTCAAGATTATGTAGGCGAATAACATCACACCTTGTTTAAACTGAAATTTTTTTGTGTTTGCAATATCTGACGAAATATAACATCTATTGTAGACAGTACAAAGCAGTTGAGATGGAACTACACTAAACGACTAAAATCACAATTCAATAGAGTTTAGAGGAAAATTTTGAATAAAATGTTAATCTAATTACACTTAAAGCTAGCAAAAAAGTGTGTTTTAATAAAAACAACAATTTATGCTACCAATTACAAGTCTGGCACGGTAAACTTGCAAGCAAGGTAACGCAAATAATACTACGGCTGTTATCAGTTTTAGGCATCACTCACAATGGAACAGTGGCAATTTCTGATACAGAAAGAAGGCGAACGTGCTTGGCATCCTTTGGAGAAGCCAAGCGTACAAATCAAGGAAGGTCGGTATCGAGTAGTTGCTCGTTCTAACCGTACTAATACCGATGTTGAGGTACGGGTAACTCATTCTTCCCCGTTAGAGACTCCACCAATACGTCGTATTCAAAAACGAATCAGACGTATTAATTCAGAAGGTTTAACGGTTATAATCCCCTTTACCTATCTCAAGTCGGGAGTCTGGGAGTTACAATGTTCTGGCGATTTAATGTCAGACCTTCTTGGTGCATCCTGGAAATATA
>ERZ1740052.105-NODE-105-length-28701-cov-6.015674_pt1 | contig 28701 bp, 22 predicted proteins | sample MGYA00581750_ERZ1740052 | MGnify/ENA primary metagenome ERZ1740052 (study PRJEB43018, sample SAMN04849743) | marine metagenome | isolation source: floating plastic debris | place: Pacific Ocean | collected 2008-08-30 | study: EMG produced TPA metagenomics assembly...
CAGTCATTCTACCTTCCATAGACATTTCTTCAAATACATTTCCTGCATATTCACAGAAATATCCAGTTCCTGAATTTGTTCCTAACTTAGATATAACATATAAAATCACATCTTTAGGCAAGACTCCTTTTTTAAGTTTTCCGTTTACGCTAACTCTTAAACTTTTCGGTTTTTGAATTAATAAACATTGACTTGCAAAAACTTGCGCTACTTGACTTGTACCTATTCCAAATGCAATGGTTCCAAAAGCACCGTGAGTTGATGTATGACTATCTCCACAAACCATTGTCATTCCTGGTTGTGTAATTCCTAATTCTGGAGCCATAACATGAACAATTCCATTGTACTTATGACCTAAACCATACAATGTGATATCATTTTCTTTACAATTTTTCTCTAATTGTTCTAATTGATTTCTGGATAAAGCATCTTTAATAGGCAAATGCTGATTTACAGTCGGTGTATTATGATCTGCAGTTGCTACAATTTTATCTGGTCTTGCTATTGAAACTCCTCTTTCTTTAAGCTCATTAAAAGCCTGAGGACTTGTAACTTCGTGAATTAAATGTTTATCGATATATAATATTTGTGGACCATTTTTTATAGTATCCACAACATGTTTATCCCACACTTTGTCGAATAATGTTTTTCCCATTATGCGATTGCTATTTTTGAAATATTACTAACTTTTTTCATGATTAGATGAATGTCTTCATCTATTACTTCTTTTTGTTTATCTGCAAACTGTAAGAATGTTTGATATGCTTTATCTAACTGAATTTTAGTTAATTCATACCCAATTTTCTTAGCTCTATATGCTAAAGCTGCTCGACCGCTTCTTGCTGTTAACACAATTGCACTTTCTGTTACTCCAACTTCTTCTGGATCGATAATTTCATAAGTTTCACGGTTTTTAATCACTCCATCTTGGTGAATTCCAGAACTATGCGCAAATGCATTTGCTCCAACAATAGCTTTATTAGGTTGAACAGGCATTCCCATTTTTTCTCTCACCATTAAACTTGTATCATACAATAATTTTGTATTAATATCTGTGTGAAGATTTAAATAAGGATGTTGTTTTAAAATCATAACCACCTCTTCTAAAGCTGTATTTCCAGCACGCTCACCAATTCCATTAATTGTACACTCTATTTGTCTAGCTCCGTTTACAACTCCTGAAATTGAATTTGCAGTTGCCAAACCAAGATCATTATGACAATGACAAGAAATGATAACATCATCGATTCCTTTCACATTGTCTTTTAAGTATTTTATTTTCGCTCCATATTCTTCTGGCAAGCAATATCCTGTGGTATCAGGAATATTTAAAACTGTTGCTCCAGCTTTAATTGCAGCTTCGCAAACTTTTGCTAAAAATTCATTTTCTGTTCTACCAGCATCTTCTGCATAAAACTCAACATCATTCACATACTTTTTGGCATGAGAAACAGCTGCAATTGCTCTTTCAATTACCTGTTCTCTAGTACTATTGAATTTATATTTAATATGAGAATCACTTGTTCCGATTCCAGTATGAATTCTTGGTTTTACAGCATGTTTTAATGCTTCTGCAGCAACTTCAATATCTTTTTGAACTGCTCTAGACAAACCACAAACTGTGGCATTTTTAACTATTTTGGCAATTTCGCTTACAGAATTGAAATCACCAGGACTTGAGATTGGAAATCCTGCTTCTATAATATCAACTCCCATGCTATCCAATCGCTCAGCTATCACTAGTTTCTGATTAGTATCTAACTTACAGCCTGGTACCTGTTCTCCATCTCTTAGAGTGGTATCAAAAATTTGGATTTTATTATCTTTCATTGTAACTAATAGTTGTTATTATCTAACTCAAATTTATATATTGGCTTTAAAAACTCTTTTGATTTCTACTATACCTTTACGATATCAAAGAAGCTTGTTTTAAAAACTAAAAAACTGATTTTCAATATATTAAAATGAATAATTTTACAAAAGCTAATCAAAATCAAGACGCTTTATTTGCCTTAATTCAGTCTTTAACAAAATCTGAAAAAAGGCAATTCAATTTATATATTGGAAGATTAGAAGGAAATAATCAAGCAAAATTTTTCACTTTATTTAAATTTTTAGAAAAGCAGAAAAAATATGATGAAAAAGCTATCATAAATAGTGGTATTGTTAGCAAACAACAATTATCGAATTTAAAAGCTCATTTATATAAGCAAATTCTTACGAGTTTACGAATGAACCCTTCACATAAAAACTTACGTGTACAAATTCGTGAACAACTTGATTTTGCTACCGTTTTGTATCAAAAGGGATTGTATAAACAAAGTTTAAAACTTTTAGATAAAGCTAAAACGTTGGCCATTGAAAATGAAGAGAAAAATGTTGCTTATGAAATTGTTGAATTAGAAAAAGTAATTGAAAGTCAATATATAACTCGAAGTATTAGTACCAGAGCTGACGAACTTACCGTACAAGCAAAAGAGTTAAGTCAACAAAATGTAATTACAAGTAAACTTTCTAATCTTTCATTACAATTATATGGAATTTTATTAAAAACTGGTTATGTTAGAAATGATGAAGAATTACAAAAAATAAACGATTACTTTAATGCAAGATTACCAAAAATCGATTATAATTCTCTTGGCTTTAGAGAACGATTATGGCTTTATAAAGCACATCTTTGGCGTTGCTTTTTAACTCAAGACTTTTTGAATGGATATAAATACGCTAGCAAATGGGTTTCTCTTTTTAGAGAATATCCGAAAATGATTGCCACAAACCCTGTTTTTTACCTAAAAGGAAGAAATTATTTATTAGAATCTCTTTTTTTTACAAGACACAAAAATGAGTTCAACAAAGAATTAAATTTATTTGAAAGCGAAATAGAAAACAATCAAATTCCTATGAATAGTAATACAGAAATTTTAATTTTTCAGTATTTCTATGCTAATAAATTACACAAACATTTTTTCGAAGGAAACTTTAAAGATGGTGAATATCTTATTAATGAAATAAATGAAAAAATAAAAGCGTATAATGGCAGATTAGATAAACATCACGTTATTCAATTTTATTACAAGATTGCCTGTTTATATTTTGGAATGGGAAATAATAAAATGTGTATTGTATATCTCACCAAAATTATTGAAGCCAAAAAACTTTATGTTGGAGAAGACTTACAGTGCTTTGCTCGAGTTTTAAATTTGATTGCCCACTATGAATGCGGTTTAGATTATCATTTAGAAAAACAATTTAAAGAGACCTACAAGTTTTTATTAAAGATGGAAAATCTACAAGAAGTTCAGAAAGTTTTTATTGAATCTATTCGTTCTTTAGGAGATTTATATCCACATCAATTCAAAAAAGAATTTCAAAAAATCCATACAAAACTTAAGGCTTTTGAACATCATCCGTATGAGAAAAGAGCTTTCTTATATTTAGATATTCTTTCTTGGTTAGAAAGTAAAATTGAAAATAAAACCATAGCAGAAATCATTCAAAAGAAAAAGTAGAGTGCTAAAAACACTCTACTTCCCATCAAATAAACGAACTTTTAAATTATTATTTTGATGTTAAACTTTTATATATTGTTTCTCTAATACCTTCACTGGTTATAAACCAATCCCCGTATTTCTTATCATCGTATTCTTTAGTAATTGAAGTGTCTTTTTTAACCTCTTCTACAGTTTTCCCTTCATTTATTTTATTCTGTACTCTATCTCTTAACGTAACTAACATATTCTTGTAAGCTAGTAATTCATTTTTGTTAGATATTTCTCTATGTCCAGGGATGATAACTGTTGTATCATCTATCATTAACAATGCCTTTTCTGCTGAAGCTATATAACCTTCTATACTACCACCGCTAGTTAAATCTATATAAGGATATTTACCTTGAAAATAAGTATCTCCCATATGCAGTACATTACTTTTTGTGAAATAAATATGTGCATCTCCATCTGTATGCGCATCATGAACATGAGATATTAAAACGTCTTCTCCGTTAAAATGAACCATCATATCTTCAGTAAATGTTATAACAGGTAAAGCTTCTTTGGGTGAAGCTGGTTTAGTTTTACCTCTAACTACACTTTCCATTCCCATTCTCTTCCTTACATTTTTGTGAGATATAATTACAGCTCCTTCTTTGCTCATATTTTGGTTACCACCTGTATGATCTCCATGCCAATGTGTATTAATTAAATATTTAACAGGTTTATCTGTAATTTTTTCAATCGCTTTTAAGATTTTAGGCGTTAAATGAGCAAATTGATCGTCGATCATGAAAACTCCATCTTCACCGACAAAAAGACCAATATTACCTCCCTGTCCTTTAAGCATATATATACTTTCTGTTATTTTTGTTGGCTCAATTTTAACCTCTCTTTTCTGAGCAAAACTTGAAAAAACACCAGTTAATAAAAAGAAAAAACTTACTTTTTTAATTAATTTCATTTAGTTATTGATTTATACATTTTAAAATGCGGTCCTGCTTTGTTAATAAACTTTCCTCCAATGATTTCAAAATTGTTTTTCTCATAAAACTTAAGAGCAACCTCTCTAGCATTACACCATAGAAAATCAATTTTTTGTTTTTCTAACTCATTAGTCGCAAAACCTAACAATAACTTTCCAAAACCTTTACCTCTTCCCGCTACAGAAGTCGCCATACCACGTAATTGGTAATGATTCCCTTTTAAATTTTCTAGATTATTCTTCATAAAAGTACCTATACAAACTAATGTATCTTCCTCAAAAACACCTAAATGAAATGTAGTTTTATCTAAATCTCCTTCAAATTCATAAGGAAGATCTATATTTTTTCTTAAAATTTCTTTTCGTAGGAAATAAGTTTCCTCTGCTTTAATTTTTTTTACTAAAACCATTACTTTTAACAGAAAAATAAATGAATATATCTTTTAATACTATTGATAAAGACAATATACTAAGTATTTTCCCTTTACTTTCTAAAATTAATACTAAAACACCACCTGATTTATTAAAAAAAAGAATCATAGAAATGGGAAATTGTCCAAATTATGAGTGTGTAGCTGTTTTTAATGATAATGAACTCATCGGAGTTTGTGGTTTATGGTATTCAACGAGACATTATTTAGGTAGAAGTGTTGAACCTGATCATGTAATTATTTCTGAAACTTACAGAGGTAAAGGTTTAGGAAAACTTTTTTTCGAATGGATTTATGAATACACCAAGCAAAAGGGATGTGAAGCTATGGAATTAAATACTTATAGTACTAATACTAAGTCTCATAAATTTTATTATAATGAAGGATTTAATATTTATGCTTTTCATTTTGCTAAAATCTTAAGAGAAGATCAAAAATTTTATTAGATTTTTTCTTTAAAAATTTTGCCAGAAACTAAAAAGCTTCTATATTTGCACCCGCAATACCAATGCGGGAGTAGCTCAGTTGGTAGAGCGTCAGCCTTCCAAGCTGAATGTCGCCGGTTCGAACCCGGTCTCCCGCTCAAAAAAAACCGAAACATTAGTTTCGGTTTTTTTTTATTTCTATATTTCTCATTTCTAACCCTATATATGAAAACACTTTTTTTTTTACAAATATTCTACAAATAATTGTTTGCATAAACGAAAAAGGTTTCTATATTTGCACCCGCAATACCAACGCGGGAGTAGCTCAGTTGGTAGAGCGTCAGCCTTCCAAGCTGAATGTCGCCGGTTCGAACCCGGTCTCCCGCTCAAAAAAAACCGAAACATTAGTTTCGGTTTTTTTATTTTATTCATATTTCGATTTTGATAATTTAAGCAACTAATTTCTACATCTTATCATCTATTTTACTTCCGAACAAAAGAAAAACCAATATAATTCCCCCTAGCAATAATAACATCTTAGGATTATTATGAATTACACCAGGCTTTAATAACAATGTTATCACAAAACCACCAATAGCACCTCCTAAATGCGCTGAATGACCAACATTACCCAATTGTTTTTTCATTCCGTATATAGAATACAATATATACCCAATCCCCAAAGCATAAGCTGGAAAACTAAAAAACGGAAAAAATATAAAACTATATAACTTTCCAGGAAACAAAAGAATTGAGGCAAACATAATTCCAGAGACCGCACCAGACGCTCCTATGGCAGAATAATAATAGTTCTTATTATTTCTATACAACGCATACAAACTACCAAACAAAAGACTAACTAAATAAATTAAAATAAACTTTATATTTCCAAACCGTATAGCAACTCCACCTCCAAACAAATACAAAGCATACATATTAAACCCTAAATGCATCCAATCTGCATGTAAAAAACCTGAAGTTAGCATTCTAATTTTTTCTCCTTCGAGAATTTTACCAACCTGAAATTTAAATTTATTAAAGAAAGCTTGATCATCAAATCCTTTAATTGAAGTCAATACATTAACCAAAATTAGTCCTAAAATTACTTTATTCATAAGTAGATATATATTCACAAACTTAATGAAAAGTTTGGTTTCACTAATTTTACATTTTAAATACGATATTTGCACAAAATTTTACTGAATGAAATATATTTTATTCCTTATTATCTACCCTATCGTTTGGTGCTTATCAAGACTACCAATGCGTTTACTATACATGCTTTCTGATTTTCTTTTTTTCTTAGTTTACTATGTTATAGGATACAGAAAAGACGTTGTTTACAACAACCTAAAATTAGCTTTCCCTGAAAAAACAGATAAAGAACTAAAAATACTACGTAAAAAGAGTTTAAGACATTTTGGGGATTTTATAGTTGAAAGCATTAAAGCTTTTTCTTTAACAGAAAAGCAAGCTCGAAAAAGATATAAATTTGTTAATCCTGAAGTTTTAAATGAAGTTGGAAAACAGAGAAAAAACATAATTTTAACTGGAGCACATTTCAATAACTGGGAATGGTCTGTATCTATGCCATTAGTTAGTGATGTTCAAATTTATGGAGCCTATACAACAATCAAAAACCCTTACTTCGAAAAATTCGTTAAAAGCTCTAGAACAAAGTTCGGTTTAATCGCTTACAAAACAAAAGACATCGTTCCTAACATGGTGAAAAATATTAAAAGCGGTAAAATTGGAGCCTACATTTTATTAAGCGATCAATCACCTGTAGTTCATAAAACATACCACTGGCAAAAGTTTTTTGGTGTAAAAGTTCCTGTTCATACTGGCGCTGAATTATTAGCCAAAAAATTTGATATGGCAGTAATCAATTACACTACAAAAAAAATTAAAAGAGGTTATTATGAAACTACATTTGAATTAATAACCAACACTCCAAAAGATTTTGAAGATTATCAAATTATTGATAAATACCTAAAAATCACAGAAAAATCCATAAGAGAACAACCTGAAAATTACTTATGGACCCATAAACGTTTTAAACATAAAGACAAATACGATATGTGGGTTGAAAAATTTAAGAGAGAATAACCTATTCACTCTTAAATATTAAAAAATCTTTAAATCTAACCATGTAAACATTTAAAAAAGTTTACCAAAAAGTTAACTTAAAAGAAATACATATTAATTTATTAAACTTCTTATAAAATAAGTTTTTAACTCGATTATATAGTTTCACTTCTTAAACCATTTAAACTATTAATTACTAATGAAATCTTATTTTAACTATTATAAAACAACTATACTTTTAGCTGTTTTTTTTCACTTTCTTAAACTGTTCTAATAATAAAAATGAAATCATTGAACAAGAACCTAACACTGATTTAAACATTAACGGAAGTATAGATGTAGATACTTTTTTTTATGACAATCATGGAGAACATAATCACAACTTCACTTCAAACCGCACTTTAGGTTTTACAGAAACCTTTGAATTAGGAACAAAAACTTCATACGCAAGCGCAACTATCACTTTACCTAACTCTGGCAATTGGTTATTAAATGACGCTTTAATTGGAAATTTATCTAACGACAGAAAATTTAGCTCAAAATCTGTCAGAATAAGAAATAATGGATACAGTATCATGTCTTTTAATATGGATAATGGCGCGCAAACTATTCGAATCAGACACGCAATATACGGAAGCGATAACAGCTCACAGTGGAGATTAATCGCCTCTTACGACAATGGCTCTTCATGGTCTTATGTTGGAAACACTGTAAACACATCTTCTACATCTTTAAAGACTGCCACATTTAATGTTTATGAAAATAGAAGCGTACGTTATGGTATTTACAAAACTTCTGGAGGTTCTAGTCGAATCAATATCGATAACATCGAAATTGTGACTTCTAGTTCTTCTGGTGGAGACGGAAACTCAAACTCTACAACCAGAGATAGTAATATAGCTTTTGGCAATCCTTCTAATGCCAACACAAGCAGTAGCACTAACTATTATCTAGCAAAACCAGATTATATTTTATCATACAATAACAACAGAGGAACTGCAAATTGGGTCAGCTGGCACTTAAGCAGCGCATGGTTAGGAAATACAAGTAGATGCAATTGTTTTAGAAGTGATCAAAATCTACCTAACAATTTCTTTAAAGTCACTTCCAGTGATTATACAAATTCGGGATTCGATAGAGGCCACATGTGTCCATCTGCAGATCGTAACTCTTCACCTACTTCTAACTCCAATACATATTTCATGACCAATATCGCTCCACAAGCACCAGATAACAATCAAAGAAGCTGGGCTAGTTTCGAAAACTATTTAAGATCATTAACACTACAAGGTAACGAAGTTTATATTATAGCTGGTGTAGCTGGATCAGGCGGAACAGGAAGAAACGGATTCGCTTCAACTATTGATAATGGAAATATAACAGTACCAGATTCTTTTTGGAAAGTTGCTTTAATACTACCTAATGGAAATAATGACATTAGTCGCGTTACAACATCTACTAGAGTAATTGCAATTAACATTCCTAATGACCAAGGAATTAGTACCAACTGGACAAATTTTAGAACTTCTGTAAACACTATCGAAAATTTAACTGGTTTAGATTTACTTGAAAATATTCCCAACAGCATCGAATCAGTATTAGAATCTAGAGTAGATAATGGACCATCTAGTTAAAAATAAAAACACTAAAAACAAAAAAGAGACTTTAATAAGTCTCTTTTTTTATATAAGTGCAGCACTCTTGTTTTACCAAGATTCTTCATGTACTGAACTTGACTTGAGGTTACATATTTTAAAATAAAGATATAAGCGCTAACTTCATATTCACTTCTGACATCTTTAAAAAGTATAATAAGCTATTCAGAAATACCATCAATTAATTATAAAAACTACAATAATTAATATTTTTTAATAAACTTATTTACAAGTACAATATTAAAGACAATAATTTATTTTTGAAGAATAGAAATACCCTGAATATCGTCTCAGGGTTTACCCTTAGAAGATTTTTTTTACTACTACAAATTGAAAGTAATTTAACACTTTTTCTATATTTTTTAAAACTAGTTTCAGACATCTGAATTACAAATCAATTTATTGATCTATTATTCACAAATTAGCCCCCTACCCTTTTTTTGACTTTATAACTCCAAAAAGAAGTATATGATATTTTCTTTACACTTTTGTTAAAACAGAAAAAGCAAAAAAATTATAGAAACAAAAAAGAGTCCAGTAGATACTGAACTCTTAAATTATGGGTGAAAGACCGGGTTCGAACCGGCGACCTCCGGAACCACAATCCGGCGCTCTAACCAACTGAGCTACAATCACCATTTAACTAGCGGGTGCAAATATATAACTTTTTTAAAGTATGGCAAAATATTTTTAAATTAATTTACTTAAATTTTCTACTGCTACATATCTTTCAGTTGTAAACCCCTCTGCATAGTCTACTCCTATTAATCTTCCCAAGTCTTTTGCACGATACTCAACACTCTCAGTAAAGTTCTTACTAGTAATCGGAGTTTCAGGTTCTTTACTATTTGGATCAAAAAACTGAGAGCTGTAAGCTAATACAGAAGCCACTTTTTTGTCCATAAATCCAGTTACATCTACAACAAAATCTGGTTCAATATTTTTCCATTGGATATAATGATAAACTTGTTTTGGTCTCCACTTTTCTTGCTGTTTTCCATCTAATGTTGTTTCTATTTTTAATAATCCACTTAAAAAACATGCATCAGAAACCAATTGACTTCCTTTTGGATGATCAATATGACGATCATCTATAGCATTACATAAAACAATTTCTGGCTGATACTTTCGAATCATTTTGATAATTTCTAACTGATGTTCTTTATCATTTTTAAAGAAACCATCTGCAAACGCTAAATTTTCTCGAACATAATCCCCTAAAATCTCTGCTTCTTTAGCTTCTTCTTCATCACGTAATTCAGCAGAACCTCTTGTTCCTAATTCTCCTCTTGTTAAATCTACTATTCCTACTTTTTTTCCTAAAGAAATTTCTTTTGCTATAGTTGCCGAACAACCTAATTCTACATCATCTGGATGTGCTCCAAAAGCTAATATATCTAGTTTCATTTTTTACTTTTCTTTAATTGTTTGATTTCTTCTTCACTAACTTCTTTAATTTCAATTCTTCTATTTTTATATCTTTCAGCCCTAGTATGTGCATGACAACAAGGGAACAATTCTCCTTTTCCTATTACAGTAAACCTTGAAGTATCTAGTCCTAAATTAATCAAAGTCCTTTCAATCATACCAGCAATTTTTTCGCTTAACAACTGATTTTCTTCTTTCAAACCATCTCTGGAAGTATGGCACTCCAATAAATAGTATTTATCATTGTTTTTGATGTAAACAATGATTTCTTTCATAGCTTCTAAAGAACCTCTTTTAAAATACAATTCTTTGTGTTGAAAATAAATTTTCTTTGCTAAGCTATCTAAATGCTTATCTTTTTTTATTTCTTGAGCAAAACTAACTAGGCTAAAAAGAATTAGACATAAACTTATTACTACTTTTTTCATCATTCTGTCTATTTTCTTCGAGTCGTAAATTGTATAATTCGGTTTTTAAAATTTAGTCGACTAGAAACCACCAAATATACTGGGTACATTTCACCTCTACCTCTTGGTATAATTTTAGACGAATCAACCCCTAATTTCAAGAGTTCCCTTACTACAATTAAAGCCCTTTTTTGAGTTAACTCAAAATTATCTTTTTCACTTCCCTCTACACAAGTATGACTATCTAAGAAAAATAGTTTATTGCTTTTATTCAAAAGTTTAGCTACTTCTTTAATCTTATTGAAAGAACCCTTTTCTAAAATAGTATCTTTATAAGTAAATTGAATATCTGCACCTAAATTATTTAAAACTTTATTATCTCTTATTTGTGCTTCTATTCTGTGACTAGCAAATATTAGGTATAAAAAAAAATAAAACTTTATTAATCATCTTATAATTTATCTATAGCTTGTTCTATATCTGCAATTAAATCTTCTACCTCTTCTATTCCAACAGAAAAACGAATTAATCCATCTTTAATTCCCTGATTTGCTCTTTCTTCTGGAGTTAATAATGCATGTGAAGTTTGTGTCGGACTTAACAAAGTACTTTCTACTCCAGCTAAACTCATCGATGGTTTTATTAACTCTAAATTACGTTGAAACTGCATAGCATCTAAATTTGATTTCAACTCGAAAGACAACATTCCACCAAATCCTTTCATTTGACTTTTAGCTAATTCGTGATCTTCGTGAGATGTTAACCCTGGATAATATACTTTTTCAATATTCGGATTTTGCTCTAAATATTCCGCCATTTTCATCGCATTAGTATTCTGATGATTTACACGTAAACTCATTGTTTTCATGCTTCTTTCTAACATCCAAACTGTGAAATCACTTAAACTTCCACCAAAGTTCTTAGCGATATTCCAAATTTTATCAACATGTTGATTAGAAGCTGCAATTGCTCCGGCTAAGATATCTGAATGCCCACCCATATATTTTGTTGCTGAATGAATCATAATATCAATTCCAAAATCTACAGGAGTTTGATTTATCGGAGAAGCAAACGTATTATCAATCATCGTTACGATTTCATTTTTCTTTGCTAATTCAGCAACCGCTTTTATATCTACAACTTTTAGTAACGGATTCGAAGGAGTTTCAATAAAAATCACTTTTGTATTTGATTTAATTTCCTTCTCAAAATCTTCAATTTTTAAACTATTTGTAAAAGAATATTCTATACCGAATTTATCAAATTCTTCAACAACCAAATTATAAGTCCCTCCATACAAAGTCTGCTGTAAAACAACATGATCTCCTTTGTGTAAAAAAGCAAACATAGCTGTACTAATTGCAGCCATTCCAGAACCAAATATTAAAGCATTTTCCGTTTTTTCTAATGCTGCTATCTTTCTACATAAAGCTTCTTGATTTGGTGTATTGAAATATCTCGGATATCTTTTTATATCTACATCATAAAATTGATATGATGATGATAAATAAATTGGCGAAACAGCTCCTTTAAATTGTTCATCTTTAACTTCACCTACGTGTGTGCAAATTGAATTTATCCCTAGTTTTTTATTTGAATCCATGTTGAAAAATTTAGCTCCTAAATTACTAAATGCTTTCCATAGCTTCAAATAATTTCAATATCTTCGCTACTATGATTTCTGTAGTTATTATAGGGGGAGGAAACGTTTCTCATCATCTTTCACAAGCTTTTTTAGGTTGTAATGATGTTGATTTGAAACAATTATACGCCAGAAATATAAATTCGATCATTGAATTTCAAGATCGAGTTTCTATCACTGATAATATCACGTTACTAACTAATGCAGATGTTTATATTATTGCGGTATCAGACGATGCTATAGCAGAAGTTTCTTCTCAACTACCTCATCATAAACTAATTGTACACACTTCAGGTAGTGTTCCTATGGACACTCTTGCAAATAATGGTGAAAAAGGAATTTTTTATCCTTTACAAAGTTTTTCAAAAAATAAAAAAGTAGACTTCTCCTCTATACCTTTATGCATAGAGGCTGAAAATGAAGCTGATTTTAAATTATTAGAGAAACTTGCTTCTTCTATTTCTGAAAAAGTATATTCTATTACTTCTAACCAGAGAAGTAAATTACATGTTGCAGCTGTATTTGTAAATAATTTCACCAATCACATGTATAAAATTGGGAATGATATTTGTGAATCGTACAATGTTCCTTTTGAAGTATTGTTACCTTTAATTAAAGAAACAGCTAAAAAAATAGAAGAAGTAGAAACAGAATTAGCACACACTGGACCTGCTAAAAGAAAAGATAAAAAAACTATAGAACGACATTTAGAATTATTGGATTCTAATCAGAAAGAAATTTATCAATTAATAACAAAATCAATCCAAAATGGATAAAAGCTATAAAGAACTTTTTAATGATGTAAACACCTTTATTTTTGATGTTGATGGTGTCCTAACTAACGGTATAGTCACTGTTTTTCCGAACGGAGAATTAGTTCGTCAAATGAATATTAAAGACGGTTATGCTCTAAAAGCTGCAGTTAAAGCAGGATATAAAGTTTGTATTATTTCAGGTGGAAAAAATGAAGGAGTACGTACTCGTTTAGAAGGTTTAGGAATTACTGATATTTACTTAGGTGCCCACAAGAAAATTGATCAGTATAATGAATTGGTTGAAAAATATAATTTACAACCAAAAAATATTTTATACATGGGAGATGACATACCAGACTTACCTGTAATGGAAAAAGTTGGTATTCCTTGTTGTCCTAGTGATGCTGTTAGGGAACTACAAGCAATATCTGTTTATATTTCTGATAAAAAAGGTGGTGAAGGTTGCGCTAGAGATGTTATAGAACAAATAATGCGCGTACAAGAAAAATGGCACGATAATTTCGATGCTAAATACGATTAAATAACATTTGTTATTTTAAACATGATGTAAAATCATAATTTTTGCTTTAAAACAAATTAAATACAAACACATATGAGAAAAGTAATATTTACATTTTTATTAGTTGCAATTTCAACTTCTATTAGTGCTCAAAGCATTTTTGGTAAATGGGAGAACAGAGATGAAGAAACTGGTAAAGTTGATAGTGTAATAGAAGTATACAAAAAAGACGGTAAAGCTTTTGCTAAAATTGTTGAAATCACAGATCCTGAAAGACAAACAGCTGTTTGTGATAAATGTAGCGGTAAGAATAAGAATCAACCAATTTTAGGAATGAACATCTTAACTGGATTAGAAAAAGACGGTGATGAGTGGTCTGGAGGAAAAATCTTAGATCCTAAAAATGGAAAAAAATACAAGTGCTTCATTAAATTGGAAGAAACAGATAAACTTAAAATTAGAGGTTATATTGGTTTTTCTTTATTAGGTAGAACAGCCTATTGGTTTAGAAAAAAATAAAACAGTTTTTCAAAATAAAAAAGCTCCAAATTTGGAGCTTTTTTATTATCTGTAGTGTGTTGCTATTCTTGTTAATTGGAAAGCTATATTCAACGAATCTCTCATTGAAAGCTTTGATCCATCCATGTGAACCCATCTTTTTAAAGGTTGTTCACATATTAAATGCTTTGTTTCTTCTCCGTATTTCTTTTTGAGTCTTAAAAACATTTCAACATCAAAAAGCCATCTTGTAATAAACTTCTTTCCGAATAATAATGGAATCAAATCTTTTTCCAAAATTTTAGCACCACATTGTGTATCCTTAAAATTCATTCCTAAAATTCTTTGAATAACAAAGTTGATTGTTAAACTGATAAGTTTCCTTGCCGATTGCTTTGTTATGTTTGCTCCCATTCTTTCAATTCTAGAACCACTAACAACTTTGTAATTAGAAGCTGTGATTGTTCTAAATAAATCATCAAAATCATGTAAGTCTGTAGATAAATCAGCATCTAAAAAACCAATGTAGTCAAATTTTAAATCAGTATTTTTAGCTAAATGGAGCATACCTAAACGAACTGCCTCTGCTTTACCTCCATTCTTCTCACAGTTTAAAACACTGATATAATCTTCCCTCCCTTTGCTTAAAGCTTGTAATTCTTCTAACGTTCCATCTGAACTTCCATCATTTACAAAACATAAATGATAACCAATATTTGTTCTAACAAATCGTTTGAATTCTACTTCTGAAAGTCGACTTTCTTCATTATAACATGGAATTACAACTCCAATGCACTTTTCTCTAACTAGTCGAGATTCTCCTTTTAATAATAATTCTTCAGGAATTGGGCACAACCCAACTATTCTATTGATTCTAAGGACTATTTCACTTAGAGTAGCTGGTTTTTTGATAAAATCATCAATACCATAATCAAACAGATCTATAATATCTGTATCTTCGGTATCTTCTGATATAATGACAACTTTGGCATTTGAAGAAGACTCTTTAAGATATTTTAAAACGTCTATACCTGAATAATCTGAACTACTAATATCTAGAGTTACCAAATCAGGTTGGGTTTCCTCAATTAATTGTATAGCTTGTTTACTAGTTCTTGCAATTTTAGTACTATATCCAATTTCAGACAACTTTTTTTTAAGCGACAATAAGATCAATTTATTATGATCAAAAGTAACTATTTTCATACGCGATAGTGTTGATGAGTTAGTAAATAACACTCTCTATCCCCGGTGTGTATAAAAATTCTTTCCGAGTTAAATATACAACATAAATCCGTATAAAAAAATAAAAATCAAAAAGTTACCTGTAATGAGTTGCTATTTTTGTTAATTGAAATGCAATTTTTAATGAGTCTCTCATTGATAATTTTGAACCATCTGCGTGTACCCATCTTTTTAAAGGTTGTTCGCAAATTAATTGCTTTGTTTCTTCGCCATATTTCTTTTTTAATCTCAAAAACATTTCAACATCAAAAAGCCATCTAGTTATAAACTTTTTTTCAAATAAAAGTGGAATTACGTCTTTGTCTATAATTTTAGCTCCGCATTGCGTATCTTTAAACTTCATTCCTAAGATTTTCTGAATAATGAAGTTAATTGTTAAGCTAATTAGTTGACGAGCTGATTGCTTATTAATATTGGCTCCCATTCTTGTAATTCTAGAACCGCTTACTATTTTGTAATCTGTAGTTTCAATAGTTTTTACAAGATCATCAAAATCTTTAAAATCTGTTGAAAGATCAGCATCTAAAAAACCAATATAATCTAATTCAATATTTTTAGCTAAGTGTAACATTCCTAAACGTACAGCTTCTGCTTTTCCTCCATTCTTCTGACAATCGTATACACTAATATAATCTTCTCTACCTTTACTTAATTTATTTAAAACTTCAAGAGTTTTATCTGTACTTCCATCATTTACAAAACAAAGGTGATACCCTAAATTTGCATAAACAAACTCTGTAAATTCATCACTTAGTAACCTATCTTCTTCATTATAACATGGAATTACAACTCCAATACATTTCTCTCTAATTAATCCGTTAGTATTAGTAGTAACTGAATCTTCTTTCTTTTCCTCAGGAGCTCCAATTAATTTTTTCACCCTTGCAACTATTTCATTAAGAGAAACAGGTTTTTTCATAAAATCGTCTGCTCCTAAGTTAAAACCTTTAATAATGGTTTCTTCTTGAGTTTCTCCTGATAAAATCATAATCTTAGCGTTAAGCTCAGGAGATTCTTTTACATACTTAGTAATATCTAGACCAGACATATGTCTTAAGTTAATATCTACAATAACTAAATCTGGATTTATTTTATCAATTAGCTCCACTCCTCCTTGACCTGTCTTAGCTGTATGTACTTCATAGCCTAAATCTGAAAGCTTCTTTTCCACAGAAAGTAAAACTAGTGTTTGGTCGTCAATAGTTACAATTTTCATCCTCTTTTTAGTTTTTATATGATTAACAATTACTCTTGTGTGTATTAGATACAATATAACAATTATAGATTTAATTATCTGAGTGTAAACCCCTTTTTAGACCAATTGCATTTTTAAATCGACGAATGTTATTTCAAACTATATTCCTTTATTGTATATTTAAACAAAAAACTATTATTGAGCAAAAAGACCAATAAATATTTAATCTCCGCCATTCTAATTGGAATTGTTTATCATACCACTTGTATTTTCTTCACAATAGAATATACTTATGATGCATTAATCCATTTATTTTTCGCTAATCACTATGCTAATAGTTGGTTTGAACCTTGGAACTATAGTTGGTATACAGGATTTACTGTAATGGGATATCCACCTCTTGTACATCAATCCATTGGATTCTTCTCTTATATTGGAGGTTTAAAATTTGGGCTTTACACTGTAGGAATTATAGCTATAACATTATTTATAACTGGTGCATATCGTTTTTCTTTATTAATTACAGGAAACAGAAAAACAGCAGGATACGCCGCCATTTTAGCTGTTTTCTCTTCGACATTTGCTGAAACTTTGCATGTTTTCGGACAGTTACCTAGCATTGTTGGTATCTCTGTTTTAATGCATTCTTTACCCGAAATATATTTATGGCTGAAAAAAGGCCAGTATAAATATTTTTTTAAAGCAATTGCTTTAATATCTGTTACCGTTACTTCTCATCATGTTACTCCTATTTTCGGAATGGTCTTTTTTATTTTTCCGCTGATAGGAACCGTAATCATGGATTATGCTGCTGAGGAAGCTGGAAGTTTAAAAAAAGTTACTGTAAAACTATTTATTCAGGTGTTTTTTAAATTGTTTAAAAGAATGTTGCTTTTTGGATTTACTTCTTTATTCTTGATAATTTTTTGCATTCTACCATATTGGATAAACACAAAGAAAAACCCAATAACACAAGTACCAATACCTCACGGATCTCGAGATAATTTTATAGAAGTAACTTCATCTGGTTTAGTATTTTTCTTAATTCCTTGGGGAATTTTACTATTCTTATTTCCATATATATTTTATAGATACTATCATAAACGTTATATCTTTTTTGGTTTATCTATTACTATGCTTACTATTTTAGGTACCGGCGGTACAACTCCAATACCCAAAATGTTACTTGGAGATAATGCTTTTAATATTCTCACTTTAGACCGATTTACTTTATGGGCTTCTATTATGTCTATTCCTATTTTTGGAGAATTTGCATACAGATTTGTTGAAGGTGACTTAAAAGAACTTTATCAAAAAAGTTTTAGCGCGGTAAATCATAGATTAACAGGAGGATTGCTAGCTGCAGGTTTTATATTCATGTCTATCTTCACAGTAAGTTTAGGCTCTTTTAGACCTTTACAACCTCAAAAGATTAAAATGTTACCCATACTTAACTTTTTAAATCAAGATCAACATGATCATTGGAGATATTTAACTTTAGGTTTTGGTGATCAAATTGCTTGGTTAGGAGCACAAACTAAGGCGATGAGTGTAGATGGAAATTATCATTCTGCAAGAAGATTACCCGAACTTACAACAAGAGCTGTAGAACGATTAGAAAACTCTAAATTTAGAGGTATAGAAGGTTTAGGTTCTTTACAACAATTCTTAACTGTTCCTGAAAAATATAATTTGAAATATATATTTTCTAATGATAAATTTTATGATCCTATACTCTATTTCTGTGGATGGCAAAGATTACGACAATTAGAAAATGGAATAATGGTTTGGGAACGTTTAGGAGTTCCGCCTTTATCTACTATTTTACCCAAAGAAGATGTTCCAAAATTTCAAAAAATAATGTGGGGAATTATACCATTTTCAACTGTTATCCTTACTTTTTTACTAGTTAATGTTCAATCTATTTTTGTTAGAGTTTTAAAAATTGGAAAACAAGAAAGATCTGATTATTTAAACTTCAATATAAAATATAACGGATTTTCTAAATTCATTTTAAAATTTTCAATCGTTTGGGGAATATTTGTTATTGGTGTGATTTGCTTTGGTATGTATCATTTTTATATAGAAAACAAAACACAAATCTCTCCTCAAAGTGTAGTTAAAGCGTATTTTGATGCTTTGGATTTTAAACGATTCGAACAAGCACATTCATTTGTTGATCCAGAAAGCAAGATAGGTTTAGATCAATATATGCTAGAAATTGCTGTAAATGATGGTTTATTAAGCTCGTATGCCAAACTAAATGCTATTGATGTAACTATAAAGGATAAAACTAAAAATCAGGCCAAGGCATATGTAAAAACAAAATGGGTTACTCCTCTAGAAAAAATTGATAAAAAACATACTTTTGAAATCATAAAACGTAATGGAAAATGGTTCTTAAAAATACCAAAACCCAATACTGATCTTCCTCCAGATCAATTAATGATTACGAATAAAACTTCATATTTTAATCATGGACGAAGAAGAGTTACTACTCAGCAAACTTTACACGAGGACGTTTTAAAACAACCTGTTTTAGAAGTATTACAAGCTAAACTTATTAAGAAAGGAAAAAGCTATGCTTTAATTGGTACAATTCAAAATGTAGATAACGTACCGGCAGATGTTGTAATAAAAGCGACATTATACAATGGTGATAACAAATTATTAGCACAGTTTAATGCTAAACATCATATTAAACATAAATTAATGCCTAAAGAAGCTTCTAATTTTAGAATTGATTTTGAAGGTATTGCTTGGGCTAAAACTAAAGATTCTATTCCGAAAATTTTTGATCCCGATCAATTTACACCAACAGAATTTGAAGAACAACCTGTACTCTTTAACTTACATTGTGAAGGTAATGTTGCCAAAACAGATCTTTACAAAAAAGTAAGTTTAAATAATATAGAAACTAGTGCAGAGGAAATTTCAGGAAATCTATTTAATACAGGTACAGAAGAAGCAACTATAACTCAATTACTATTATCATATTACAATAAGGACAGAGAACTATTATGGATTGACCATAATTTTTTACAAGAAAGTGTTCGTCAACAAAGAAGGCAAAATTTTAGTTTCAAACCTCCAGTTTTAGATAGTGTTAAAGTTATTTATGATAAGTTAGATTTTTGTTTTGTTAATGGTTTACCAAATGAAGATATATCTGAAAAAATGGTACCAGAACGTTATACTTATCACTTAAAAAACAACCTAATAAAAGTAGAAGGAAAAGGTTTCAATTTTATTAAAATAGAAACTGATAATTATGTAGGAAACCCAAATTAATGAGCTATAAAAAAACACATATCATTATTCAGATCATATTCGTATTTGGCTTTTCTTCTTTTAAAATCAACAATATAGAAGAAAATAAAATTACGGGTATTAGAACAATTAGTGAAAGTAAAGCTGGTAGTTCTATAGATTTAGTTTTTTCCTCATCTGAAAAAAATATAAAGCTATTTTGTACTAATTCTTACTCTACTACTGTTTTAGAACCAATTGAAGAAAACAATGAACTTCATTTTATAATACCTGAACACATTACTAATAAAAAAGGACTTATTCAGTGGAAAGTTATTCATAATAACAAAGCTCTATTATCAGGAAAAATTACAGTAAGACCATCCGATAAAAAAATAATAATGGAATCTTATGCTGGACCTCCTAGTATTGTAGCTGGTGGTGTCGATTATTTTATGTTAACAGTTTGTCCTGCTGACGAATTCGATAATCCATTACCTGAAGAAACTGATGTTATTATTAATCATCAATTTCAATCTCGAATTGTTTCCTCTACTGAAAAAATAAAAAGACTCGTTGCTTGGAAAACTATATTTTCATATGATAAATCAGGTCGTTTTCTAGTAAATTCAGAATGTAAAGGAGTACCTTCTAAAGAAATTACCACAGAAGTGTATCCTAATAATGCTGTAGATTTTAAAATTTCTGCTTCAAGATTTCATGATTATGCTGATGGAAACCAAATTGCTAGTTTTAAAACTTCTATCATAAAAGACGCCTATGGAAACATTGTAAGTGATGGAACTCATGTAATATTTATAACTAGAAATTCTGAAGGAAAATTACTTACTACTTATGGTAATACAATTGAAGGCATAGCTACAGGAAAAATGTTACATCCAGATCAGAAAGAATCTTGGAAAACTCATGCTTATATAGATGGAATTGCTGAAAGTGATACTTTAAATATTAGCTTTAAACAACTCTTTAAAGATTTTTCCATCAATTTTTCTGAAACTAATAGAGAAATTAAAATTGGTCCTATAAAAAGTTTTATGGATCAATTAATTCCAGATGGATTTGTAACTCAATTAAAAATTAGTAAAAACGATTCATTAATAGATATTAAGGAAATACCAACGCGTAAAGGATACGCTAAATTCTATTTGCATCCTGACTTTTACATAAATGACACATATAAGTTAGAAATAAAAACTGGAGGTGTTAAGAAAAGTTTCATCAAAGAATTAAAAGAATAATATGACTACAAAAAAAAGATATAAAGTATTACTTGTTTTTTTATTCATTTTTTTAAGTTCCATTTGTGTTTATGGAATTAGTGTAGTTTTTAGTTTTTTAAATACAGGTGCAGATCGTGCATCTATATTACACCTCCCGATTGAAAGTGTTCAGGTTTATCTACCAAAAATAAAATGGAGTTCTTTAGAAAACCCTGGAAGACCAATGGAAGAACAAACATTAAAAGAAATTCAAAAAGATTACCTAAACGCTTGGCATATAAAAAATATAGCCTATCGTGAAAACAATCCTTATGGTATAAAAGATTATTATACAGATAGTGTTCAAAAAAACTTAATAAACACGATAAAATATAATGAGAGTCAAAAATTAAATGTAGAAACTACCACTTTACAACATCAACCTAAACTAAACTTCTACAGTGCAGATGGACAATTAGTAACTTTTACTGATGAAAATGTTGTTGAATATCAACGTGTTTTTAAAGATGGAAAATTTGTGTTTGACATAGAATTATCTTCTACATATCATGTTATGATGCTTTTAGAAGATGGGTTCTGGAGAATTCGTCATTTAGTTAAAGACGAAAACGAAAAGAAACTACAAGAAATAAAAGGAAGTCAATTTGCTACAACAAAAAAAGACTCTATTTTCTTAAATAACATTCCATTTAAAATACAAGGAATAAATTACTATCCGCAAGAAACTCCTTGGGATATGTTTGGTAAAAAATTCAATACAGAAATTATAGATAAAGATTTTAAATTTATTAGTGATTTAAAATTAAATACTATAAGAATTTTTGTTCAATATGAAGATTTTGGAAAAGCGAATGTTAAACCTGAAAAATTAAAAAAACTTGAAGAAACTATAAAACTTGCTGAAAAACATAACTTAAAAGTTATTGTTACTTTATTCGATTTTTATGGTGATTATGCTGTGCAAGATTGGACTTTGACTCACAGACATGCGGAAAGTATTGTTACTTATTTTAAAGATAACACAACTATAATTGCTTGGGATATAAAAAATGAGCCCGATTTAGATTTTAAAAACAGAGGAGAACAGAATGTTTTAAAATGGTTAGAGTATATGACTAAAGAGATAAAAAAATACGACCCAAATCATTTAATAACGATTGGTTGGTCGAATTTTAAAGCAGCTAAAAACTTAACAAACACTGTTGACTTAGTGTCATTTCACCATTTTAATGATAATTTCGAAAATGATTTTTCTTCTTTAAAAAAGACTACAAAAAAACCAATACTGGTGGAAGAATTTGGTGTTCCTTCCTATAAAAGTATTTGGAATCTATTTATGTGTGATTCTAAAAAATCTCAAGCAAAATACCATGAAAAAATGCAAGGTTACTTTACTAAGTACAATGTATCACATATGTCGTGGACGCTTTATGATTTTACAAAAATCCCATCTTCTGTAGCAGGAAAAATGCCATGGAAAAGAAATAAACAAAAACATTTTGGTTTTATCGATAAAGATGGAAACAAAAAACCTTCGTTTGAATTTATTACTCCGAAATAAATTCTGGAGTTTTAACTACATCATTTTTATTTAAAATTTTATCGAAATAATTTAAGTACATCTCTGCTACTTCAGACATAGGCAAAGATGCTGCTGCCTTGTAATTAGCCTGAGCTAACTCTAAACGATACACATCGTTTGTTACTACATTTTTTATAGCTGTTGCTAATGACTCAACATTATCTGGTTCAAAGAATTCACCTCTATAACCTTCATCTTGAATTAAATCTGTTAAATCTCCTAAATTAGGCATAATTACAGCTTTACCATAACTACCTGCTTGATGCAAAACTCCAGAACTTCCAGTAGTTGATGTATATGGAAAAACTACTACTGTGCTTTCTCCAAAAATCACTGGAACATCTTCTTCGGCGACATACCCAGTAAAATGTAAACCTGAAACGTGAGCATATTTTTGTTTCATCTCTTCTATATAACCTGGTGTATTTGGGCTATCTGTTCCTGCCACTACAATTTCTAAACTCTCATTAGTTAACTCTCTAACTCTTTCAACAGCTTCAATCATTACCTCTACTCTCTTATAAGTTCCAAATTTTCCGAAAGCCATTACTTTTTTTGGTCCTTCAGGCAAAGCATAATCTGGTTCTGGCGGAATTTCAAAAGTTCCGTGAGGAATTAATATTGCCTTATCTGTCTTATACTTATCTTTTAATGTATCTACGAATTTTTGTATGGTAAGCGCTACATAATCTGCCTTCAATAAAAAACGTGTCAAAATTGATCCAATTAACCCATACGCTTTTTGTAACAACTTATTTTTAGTAATTCCTGCGCTGTTTAGATCTACTTGTTCTAAGATATTATGTAATAAAACTATCGTTGGAATTTTCTTAAGCTTACTTAAATAAGGCATCATTAAACCTAAAGCTGCAGGTATTTTTTTATCTCCAAACTTTAAAAATTGAAGATTATACAAAACAGCATCTGGCTTGGTTTCATTTAAAGCTTTATTAACTGTAATTAAGTTTTTATAACTATTAAACTTCCAACAATTTTTAATACTTACTTTACAACCTTCTTCTTCAAAAAATAAATGCTCTTCTTTTACAGTTTCATCGGTTAATAAAATTAACTCTTCTACTCTATGATTTAGTCTGAACTGTTTCACTAAATGATATCCGTACTCATTTAATGTTACTTTACTTGGAGGAAATGCGGTAACTATAGCTAATTTCATGTGCTTGAGTTTTATTTAGAGTACTACTAAATATCTACCTTAATCTACTAAAAAACAATCGCTTTCGTTTATAAACATTAAACTTTAGATGAAATACATTTTATTGTAGTTCAGTCTTTTGTTTTTTGAAAGTTTTTAAAAAGAAAAAGAAAAGTTGTACAACTAGCAATACAGACATTGCTAGTATTTGTACAATTACAACTTCCTCTAAACTACTGTGAAAGTAAATAATTAAAAGTACCTGAGTTATACCTAAAATTCCAGTAATAATTACTGGTATATATTGATCTATTGATAAAAAATAATATGCAAAAACATTAGAGATTGCAAAAATAGAAGTTGCTAATGCATACTTCCATAATAGAGGAGCAATTGCGATATATGCTTCTCCAAATAAAATATTCACTACAAGTTCTGGGAATAAATAGCTTCCTAAAACAATTGTAAAAGAAAGCATAGTAATGTACCCAACGTATTTTAATAGTATCGTACCATGTGGTAATCCTTCTTTCTCTTTATTTACAACAGCAGGAAGTAATAACATTACAAACATCCAAGCTACAAAATACACTACTCTTCCTATTAAAGCGAGAGAAGCATATAAACCTGCATTATAATTATCGAAATAGTGCTTAACTAATAGTATATCACTATTATTTATGATTATTTGAGTACACTCATAAAAAGCTGTTAGAATGAAAAATTTTATTACTAACTTTTTTTGAGATTCATTTAATGTTAAAACGGGTTTAAAAGCTTTTTTTAAAGCATAAGGAAATAAACTAAAGAAAAGTGAAATAAGAATTCCTATAGAAATTACTATTGAGGACTGCATATTAGATAACAAGTACAATAATAAAATTGTTATTATTAACCTGCTTAACATTTCTCCTTGGTAGGTTATCGATAACTCAACAAATTTTTTCTTCCCTTGAAAAAAACCTCTATTTACACTCATAACGAAATAAATAGGAACACCTATTCCGAAAATAGTAAACATTAATGATGTACTTGTATTGAATATTTCTTGAAGGTTTTTTGAAAAAACTACTATTACTATTCCTAGAATAATTCCTGCTATTAAAGTCCTTTTGGTTATATATTTTATAAAACTATCTTCTACTTCATCATCGAAAATCACAGTATATTTAGCGGTAACCAATTGAAAAGTCATCGCAATAAAAGACAAGACCAACAAAAAAGTAATTAATATTGCTGCATCTGCAAAATTTGTAGGACCTAATATTCTTCCTACAATTAAATTGTATAAATAATTACCAGCGTTAACAAATAATGCACTAAGCATAAATACTTGTTCTGGTCGAATTGATTTCGGGGGTAATAATTTCGATCTCATAAGTTTTATCTTCTCTAATTTACATATTTTTAATTTATTAGATTCGATTTTTTTAAAAATGGGTGTTTTTCTTAGAAAGAAATAAAGTATATTTAAGATTACTTTGTTACACTAAAATTTTGTAGATGAAAGAAAAACTGTCCCTCACCATTCTTATCATTTGTTTAAACATTTCTTCTTTATTCTCACAAGTGAATATGGATAAAGGTTTTAAAATGCTTGAAACTGGTGATTTTAAAAATGCCAAATTATTCTTCGAAACTGTATTAAAAGAAACTCCTGATAATAAAACAGCTAAACTTTGTTACGGAAGAGCCTTGGGTTTAACAGGAAGTACACAAGAAGCAACTTCTTTATTTTCTAAACTTTTAGAAAAGCATCCAAATGATTTTGAAGTAAAATTGAATTATGCAGAATCTTTACTTTGGGGAAAAGAATACCCAAAAGCTAAAGCCTATTACACTACCCTTTTAAAAGAGCAACCTAAAAGTTTTAATGCATTATTAGGATATGCAAATACATTATCTAATTTAAAAGATTATGTACCGGCTTTAGAATATGTAAATAAAGCCTTGGAAGTTTCGCCAAATAATCCAAATGCAATGGTATCTAGAAAATTTATTCGATTAGGTTTAGCAGATCAATTGTTTAAACAAGAAGAACACGATAAAGCTTTATCTATTTTAGAAGACAACTTTAAGGACTTTAAAGATGATAAGCAATCACTTCAATTACAAACAAATATTTACTTATCTCAAAAAGACTATGAAAAAGCAAAAATTAATTATTCTAAAAATTTAAGCACTATAAAAGATTCTATCATTTCTTTAAACGGATTGTCTTTAATCGCACATTTGGAAAAAGATGATAAAACAGCATTAAAACTATCTAAAAGTGCTATCAAGAAACTCCCATCTGAAGAAAAAGCTCCTTACATAGAAAGAACGAAAGAACGCTATGTACAAGCTTTAATTTGGAATAAGAAAAACAGTTTAGCTAAAACAGAAATACAAAAACTATATAATGATTATGGTGAACGAAACTGGATTCATGCGTTAAGCGCTACTTTACAAACATACCGTGGTAATGCTTCAGAAAGTATAAAATATTATCAGAAGATTTTAGATACTGACACAAAATCTTTTGATGGTAATTTAGGAATTGCTAATGCCTTTTTTGCAAACACTCAACCTAAAAAAGCATATGCTGCGGTTAAAAAAACACTAGAAGTATTCCCTAATCAAAAAGATGCCATGACTTTAGAGAAAAAACTATTATTAAAATTTACCCCTCATATAAAACAGCGTTTTAATTATAGTTTTGACAGTGGAGATAATGTTTCATATGCTTCAAACACCTCTATTGAATATCCTTTGAATACACGTTTAACACTAACCTCTAGTTTAGATTTTAGAGATACAGAAAATAAAAACACTGGAGTTTCTACTAGTGCTATTAATTTTAATGGAGGTTTAAACTATGTTATTTTGCCTAGATTGAAATTAGTTTCTAGCATCGGAATTAATAAAGTAGATTCTGAGAATATTGGCTATAATCAATTCTCTGCCAATTTAGCTTTTCACATTAAGACTTTTAATCTGCAAAATCTTGAAATTGGTTACAGTAAACAATTAGAAAGTTTTAATGCTGATTTATTAAATAGAAGAATTGTAAACGATAATTACTATGCAAACTATAACATTAATACAAACTTCAATTTTGGTTGGTTTAATCAGTACTTTTTAACTCAATTAAGCGATGGTAATCAAAGAAACCTATTCTTTACTTCATTATACTATAATTTTATTGCTGATCCAGTTTTAAAAGGTGGATTGAATTATCAATTCATTACTTTTAGTCAACAAGTTCCTTCAATATATTTTAGTCCAGAAAAGTTTAATAATGTAGAGATCTTCTTGGAATTATTGAAAGACGCGAATAATATTCTTCCTAAAAACTGGTATTATTGGATTAGTGGAGCTACTGGTTTTCAATTTATAGAAGACAACCCCAAGCAATTAACTTATAGAATACAAACAAGATTAGGATATAAATTTTCAGATCGATTTTTTGCTCACGTTTTTGGTCAACACACTAACATTGCATCAGCAACAGTTGGAGGTTTTACTTTTACAAATCTTGGTATTTCTTTGAAATGGTATTTTGGTAAAAGTGCATTAAAATAAAAACCCTTTTACAAAGCTGCAAAAGGGTTTATCAACCAAATAAATCTAAATGCTTCTAAAACGAAGCGGGTTTTTCAAATAATGAAAAATGAAACTTTTAAGATTTGGGGTACTTCTATCTATTTAAAAACTATTCTAAAAACTTATTTACACTTCAAAAGTAATCGCATTAATCGTCATATATTTTTAAAATCGACACCTACTATATAACTATAGTTCAAACAACATTTATAATCGACGAACTGTTTATGAATTAATTAATTTGTTTTAAAGTTTGTGAATATTAACTTAAAAAAAGCCTTTTGCAATGTGGGATTTGCAAAAGGCTTTTTAATCAACCAAATAAATCTAAACCTTCCTTTTAAAAAGGGGAATTCAAATAATGAAAAAAACTTTAAACTTTTAATATATTTAGGGAACAATATATCTACTACTTACTTACTTTCAACACTGTAAAGATACTATGGAAATGATGTTTAATATTCTGATTTTCGACACATACAGAAGTTAATAAAGTTTAAAATACATTGAGTATCGTTAAGTTGTAAAATCAACAAATATGAAACACTACAAACTGTCAATAATAAAAGATTAATAGAAAAAGGACAGAAAAAAAGAAAATTGATTATCAGAATGAGAACATTATACACAAAAAACCTTTTGCAATATATACTTGCAAAAGGCTTCATTAATCAACCAAATAAATCTAAAAACCTTCAGTTATTTGAAGGATATTTTCAAGTAATGAAAACATAAACTTATATATATCTGGGGATTAATATATTTACTTACTCTCAACGTTATAAAACTACTTTGAAAAACATTTTAAATATCGAGAAATTCGTTATATAAAAAGGAAATTATGCTTAAAACACATTGAGTATCGATAAGCTGTAAATTCATTAATACATTACTAATTTAAAAGCTATTAAAAGAGTTTAACAATAAACTATAAATGATAAAAACCTTTTGCAATTAGGGGTTGCAAAAGGTTTTTTATCATCAAATAAACCTAAACTTTATTTTCATGTAGATAATAATTTCTAAATGAAAAACATAAACTTTTATACTTAGGGACTAATTTACTTTCGACACTTACTTACTTACTTACTTACTTACTTACTTACTTACTTACTTACTTACTTAC
>ERZ1740052.108-NODE-108-length-28568-cov-5.508996_pt1 | contig 28568 bp, 19 predicted proteins | sample MGYA00581750_ERZ1740052 | MGnify/ENA primary metagenome ERZ1740052 (study PRJEB43018, sample SAMN04849743) | marine metagenome | isolation source: floating plastic debris | place: Pacific Ocean | collected 2008-08-30 | study: EMG produced TPA metagenomics assembly...
AGTTACCCAACGGCTAACTTCATTTATTTCAGCATCTGTAAGTCCGGAATAAGCTTTAGCAATCGTAACTAAACTATCATCTTTTTTAACAGCAAACGTGTAATCTGTATATTTAGAACTTCTACGACCACTACCCTTTTGCGCATAAATCATAACAACATCAATCGTTAACGGATCTATTTTCCATTTCCACCAAGTTCCTTTTTTTCGACCAATATGATATTCCGCATTTTTAGATTTCAGCATTAATCCTTCAGCATTAATCCTTCGAGAATCATTTCGAATTTCATTTAATTCATCCCAGGAACCTACTTTAATTTCATCTGATAATTGAATAGAGTTAGTCTTATTATTTTGAAATATGCTTTCTAGTTTTTTTCTTCTTTCACCGAGGTTTTCTGATCTAATATCCTCATTTTGATATTCTAACAAATCATAAGCATAAAATCCGATTGGAATTTCTTCTAATAGTTTCTTAGTGACATTCTTACGGTTCAATCGCTTTTGTAAATCATTAAATAACAACACACTACTATCTTTAATAGCCAGAATTTCTCCGTCTAAAACAAAATCTTCTTTCCAAGTAGAAAATGCTTCTACAAGTTCAGGAAATTGATTTGTTACTAGTTCTTCTCCTCTACTCCAAATAAATAATTCGTTATTTCTTTTTACAATTTGTCCACGAATTCCATCCCATTTATGTTCTATTTGCCAATCGTTTATATTACCTAATTCTTCAAGTTCTTTCTCTAAACTATATGCTAATGCAAACGGATACGGTTTCGAATTATCGTAGTTTATATGAGTTCCTGATAATAATTCATCAAAAGAAATGGTATTGATATCCCAATTACCAATGATGCTATGCATCAATTTATTTACATCAATATTCGTCAACTTTGCTAAAGCATTGACTAATGTTTTTTTAGAAACACCAATTCGAAAACTTCCACCAATTAACTTATTAAAAATCAACCGTTCTTGCATTTGTAATCCGTTCCAAGCATTGATCACATATTCTTTTTTTTCTTCTTCACTTTTAGGTTTTAAAGCAATTAATTCTAACATCCATTCATGTAACGACTTTTCAATTGTTGTTTCTGGTTCAGGTAATAATAAGGCTAAAGTTTCTCCTAAATCACCTACTGTACTATAACTTTCTAAAAACAACCATTCTGGAAGTTCAGAAATCTCTGCACACCATAATTTCATTAACGAAGATTTTACAGGTCGTGAAGGTCTTTTTCCTGTGAATAATGCAATCATCCATAGTTTATCTTTGTCTGGTGCTGTTGCAAAAAAATCAACTAATGCATCTATCTTAGCATTTGTTTTATTTGTAATTTCTATTGCATTTATAAGTTCGGCAAACTGTTTCATAAAGTTGTTTCTTGGGTTACAATTTGCTTTTCTTCTGATTCTATTTGATCGTTACCATATTCGGTAATAACTTCTTCAGATTCTATTCCGATTTCATTTAAATAACGAGAAAAAATAGCTTGAGATCCGTGAGTTACATAAACTTTCTCAGCATTTGTAGCTTTTACAGCTTTAAGTAATCCATCCCAATCGGCATGATCACTTACTACAAAACCCGCATCTACTCCTCTCCAGCGTCTATTTCCTCTAATTTGCATCCAACCAGAGCAAATTGCAGTGGCTGCATTCGGAACTCTTTTTAGCATTTTACTTCCAAGCAAAGCTGGCGGCATAATGATAATTTTATTCTGAATATCTGCTTTTTTAAAATTTCCATCTAAACGAATGGTTTCTGGAATTTGAACTCCTGAAGCTGTAATTGCAGTATTAATATGATGAATAGCATTATGAACATAGATTTCGTCTAACCCTTCTAAAAGTTTCATAATACGTTGTGATTTTCCTAACGAATACCCAAAAAACACACTTGTTCGATTATTGGCCTTGTTTTTTGCCACCCAATTATGGATTTGTGATTGAATCACTGTTTCTGTTTGCCATTTATAAATTGGCAATCCGAAAGTGCTTTCGGTTATGAATTCGTGACATGTAATAGGTTCAAAAGGAACTGTTAAATTATCTTCTTTTATTTTATAATCTCCAGAAAAAACAACAACTTTTCATTTGTACTCTAATCGAACTTGAGAAGATCCAATGATATGTCCTGCTGGATGAAAACTAACTTTAACTCCGTTTATCGTTTTAGATTCATTGTAATTGAGTGTTTCCACAGAAATATCTGGACTAATGCGGTGTTTTAAAATGTTTTTAGTGTGTGTATGACAGAGATAATGCTTCATTCCCCAACGCGCATGATCAGCATGTCCGTGTGATATTACTGCATAATCTACAGGATACCAAGGATCGATATAAAACTTTCCAGGGATACAATAAATGCCTTTTTTGGTGAAACGAACTATTTTCATGTTTAACAAATTTAATAAAATATTAAACAAAAAATAATTCTTATGACATTAATATGAAGGTTTATTTATTTTCTTTTGACCAAGCTAAATAACCTCCGTTTAAATCATAAATTTTTTTAAACCCTAATTCACTGAATATTTTAGAAGCTTTTCCACTTCTTTTTCCGCTTCTACAATATATATAAACAGGTTTCTCTTTATTTAATTGATTTAGTTCGGTTTTAAATGATGATGAGAAATAATCTATCGATTTTGCATTTGAAATATGACCTTGATTAAATTCTTTAGAAGTTCTAACGTCTATTAATTGAATATCTTGATTGAGTATTTCTTTCTTGAATTCTAAAACGTTTAAGACGATTACATTTGAATCTTTTTTAGACGTGCACGAAAGTGTAAAAATTGTCATTACAAGTATTGTTAGTATGTGTTTCATCTATCGTTTTATTTTCAAATTGATATTCATGATGAAAATTAAAACTTTTATCAGGAATCATCTCAAATTTTAGCGAAAATTAACAATTCTATTGCAAAAAAAATAAACTGTTAATTCGCTTTGTAATCTTCTAAAGATAGGTTTATATCTTTAGTTTTGTTTCCTGCAAAAAACAGTAAAAAACCAACCAATAAATTAACCAAATGAAGTATCTATTTACAATCTGTAGTTTACTTTTTATACAACACTTTTCAGCACAAACTTTAAAAGGAAAAATAATATCGCAAAATGATATTCCTATAGTAGAAGCTCATATTTACAATTCAAATGATAAACATCATACGCATAGTAATGATAGAGGTGCTTTTATTTTACACCATGTAAAAGTTGGAGATACATTAATTGTAAGTCATATCAACTACAAAAAGAAACAAGTCATTGTAAATGATTTAAAACCAATTACAATAGCTTTAGAAGAAAACTTAGTATCTCTTGAAGAAATTACCATTGCTAAAAAATTAAATGCTTTAAATGTAATTGTAGATGTAGACATACAAGTTTCGCCAGTAAATTCTTCACAGGAAATTCTGCAAAAAGTTCCTGGTTTATTCATTGGCCAACATGCTGGTGGAGGAAAAGCAGAACAAATTTTTCTTCGTGGATTTGACATCGATCATGGAACTGATATTACAATAACTGCAGATGGTCTTCCTGTAAATATGGTTTCTCATGCACACGGACAAGGGTATGCAGACTTACACTTTGTAATTCCAGAAACCGTTGATAAAATAGATTTCGGTAAAGGTGCGTATTATGCAGATAAAGGAAACTTCAATACAGCAGGATATGTAAACTTTAAAACTAAAGAAAGATTAAGCAATAATTTACTAAAACTAGATGTGGGTCAGTTTAACACAAAACGTTTATTAGGAATGTTTAATATTGTCAATAACAACAAACAGAGTGCTTATATTGCTTCAGAATATATTTTGACAGATGGATATTTCGAGAGTTCTCAAAATTTCAATAGATTAAATATTTTTGGAAAATACAGTTTAAATGTAACTGACAATGACAAAATTGGATTAACTGTTTCTCATTTTACAAGTAAATGGGATGCTTCTGGACAAATTCCTCAACGTGCTGTAGATAATGGATTAATAACTCGTTTTGGTGCTATTGATGATACTGAAGGAGGTTCTACAAGCAGAACTAACGCTTTACTTACTTACGACAAGATAATTTCTGAAAATGCTTCTATTAAAAACAAAGTTTTTTATAATCGTTATGATTTCGAATTGTTTTCTAATTTCACTTTTTTCTTAGAAGATCCTGTTAACGGTGATCAAATCAAACAAAAAGAAACTCGAAGGATTTTCGGTGCAACAAGTGATTATAAACAAAATTTTACTTCACTTGATGGAAATTTTTCTGCTGGAATTAGCTTGCGAAATGATCGCAGTTTTGGTAATGAATTAGCAAATACAGTAAATCGTAGGCAAACTTTAAATCGAATTCAGTTTGGTGATATCAATGAAACAAACCTTGGAAGTTATGTAAGTGCTAATTTTAACTTCGGAAAGTTTACTATAAATCCAGCTTTACGTCTAGATTATTTCAATTTCCAGTATAATGACAATTTACAAACGAATTATGAAACACAGTCTGAAACAGCTAGTATTGTAAGTCCGAAATTAAACATTTTCTACAATCATAATGACAATACTCAGTTCTATTTAAAAACAGGTAAAGGTTTTCATTCAAATGATACTCGAGTAGTTGTTGCTCAAAATGGAAATACAATTCTACCTGCTTCTTATGGATTTGATGCTGGAATTATCTGGAAACCTATTCCTAAAGTTTTAATTAACACAGCATATTGGTATTTATTCTTAGAACAAGAGTTTGTATATGTTGGAGATGCAGGAATTGTAGAACCTAGCGGCAAAACTAACCGTCAAGGGATTGATGTTAGTTTAAGATATGAACCAATTGATCAACTTTATTTCAATTTTGATGCAAATTATGCACACGCAAGAGCTTCAGAAGAATTAAAAGGACAAGATTTTATTCCTTTAGCTCCAGATTTTACATTAACAAGCGGATTAAGCTATAAAAGTAAATCAGGATTTTTTGGAAGCGCGCAACTAAGACATATTAAGGATAGACCAGCTAATGAAGATAATTCTATTGTTGCAGAAGGTTACACCGTAACAGATTTAAATCTTGGTTATGAGTATAAAAACATCACATTTGGTGTACAAGTGAAAAACCTTTTTGATACAGAATGGAATGAAACTCAATTTGCTACAGAATCTCGTTTACAAAATGAAGTGAATTCTGTAGAAGAAATTCATTTTACACCAGGTACTCCTTTTTTCTTAACTGGAACTATTTCAGTTAGGTTTTAGGGATTTAATCTAATTTTAAAATCATTTAAAAAGACTCGATTACCATATTGAGTCTTTTTTATTTCACAATTAGTTTATATCCAACTCCATGAACATTGGTAATTCTTATGGTTTCATCTTCAGCTAATTTCTTACGTAATTTAGAAATATAAGTATCTAAACTTCTACTAACTACTACTCCATTATCTTCCCAAACTTTCTTTGTAAGTTCCTCTCGTTTTACAGTTTGGTTTAAATTTTCTACAAGAATTAAAAGTAAATCACATTCTTTTTTAGATAAGTTCATTTCATTAGAATTTCTAATAAGAATATTCCTATCTGGTAAAAAAGAATAATTACCTATAGTTAGTTTCACTTCTTGTTCAACTACTGTATTTTTATTTCTTTGCTGTATCTTTTTAAATAGTAATAAGAGAATAATAGTTACTACAATTAATAAAACTACTATGAAATAATTACTCTTATAATTAGTTGAACTCGTTATTAAATCTCCTGTGAAATCTATTCTAATTGTATAACAACTTTTTGCTAAAATTCTATTAGCACAAGGAATAATACCTTCTTGTATTTCTTGTTGCATTAAATAACTATAAGCAACTTCGTTATCAATACACTGAAATACTTGTACAATATAAGCTTCTGGTAATTTTGCCTTTTTAAAATTCGTTTCAATAAGGTTTACTAACTTTCCGGGTTCGATTTCAATAGTATTTGGGAATGACAATTCGTAAGTTTTGTCATCAATTTTTTTCACTGGTAAAACAGGAGATGTTAAATCCTTATTTGCAGTAAGTATTTCGTGACCAACTTGTCTTAATGAAACTTTTACTATTTCTGAAAAATAAGATTTTGAAGAAGAATTACAAGAAATTAAAAATAGTAAGACAATTGTTCGTATTAATCTTGAAAAAAGTTTTTTACAAATCATTGCAACAAATAACATATAATTTTACCATAATTTATAGCTTTTGACACTTCTTTTACACTCTTTTGACACTTTTTGGAAAAGCATATTCTAACTTTGAGATATCAAAAATGAAATAAAATTTCGCGATATTTTTTCATAAATTACTAATTATTAAATCAATAAAAAAATGGTTAAATATATAATCTTAAGTTTTACATTACTTTTTACAATTTCATGTAAAAAAGGAAATAATGCAGAAAAGAAAGAAGAAAAAACAGTAGCTGAAAACGTAAAAAAAGATAATTACACAAGTCCCTATTACAATAATAGTTTTGTTTACGATGTTTCAAAAAATATAAATCCGTATGAATTAACTATGAAAACTTTTCAAATTGATAAGAATAAACATAGTTTTGAAATAGACATAAAATTGAATCAAGGAGCATTTTTTGTATCTCCTAAATCTAAAGGAGATTTTAAAGGAAAATTTAGAGTAGAAATTAGTGATAATAAACATATCGCTATAGAAAAAGGTATTATTGAGAATCCATTATCTAAAGAGGTTTTCGACTCACATCCATATGTAAATGGTTATGTAAATTGGGTAAAAGAAAACACTACTTATCGTAAGAATTATAAAATAAAAACACCTAAAGAAAATTTTACTGTAACAGGAGTTATAAAGTTTGTTATAGAACCTCGTTGTACATTAGAGGAAATTCCATTTATTATAGTTCATGAGCATGGTGAATTAAGAGTTCGTAGAGATGGGTGTTAGTGGTCAATGATCAGTTATCAGTTATCAGTTATCAGTTATCAGTTATCAGTTAATAATATATTATTCGTTGCTTATTGATAATTGTTCTCTAACGTTTTTTTGATAATTTTACAATCTTATGCATTCAAGAAACTTACATAAAGATTCTGCTTACGATTTTGAAAAATTATCTGATGCAAATCCTGATTTAAAAGCTTTTACTTTTAAAAATAAATATCATACTACTACCATAGATTTTGGAAATCCCAAAGCTGTGGTAGCTTTAAATAAAGCCATTTTAATCGCACATTACAACGTATTAAACTGGGAATTACCCAAAGAATATTTATGTCCGCCAATTCCTAGTAGAGTGGATTACATACATCATATAGCTGATATTGTTACTGAAAAACAAGAAATTAAAGGATTAGATATTGGTGTTGGAGCAAATGCAATTTACTGTATTTTAGGAAGCCAAGTTTATAATTGGAAAATGGTAGGATGTGATATTAATGCTGAAAGTATTAAAATTGCTCAAAAAAATATTGATTTTACCACCCAATTAAAGAAAAATGTAAGTTTAATTCATCAAAGCAATAATGCAAACATCTTTGAAGGCATTATAAAAACTGACGATTATTTCGATTTCTCAGTCTGTAATCCTCCTTTTCATAGTTCAGAAAATGAAGCAAAAAAAGGAACATTACGCAAACTAAACAATTTAAATAAAAAAGAATTTGAACTTAATTTTGGTGGCCAGGCTAACGAATTATGGTGTAACGGTGGTGAAGCTTTGTTCTTAAAAAGAATGATTAAACAGAGTGTTTTATTTAAAAATCAAGTAGGTTTTTTTACAAGTTTAATAGCTAAAAAAGAAAATTTACCCAAACTAGAAAAACAACTTTCAAAATTAAAAGCACAGTACAAAATTATTCCAATGCAACATGGAAATAAAATGACAAGAATTTTAGTTTGGTCTTTTACCAAAGATTTATAAATTACAATTATTCTGTAATTACACCAGAATATTGAATTGGAAACCTGTGAGTTGAATTAATATCCATTCTGGTTTTTAAATTCTTATAAATCACTAGAGTTACATCATAACTTTCTGTTTTTGAATTTTTATCTCTAACTGTAAATTTAATTTGATGATTATCTCTTTTAGTCTTAGAGGTTTTGTAGTTTGTTATTTTAGCATCAAATTCAATTCCAATATTTGTACTGCTATAATTTCCAGCAAACTGACGTTCACCATAGTAGGGTAAATTACCTTTAGTTAAAGAATCTTTATTAAAATTAAAAACACTTCCATGCCCGGTAATATCTATCATATTTATAGTATTTCCATTCGGCAATAGCACGTTAGCTGGTAAAGAATTTAAGGCTGCGGTAACTCTTGGATAAGCTCTTCTGGAATTGATACTAAATGGTTTTCCTTCTACTATTTCATTAAACTTTTTCAACTGAACAGCAGTGTAGTTTTCTTTGGTAGAAGCACAACTAGTAATTAAAACTATAACCAACAAGAAATATAATACTCTTTTCATAATAAATGCTTTTTTATAAAATTACGAAAAAAAGATTATAAGTACCTGATAATAATACGTTAAAACTCAATTAATAGAGTTAAAAACAAAAAAGAGAGACTTTTTTGTCTCTCTTTAATCAATCTTAACTAATCTCTATTTATGGCATCCAGAATGAAGAAATTTTATCATTCCAAGATACTCTCCAAAACCATGTTCCAGATAAAGTATGATGCCTTAAATTACTTTCACCATAAAACTGAGAAGTTCGGTATTTATTAAATGTTAATCTTTTACCAGTATAACAACTGTGTTCGTAAAAACTAATCTGTTGAAATTCATTAGATCTCATATAAAAAGAACTAATTCTGTCGTTATTATGAGCCAAGTATTGTTTCCCATAAGTTCTTTTATTTAAACCTCTAATATCTATTAATTCAGTTACGTAATTAATATCTTCAAAAAAGCGGATTTCATCATTTCCAGGTAAATCGATATCAAAACAATTATTTCTCGAAGCTAATTTCCCTTTAATCTGTTCTTTTATTGGTTCTGCGACTTGTTCTTCCTTTGTATATTGATCTATTTCATTCACACTATCGAAGATTTTCATTGAAATTTCTTTATAATTCCCTTCTTGTTTCACAGCTAATACTAAAGTTCCTTGAGGACCTTTTTTGTCTTTACCAAAAATTTCTTTGGCGATAGCATCATCTCCATAAGCATCGATTAACTCTTGTGTTTCATTATTGAATACATAGGTTACTTGAAATTTTTTACCGTAATAGTCATATTTGTGATTAATATTTATAATTTCACTTGGAAATTCTTTTTGAACAATTCCTTCTTGCGCTTTTAATACAGTATCTGTTTCTATAATTTCTTCATCATTTTGACATCCGATAATTAAAATACTTAATGCAATTACTATGTAGTTATAAAATACTTTCATTCTTTAAATTTTGTGTTTTGTTCTTTTTAGTTAGATCGTTATCGAATAGCTATTGTTTGATCACGGAGCAAAACTATAATCAGTAAAAAAATATCTTGTAAGGGATTTTCCCTTTTTTAGCTCAGGAAAAAAAGGAAATAACTCAGTTGTTATACTAGAAATTTAAAAATTGAAAACTTGATATTATAACCAAAAAAAAGGATCATGAAATTTTCATGACCCTTTTAAAATATAGTTGATTTTTGGTTTATTTCGTCTTTTCTAAAACCAAATATTGCCAAGGTTGTAATTCGACCTCAGTTGTTCCTTTAAATTCTTTGTTCGTAAAGTAATCTTTTTGAGTGGCTTTTGAAGTTAAAGTAACTTTTTGACTTTCTTTAGATAAGTTAGCAACAAATGTTAATTCATCTCCTTCTTTTGCTCTTGAAAAAGCTAATACGTGATCATTTTTAAGATCTATTTTAGTATAATCTGCTTTTTCTTTTCCTCCATGCATCGCTTTATTAGCTTTCTTTAAATTAGCTAATTGTTCTAATAAAGTCCATTCTGTACCTTTAGTTTTTGGTATAGAATCTTTTTCGAAAAACTTTAATCTATGACTTAAGCCATATTCTTGTCCTGAATAAATTAATGGCATTCCTGGTGTCACATAATTTAGTACAGTAAAAGTGCTAGCTCCTTCTCCCATTCTTTCTTGAATAGTTCCATTCCAAGAGTTTTCATCGTGATTTGTAACAAAATTCATAATGATGTCATCAGCTGCATAACGCTTAACATCTTTATCAAAAGTAGCATACCAATCGTTTACTTTTTTCTCACCTTTAGCGACGTGGTTCATTGCATGATGACGATCCCAACCGTACCCCATATCAAATAATCCATCTTTTAATAATTCTGGTTCCCAAGCTTCTGCTAGCATAAAAATGTCTTTTTTAGCTCTTAATTGTGGAATAGCTTCTTGCCAAAAAGCTGTAGGAACTTGTCCAGCTACATCACAACGGAAACCATCGATATTTTCATTAACAATCCAGTGGCTCATATCTGCGATCATTTGTTTACGTAAATCTGGATTTTCATAGTTTAAATCAGCAACATCTGTCCAGTCAGTTCCTTCAGGGTGAATAACTTCTCCTTTATCATTTTTCGTATAAAAATCTGGATTAGTTGTTAACCAAGTATGATCCCAACCTGTATGATTAGGAACCCAATCTAAAATCACATAAATACCGTTATCATGAGCAGTTTTCACTAGCTTTCTAAAATCTTCAATAGTTCCGAATTCAGGGTTAATTTTTTTGAAATCAGACACAGCATAATAACTTCCTAAATATTTTTTTCTTTCAGCTTCAGGAAATTCAGAAGCAAATTTACTATCCTTTCCTCCTGTAGCTTTACGCTTCGTTTCAGAAATTGGAAATACTGGCATTAACCAAATAATTTTTACTCCTAACTTCTTTAACTCAGGAATATCTTTTGTAAAAGCATCGAAACTACCTTCTGGTGAATATTGACGAATATTAGCTTCATAAATCACCGCAGTTTCTAAAACTTCTTTAGAAATTGGTTTTAACTTTTCAGTAATTATTTTTTCTTCATTATTTGCTAGCTTTTCTTCTTTTTTAACTTCTTGTTTACAAGAAAGAACTAATAGCACTATAGATAGTATACTTAGTATTTTTTTCATGGTTAAATCTTTTCTAATAAAATTGTTTTTAATGGTGAGTTTAGTGTTACTTTTCCTTCGCTAACTGTTACTTTCTGACCAGAATAAGCGTCTTTTAACTCGTCTCCATTTTCGAAAACTGATGTTACATCGATTACTTTATCGCCTTGGTTTAAATCAACTCCAATTACAACTTTGTCTGTAAATGTATCTTTACTATACTTTCTAAAGAAAACATATGGTGACTCAGTTATCACAGAATGGGCTCCTGCTCCAACAGCTGGATGATTTTTTCTAAACTGACCTAATTTTTGCCAATGTGCTAAAACTTCTTGTGTTTTTTGATCATTTTGAATGGCATCCCAATTCATAAATGAACGTAAAGTAGCGTCACCTTCAGTTCCATCAATAATTAAAGATCTAGCAGATTCATCTCCATAATATACTTGAGATGTACCTAAACCTAATAATAATCGATTTGCTGTTTCAAAAGTTTTTTCTCGAGCAGGATCATAAGGCATTCCATCATCATGAGAACTCATGTAATTCAACACTCCATATCCTTTTAAGTCGTTACTTAAAACTTGACTATATTTTTCATTAAAATCTTTAAAAGATAGTTGTTTAGCATTCCATTTAAATTCAAAATTGATTAGACTATTAAATGCATTATCGAAATAATTCACTTCTTTGTCTCCAAAATTGAATTGTTTTCCGTTTGAAATACTGTAATTATAAACTTCTCCTACTAAATAAAATCCATTGTCATCTAACACTTTAGATGGATTATTCTTTTTCCATTCCGCAAATGTATAATCACACTCTTTTCTAAATTCTTGCCAAACATTTTCTTCTGTATGCTTAACAGTATCAACTCTGTAACCATCAATTCCGTACTCTGTAATATAATCAGTTAGCCATTTCATGATATAAAAACGAGGTGCTCTTGGATATCCTGTTCTTGTAAAGAATTCATCTAATTCTTTTACTTCTTGTTCGTAACGTCCTTCTTTCTTCCACTTTTCAACTAATTGCGGTGGTAAGGCAACTTCTTCGTTACTTTCTGTTTTAATATCTGGTAAGTTTTTTACTAAAGTACAAGTGATTGTATTTTTGTAATTATCATATTTACACTGTGGATCTGTACGAACCCATTCATCTGGCCAAACAGGATCTTTATCTGTTACTGGGCCAGTATGATTAATTACTGCATCTAATAAAATTCTAATACCATGTTTATGTGCTGTTTCTACTAATTCTTTTAAATCCTTATCAGTTCCATAATTAGGATCAATTTTTGTCCAATCTTTAGTCCAATATCCATGAAAACCATAGGTAATTCCTGTTCCTTCATCTGTTCCTCCATGAATTTGTTCTACAACGGGAGTCATCCAAATCGCATTTATTCCTAATTTATGGAAATAACCTTCAGAGATTTTTTGAGTAATTCCTTTTAAATCTCCGCCTTTAAATCCACGAAGTTTTGCCGTTTTCTTAGAACGATCGAAGTTGATATCGTTAGAAGTATCACCATTATTAAAACGATCTGTAAGTAAGAAGTATAAATTCGCTCCGTTCCAAACAAAAGGAGTTTCTTTTTTTTCAGCTATTGGTTTTTCTTCTGCTTTATTTTGCTCTTTGCAACTAACAATTATTAAAACAAAAAGCATTATTAAATATAGTTTCTTCATTACTATAATTTTATAGTGATTTTATTTGATTTTGAAGTGTGCCATTGTACAGGAATTACTAATTGGTTTTTAGTAGAATCCCAAGTAAACTGGACCTTCTTGTTGTTTGTTTTTACCTTTTTAGGTTTTGATTTAATATTATGAACTATTAAATTGATTTCTTTTTTACTTTTCTTGAAATTTTCTCCAATTTGTGCTTTTAATTGGATTGAAATTGATTTCTCTTTAGTTTTTGATGAAAACTTTAAAATTTCATATTGCTTTTTTTCAAAAGCATTCGCAGTAACTCCATCATCATTGTACAATTTTCTACTTGATTTTGTCACTGTAGCATGATGATAATAATGTAAATCAAATGCATGTAAAGAATAATCTTTAGTTGTTTGTACTACACTAGTTAATGGAATAAAACTTCCTGCTTTTACATAGGTTGGAATGTTTTCTTCTGTAGTTTTAACACTCTTTGACTTTCCTCCTTCTTCAAGCTCATCAGAATAAAAATTAAACCAATAATGATTTTTAGGAAAGTATACTTTTTGTTCGGTTTGTTTAGCTTTTAAAATCGGACTAATTAAAAAATCGTTACCCCATAAATATGAGGTTGAATTTGTAAAAAGTGATATAGTATTATCTTCAAAAAATAAAGGACGCATTAACGGTTTTCCTTTCTGATTGTTTTCAAAAACTAAGTTATAATTATAGGGTAATAATTGATAACGTAATTCAATTGCTTTTTTAGCGAGTGCCTTAGCTTTATCTGCTCTAAAAATAGGTTCACTAGGAACTTCTTCTTGAGCATGAGGTCTGAAAATAGGTTGAAAGACACCATATTGTAACCAACGTACATATAGTTCGTCATCTAAATTAGCTCCTGCAAATCCGCCTAAATCAGAATGCATATAAGATAATCCTTGCATTCCCATTTGTAAAGCAATTTCTGGTTGACTTTGTAAACCACCCCAAGTTCTGTTAACATCACCAGACCAAGGAATTAATCCAAATCGTTGTGAGCCAGAATATCCTGCTCGCATTAAGATAAACGGACGTTCATTAGGATAGTTTGTTTTATAACCATCATAAATTAATTTTGCCCAATCGTGACCGTAAATATTATGAACTTCATCTGCAGTTCCTATAGCGTGTAGCAATTTAGATGGATGAACTTCTGGTTCTCCTAAATCTCCCCAGAAACCTTCAACTCCCATATCTTTTAAGCATTTATAAATATTCCAAAACCATTTGTTCCCTTCAGGATTATAAATATCAATTAAACCTGTATTTCCAAAATAGAAATCGTAGGTAAAAGGATTTCCAGCTTCATCTTTACCTAAAATTCCTTTAGATTTAGCTTCATCCCATTTTTTAGATGTAGTTAAAATAAACGGTTCAGTAATTAAAACAGTTTTTACACCTTCTTTCTTGAAATCACTGACCATTTTCTTCATATTAGGAAAAGAATCTTTAAAGACTTCTAAATTTCCCATGGTACCTTTTATATCTTTTCCGAACCAATATAAATCTAATATAACAGCATCTACTGGAATCTTTTCATCTTTGAAAGCTTGTATTGTATTTCTAGTTTCTTTTTCTGAATGATACCCAAATCTACTAGAAAAATTCCCTAAACTCCAACGTGGAATCATTGGTTGTTTCCCAGTTAAATCTGTATAATTATCTAATAAATCATACCAAGTATCACCAACAATAATCTGATATGTTTTTCTACCGGAAATTGTTTCATAAGTCAAAGAATTATTCTTTTCACTATCTAAATCTAAATATCCAATTGGAGCATTATCAAAGTGAATCATATATTTCCTTGAAGAAACTACCACTGGCATGGTAAAATTCATTAGCTCTGATCGAGTTTCGTAACCATAATGAGCTCTGTTGTATAATTGTAACTTATTTCCTCTTCTATTCATTCCTAGTGCTCTAGCACCTGTTCCGTATAAAACTTCTTCTGAAGTTAAATTCAATTCTATAGCATCATTATTTTCTTTTTTATGAAAACCTTTTTTTTCTGAAGTTATAAAGTTTCCCTTGTAGTAATATTTTATCTGAAAAGGAGATTTAATAATTTCTACAGTAGTTGTTTTGGTTTTAAAAATAACTTTTTCACCGGAATCATTTAAATAGATATCTACATTATCAGGTTGTTTTATTACAGCATGAGATGTTGAAGAAAAAGTCTCTTCTTTTGGAATAAAATTAGTTTCTATTATATGATTAGAATAAAAACGAATTTTATAGGTACCATCATTAACTTTAACAGTTAAAATATCACCATTCTGTACAGAAGCTTCTTTAAAAATTCTGCTACTATTTTGCGCGTATACAAACGTTTGTATACAAAATAAAATGAAGAAAAGTTTTTTCATTATTTCTTTAATAAAAATAAAAGAGGAGTATCTAATCGTTTAGCCCAAGATATTTCTGAATGATCTGTTCCTTCAAAAAATAAATTCTTGGCGTCAACTGTATATCCTTTCTGCTTTAAAATTTCGTCTACTTTAGGAGCATATTGAGGATAATGCTGATCTAAAGTTTTATTTCCGTAATCGAAGTAAATTTTATGTGTTCCAGAATTTGGTAAATTCTGAGTCATATATTTAAATATTGCATCTGGAAAAGGATTTTCATCCATTGGCATTGCGCCTACCCAATGTGTAGACAAACAAGCTGCTCCTCCAAATACTTTTGGATATTCACTGACTGCATACATAGACATTAATCCCCCCATACTTGAACCCATTACAAACGTATGATCTTTATTTGTGTAAACGGAATAATTACTATCAATAAAAGGTTTTAGTTCTTTTACTATGAAATTCAAATAATTATCACCATTTAAAGTAAAATCACTTGATCCGGAGATACTTTTTAATAGTTTTTTAGATTCTTCATCTATAAAATTATAAGCTTTCTGAGGAAATAAATCTTGCCATCGAATCTTCGGAATATTATGTATTCCAACAACAATAAAGTCTTTAATTTTTTCTTCTTTAGCTAATTTTGATGACCATTCATCAACTTTCCATTCTTGTTTATTCCAAGTTTGAGTACTATCAAAAAGCATTTGACCATCGTGCATATACAAAACATTATACTTCTTTTTATTAGAATAATCTTTTGGTAACCAAACATCGACAGGTCTTTCTTTAATAAATTTAGAAGAAAAATGTTCTAAACGTTCTAAAGTCCCTTCAAATAAAGTAATACTTGTCTGTTTGTTAATTACAAAATTTTCATTCTTTTGAGCATTACTTTTAACTTGAGTATTACAACTCAACACTATAAACAAAACTATAAGGTGTAGAACATTTTTCATACTTAAATTTAACGAACTTAATTATTATACTGTTACTAAACTATTAGGTTTTACCAGTATTTTATTATTATTTACCAGAAGTTCTAATTCTTTATTTCCTTCTAGTTCGAATTCAGTTCCTTTCTTAGAAACATTTACTTTTAATATTTGGTTTCTGAAATTTATCTTAAAAGAAAATGCATCCCATTGTTTAGGAATTTGTGGCGTAAAACTTAATAATCCGTCTTTAATACGCATTCCCCCAAAACCTTCAACAATACTCATCCATGTACCTGCCATAGAAGTAATATGTAAGCCTTCTTCTACTTCTTTATTATAATCATCTAAATCTAAACGAGAAGTTCTTAAATAAAACGTGTAGGCTTGATCCATTCTTCCTAGTTTAGCAGCTTGAATACTATGAACACAAGGAGAAAGAGAACTTTCATGAACTGTAAAAGGTTCATAAAAATCGAAATGTCTTTCTAATTCTTCTGTTGTAAAATGATCTTCAAAGAAATAAAATCCTTGTAACGTATCTGCTTGCTTTATGTAAGGTGAACGTAAAATACGGTCCCAACTCCACTTTTGATTAATTGGACGTTGTGATTGATCTAAATCTGCAACCGTAATTAACTCTTTATCTAAAAATCCATCTTGTTGTAAGTAAACTTGATGCTTTTCAGAATATGGGAAATACATATTATCTGCAACTTTCTTCCAATCCGCTAATTCTTCAGTTGTAATGTTTGTTTTAGTTATAATTCTATCATAATCAGTAGAAAAATCAGATTTAACAATCTCTATATTTTCCAAAGCATAATCGATACACCATTTTGCAATGTAGTTTGTATACCAATTATTGTTAATATTGTTCTCATACTCGTTAGGACCAGTTACACCTAACATTACATATTTTTGTTTATCCTCTGAAAAGTTAACTCTTTGGTGCCAAAAACGTGCTATTCCGATAAGAACTTCTAGTCCCATTTCTGGAATGTAACTGTAATCATTTGTGTACCTAAGATAATTGAAAATCGCAAAAGATATTGCTCCATTTCTATGAATTTCTTCGAAAGTTATTTCCCATTCATTATGACATTCTTCACCATTCATAGTTACCATTGGATATAAAGCTGCTCCGTTTTTAAAACCTAAGTTTTTCTCAGCATTTTCAATAGCTTTATCTAACTGATGATATCGATACGTTAGTAAACTCTTGGCAACTTCTTGATTTTTAGTAGCCATATAAAATGGTAAACAATATGCTTCAGTATCCCAATATGTACTACCTCCATATTTTTCACCTGTAAATCCTTTCGGGCCAATATTTAATCGAGCATCTTTACCTAAATATGTGTGATTTAACTGCATGATATTAAATCGAATACCTTGTTGAGCTTTTACATCTCCTTCAATAGTAATATCAGCCATTTCCCAAATATTAGCCCAAGCTTCTTTTTGCTGAGATAATAATGTTGAAAATCCTAAATCTGTTGCTAATTTTAAGGTGTTTTTAGCAGCTGTAATCAATTGATTTTTATCGTGATTTCTATCTACTACATAACCACCAAATTTATGAATACTAGCTGTTTCATTCACTTTTACTTGGGTTATATATTTGAAAGAAACTTTAGTTGCTAATTTTTCAACTTCTGGATTTTGCTCTTGCTTTTTAGTGTTTACAAAAACTTCAGATTGCATAAAAGTACAGGTATGAAAATTAGTTTTCATTGTATGTGCTTCTATAAATGCTTGATCATTTTCTGTTGAAACATTTATCGTGTTCCAAAATTGATCATCCCAGTTACTGTCTTCATTTTGAATACCACTATCTAAATAAGGTTCAAAAATAACTGTAGCATCACCAGAAATAGGTGTTACATTATATGAAATTGCACCTACTTCATCTAAATCGATACTCAAGAAACGTTTTGTTTCTACTTTTACTTCAAGTCCGTTGGCTAATGTAGCATTGAAACTACGTGATAACCAACCTTCTTTCATATTTAATTCTCTTCTAAAATTAGATATTTTCTTACATGTATTTAAATCAAGTTCTTCTCCATTGATACATACATTAATTCCAATCCAATTTGGTGCATTTAAAACTTTAGCAAAATACTCTGGATATCCATTTTTCCACCATCCTACTCTAGTTTTATCAGGGTAATAAACTCCAGCGATATAACTACCTTGAAAAGTTTCTCCTGTATATTTTTCTTCAAAATTAGCGCGTTGCCCCATGGCTCCATTACCGATACTGAATAAACTTTCAGATGATTTTACTCTATCTTCATTAAATCCTTCTTCAATAATAGACCATTCGTTCGGTATGATATAATCTTGATTCATTTCTAGTTTTTAATTATTGTACGGGGGTTAGTGTTTGTTTATAAGTTGAGATATAAATTCTTCTGATATTTCAGAAAAATCTTTGAATACATAATCTGCTTCAGACAGTACATCTTTTTCACCGATACCTATAGATATCATATTAGCAGCATTTGCAGCTTGAATTCCAGCAATAGAATCTTCAAAAACGATACATTTTTCTGGAGCTATTTCTAAATTTTCAGCGGCTATAATAAAAACTTCGGGATCTGGTTTTGCTTTAGAAACATTTGTTCCATCTACTATAGAGTCAAATTTGTCAAATAGTTCAACTTTCTTTAAAATCGTTCTTGCATTTTTACTGGCAGAACCTAAAGCCAATCCTTGATTTTCTACTTTTAAAAGATTTAAAACTTTTGGAACATCGACTAAAATTTCATCTTCAGTCATTGTTTCTATATAAGACAAATAATCAGTGTTTTTCTTGTCCATTAATTGAAGAAACTCTTCTTCAGATATAGAAACTCCTCCCCAATTTAAAATCTTTTCAAGTGATTTTACTCTACTTACTCCTTTTAATTGCTCGTTTTGATCTTCTGTAAAATCGATACCTAAATCGTTAGCTAATTTTTTCCAAGCTAAAAAATGATATTTAGCGGTGTCTACAATAACACCATCTAAATCAAATATGAATCCTTTTTTATTCATAATTATAGATGAGAAACATCTGTTTTATCGTTAATTTTAAATGATAGAAATCCTGCGATGATGAATGCTACTCCGCTTACTACTAAAGCAAATACAGCTTGGTTTCCGTAAGCATACTTTACCAACGGACCTCCTATTATTCCATTAATAATTTGAGGAATTACGATGAAGAAATTAAAAATCCCCATGTAAACTCCCATTTTCTTTGGTGAAATAGAACCAGACAGCATTGCATAAGGCATAGATAAAATACTTGCCCAAGCTATACCTATTAATGCCATAGGTAATATTAGAGAAGTAGGGCTTGGCATAAAATAAATTAATATGAGTCCAATACCTCCAATAAAAAGAGAATAGGCATGAGTTTTCTTTCTACTTATTTTTTTTGCAATTGTTGGTAATAAAAAGGCGAAAATTGCAGAAACTCCATTGTAAATCCCAAATAAAATTCCAATCCAATTTCCTGCTTCTTGATAAGTTTTACTACTTGAATCATCATAAGGTAACCCATATATATGTTGTGCGATTGCTGGAACAGAGAAAACCCACATTCCAAATAAACCAAACCAAGAAAAGAACTGAACCCAGCTTAATTGACGCATAGTTTCAGGCATTTTTCTGAAATCTTCGAAAATATCAGTCAATTTAGCTTGATGAACTTCATCTGATGAAGATGGTTCACTAGATTCAAATTGAGCTAATTCTTCTGGAGAATATTCTTTTGTAGTAAATAGAGTAACCAAAATAGATCCTATTAAAACTACTGCTCCAATAATAAATGACCATAATAAATTTCCTGGTACAGCACCTTCTTCAGCAGTTTTTGGTACACCAAACCATTCGGTTAAAACCCAAGGCAGCCATGATCCAACTACAGCTCCAATACCAATAAGTGCAGTCTGAATACTAAATCCTTGTGTAGCTTGTTCATCAGAAAGATTATCAGCAACTAAAGCTCTAAATGGTTCCATTGCTATATTGAAAGATGCATCCATGATCATTAGCATACCTGCTCCGACCCAAAGTGCCGGAAGTATTGCAATCATGAAATTAGCTTGTGGAATAAGAATCATTCCTACAGAAGCCAAAATAGCACCTAATAAAAAGAAAGGTTTTCTTCGACCAAATCTAGTCCAAGTATTGTCACTATAATGTCCAATTATTGGTTGAACAAGTAATCCCATAAATGGCGCTATCAGCCAAAACCAAGAAAGTTCATGGACATCAGCTCCAAAAATCTGTAAAATTCTACTTGCATTTGCATTTTGAAGGGCAAAACCCATTTGAATTCCAAGAAAACCGAAACTCATGTTCCAGATCTCCCAGAAACTTAATTTACGCTTGTTCATTATCGTAAAGTATTGTTAGTTATATACTACGATAAGCGCTAGACTTATCATTCTTTTTTTGCGGAAGTAAGATTATTGATAAGTCTTAATATGGGGTAAATATATAAATTTTATTTACACAGAAAAGAAATAAATCAAGATTTACTCGATTCTCTTAACTTTAAGTTACTAGATATCACCTTCGTTTGAGGAAATCTAGCATTATCTTTATTTTCTATTCTATCTATTAATAATTCAGCCGCTTGCTCTCCCATAGTATATCCGTGCTGTACAACTGTAGTTATCGAAGGAGATGAATATTTAGATATTAAACCGTCTGTAAAACCAATGACCGACAAGTCATTTGGTATATCTAATTTCTTTTCTTTTGCAATTTTAATTGCAGTAGCAGCATAAATTTCATTTACAGCAAAAACAGCATCTAACTCTTGATTAAAAAGTACTTTAATCTGCTCATATATATCTTGCTCTTCATCTACATTTATAATTAAATCTTTATTCACTGATATCCCTTGTTCTTTTAAAGCTCTTTCGTAACCTTGATAACGATCTAAACCAACTGTAACGTGTTCAGGAGTTGTTACAATTCCAATTTTTCTACAACCAATATCAGTTAAATATTTTGTTGCTTTATAACCTGCTCCAACATCATCAACAATCACTTTATCACACTCAATAGAATCGTGAACTCTATCAAATAAAACAATTGGCATTTCATTTTCTATTAAACGGTAAAAATGATCTAAGGCTTTGTTTCTTAATGTTTCTTTAGCTATAGAAACAATTAATCCATCTACACTTCCGTTAGTTAATACATTTATAGTCTCGATCTCTTTTTCTTGATTTTCATTAGAGAAACAAACCATTATATTATAACCTCTCTCGTTAGCTACTTTTTCAATTCCGCTAATAACAGTAGAGAAAAAATGGTGTACAATTTTAGGTAAAACAATACCAATTACTTTGGTCTTTTGATTTCGTAATTGTAGGGCTAAATTATTTGGTCGGTAGTTATAATAGTTCGCATATGCTTTAATCCTATCTTTTGTTTCTTGACTAATCTCATGGCTATCTCTTAAAGCTTTTGAAACAGTAGAAGTTGAAACACCTAATTCTTTAGCAATTATCTTAATGGTAATTTTTGGCTTCATATTTTGAATATATAATGATACGTATAGGGGTTTATTATTAAAATGATTTTTAGTTGTTTTAATTACAATTTTATTTGTAATTTTTTACAAAACTCATAAAAAAATTGAGTTATATTATTAATGTGTTAAGTTAAAGTTAAAAAGTTATCAACACGAAAACGGTTTCGTAGGAATAATCATTAACAGAGCGTTGTTTTAATACCTATATTCACAACGCGGAACAAAGATTATTGATAACAAACTAATTCAAATTTACGTATTTACTTAAGATTTTTTACATGAAAAAAATGAAACTATTTTTCAGTTTATTTCTGTTATGTTTTTCCTTATTAAGTTATGCACAACAAACAGTAAAAGGTACAGTTACCGAACAAGGAACTGGTGAACCTTTACCTGGTGTTTCTATCTTATTAAAAGGAGAAGTAAGAGGTACTGAAACAGATTTTAATGGTAACTATGAGATCAAAGGTGTTAAAGCTTCAGATATCTTAGTTTTCTCATTTATTGGTATGAAAACTACCGAAATTAAAGTAGGCAATCAAACTTCTATTAATGTACAATTAGAAGAAGATGGACAAATTTTAGACGAGATTATTGTTGTTGGATATGGTACTACTACTGTAAAAGACGCAACAGGTTCTGTTGAAGCCATTACTGAAAAACAATTCACTAAAGGTAACATTGTAACTCCTGAAAATTTACTTAACGGTAGAGTTTCTGGGGTAAGTATTAATACTAGTGGAGCACCAGGTTCAGGTTCTCAAATTAGAATTCGTGGAGGTTCTTCTATTAACGCTTCCAATGATCCTTTAATCATTATTGATGGATTACCAATTTCTAATGATGGTGTTGATGGATCACGTGGTGTTTTAGCTAATATAAACCCGAATGATATTGAGTCTTTCTCTGTTCTAAAAGATGCTTCTGCAACTGCAATTTATGGTTCACGAGCTTCAAACGGTGTAATTATAATTACGACTAAGAAAGGTAAATCAACTTGGTCTTTAGATTTTGATACACAAGTTACTACTGGTAAAATTAATGATAGAATCAATGTGTTTTCTGCAGATGAATTTAGAAACTTAGTAAATTCTCAACCAATTCCTGGAACTACTTTAGATACTAGTTTATTAGGAACGGCAAATACAGATTGGCAAAATGAAATTTTTAGAAATACAGTTTCTACAATACATAATTTAACAGCTAGAGGAACAATTTATGATTTAGTTCCAATTCGTTTATCTGTTGGATTTAATGATCAAGAAGGAGCATTATTGACTTCAGATTTTACAAGAAGAAATGTTTCTACGGCTTTAAGTCCTTCTTTGTTTAATGATCATTTCAAAATCAACTTAAATTATAGTAGAGCTTTTGAAAACAGTAGATTTGCTGATTCAGGACAAATAGGTGCTGCTTTACGTTATGATCCTACACAACCAGTTTTTGATAGAAACTCTCCTTTTGGTGGTTTTTACCAACACTTAGCTGGATCAGGTGTTGCTAATGGAACAACAAATCCAGTTGCTTCTTTATTGCAAAGAACAAATGTTGGTAAATCTTTCAGAGAGTACGGTAATTTACAGTTTGATTATAAATTACATTTTTTACCAGAGTTAAGAGCTGTTGTTAATTTAGGTTACGATAGAATTAAAGCAAGCAGAAAAGATTTTACATCTTTAAGTGTGCCAAGAGCATCAAATGCTACAGTTATTGGTAACGATTTTGAATCTGAACAATTAAGAATCAATAAATTATTAGATGGTTACTTAAATTACAATACTAAATTTAATGATCAAATCTCTGGAGATTTCACAGCGGGTTATTCTTATCAAAAATTTGAATTTAGAGGTAGTGATACTGGTAACAGAAGAGATCCAGACTCTAACCCTCAAACGTTTGCGGATCCAGATGTCGTTTTAATTGGTTTCTTCGGTAGGGCTAATTTTAACTTCTTAGATAAATACTTATTAACTTTAAACTATAGACGTGATGGTACTTCTCGTTTTGCTTCTAAAAACAGATGGGGTAACTTCCCAGGAGCTGCTTTAGCTTGGAAAATTAGTGAAGAAGACTTTTTAAAAGATTCTAAATTTGTTTCTAGTTTAAAATTAAGAGCTAGTTATGGTGTTACTGGTCAGCAAGAAATTAGTGAAAAAGATATTTTCTTAAACCGATATAGATCTGGTAACGAAAATTCTCAATACTTATTTGGTGGAGTTCCAATTTCTACAAATATACCTTCAGCTATTAACGAAGATATTAAGTGGGAAGAAACTGCTACTATCGAATTTGGTATCGACTATGGTTTATTTAATGATAGAGTAACTGGATCTATTAGTGCATTCCAAAAGAATTCAACAGATTTACTTTTTGATGCTCCTACTCCATTAAACTTTACAAACAGAATTATTCAAAACGTTGGTGAATTACAAATTAGAGGTTTAGAATTTTCTATAAACTCAAACGTTATAGATAATACAGACTTTAGTTTAGATTTCAATTTCAACGGTACATTATTCGATAGAGAAATTAAAGACTTAGTTTCTGGTTTCGAATTCCAAACTGGAGGAATTTCAGGTGGTACTGGATCAGATATCCAAATCAACAGAGTTGGTGAAGCTCCAAGAGCTTTTTATGTTTTAAAGCAATTAACTGACAGTAATGGTAATCCAATTGAAGGGTCTTATTTAGATATTAATGGAGATGGAATTATTAATAGTAGTGATAGATATTTAAGAGAAAGTCCAGATCCTGATGTAATTTTAGGTTTCCAAAGTAACTTAAACTACAAAAATTTCGATCTTTCTTTTAATTTAAGAGCAAACATAGGTAACTATGCTTATAATAACGTAAATTCTTCTAGAGCTCAGTTAAACTTATTAAGAGACAATGCTGTTTTAGGTAATATTCCTACTTCAGTATTAAATACTAATTTTGTAAATACTGCTGATGTACTTTTATCTGATTATTTTGTTGAAAATGCATCTTTCTTAAGAATGGATAACATTACTATAGGTTATACTTTCAACAGACCAATTAAGAAGTTTTCTAAAAACAGCATTAGAATATGGACAGGTATGCAAAATGTATTTACATGGACAAATTATTCAGGTTTAGATCCTGAAGTGTTTGATGGAATAGATAATATTATTTATCCAAGATCAAGAAATATCTTATTCGGAGCCAATATTAAATTCTAAAAAGAAAAAATGAATATCAAAGACAATATTAAAAAGGTATTATTTTTTGCAATAATTGCAATATTTGTGTCTTCATGTACAGACGACTTAAATATTATACCAAATGATGATCAAACTACTTTAAGTGAAGAGTTGTTTGAAAATGAAAGTGCTTATAAAGAAGTTTTAGCGGGTATTTATGCAAACTTTTCTTTAACAGGTACTGATGGGGCTACTACATCTAACTTAGATGGTATTGATCCAGGTACAAGTCAATACGGACGTACTTTATTATATCTACAAACATTAACAGCAGATCAAATGATTTGGTCTTATGAAAATGATCAAGGTGTTGCAGAAATCCAACGTAACACTTGGACTCCTCAAAACCCTATCGTTTTAGGAATGTTTGAAAGAGCTAGAGCTTCAGTTGGTTTTGTTAATAATTTTTTAAATGAAACAACTCCTGAAAAATTAGATGCGAGAAATGTATCAGATGATACACGCCAGGAAATAACTACTTTCAGAGCTGAAGCTAGATTAGTAAGAGCATTAGCATATTATCATTTAATGGATTTATATGGAAAAGCTCCGTTTGCTGATGAAAGTTCAGAAATCAATTCTAAACCTCAAGAAGCTTCTAGAAGTGAGTTATTTACTTATATCGAAAGTGAATTAATAGCAATTGAAGCAGACTTAAAAGATCCTAGACAAAATGAATATGGTAGAGCTGATAAGGCGGTTGCTTGGACAATTTTAGCAAAAATGTATTTAAATGCTGAAGTTTACATTGGTAACGATCGCTATTCTGATTGTATCGAATACTGTAATAAAATTTTAAATAGTGGTTATGTTTTAGCTCCTAACTATTTAGATTTATTTAAAGCAGATAACGATCAAGGTGCTGCTAGAAATGAAATTATTTTTGCTTTTGTTTCAGACGGATCATTTGTTCAAAACTTCGGTCCTACTACAGTTATGGTCAATGGAGCTGTTGGAAGTATCGAAAAAAATGGTGTTGATCTTGGTGTTACTACTGAAGGTTGGGGTGGTGCCTTACGTGTAAGAAAACAATTTGCAGACTTATTCAATGGAGGAGCATTTATTACAGATACTAGAAATACTTTAATAACAGCTGGAAGACCAATTACTATAACAGATATTGCTGATCGTGACACTGGTTATATTATAGCTAAATATTCTAATGTTAGTACAGGAGGAGTTGCTGGAGGTAATCAAACTTTTGTTGATACAGATTTCCCATTATTTAGATTAGCTGATGTAAATTTAATGTATGCAGAAGCTGTATTAAGAGGTGGTTCAGGTGGTTCTATTGGTGAAGCGGTTACTTTAGTTAATCAATTAAGAACAAGAGCTAATAATCCTCAAGCAATTACAGTTACAGATCTTACTTTAGATTTCATTCTAGATGAAAGATCTAGAGAATTACATTGGGAAGCTCACAGAAGACAAGATTTAATTCGTTTCGGACGTTTTACTGGAGGAAATTATAATTGGGCTTGGAAAGGAAATGCTACAAACGGTATTGCGATCGCTAATCATTTAGATTTATTTCCAATACCAGCAAGTAGTTTAGCTTCAAATCCTAATTTAACGCAAAACTCAGGTTATTAACAATTACGATATCAAATGAAAAATAATTTTATATATAAACTTTCTTCATTAATCTTATTGATTTTTATTGGTATAGGTTGTGAAGATAATGCAGAAACTTTTACAGTTTCAGATGGTACTGCTCCTACTCTAGCGAGTATAGGTCTTAGCGAAATTGAGCTAGATGCAGTAAATACAAATAACCCTGCAGTAACTTTTAGTTGGCAAAGTGCCAATTATGGTCAACAAACTGCTGTGGTATATGATATTGAGTTTGCTAATGATCAAGATTTTACTAATCCTGTAATAGCATCTTCAGTAACTGGTGAAAATGCTGTAACATTTTCAATGGGAGAATTAAATTCTGCAGCTGGTAATGCAGGTTTAAATCCGTTTGAGTGGTCAGATTTGTATGTTAGAGTAGTTTCTTCTTTAGGAACACAGAGATCTAACAAGGCTAATTCTAATTCTCTTTCATTAAGAGTATTTCCATACTTCAACTATGTATTTAATGATTATTTCTTAGTTGGTGACGGTACAGCACCAGGTTGGGATAATAACAATAATAATCCTGCTTTATTTAGAGATGCTAGTGATGAAAACTTATTTAAATATACTGGATACTTCAGTAACGGGCAATTCAAAGTGCTAGAATCAAAAGGTTTATGGCAGCCACAATGGGGTACAAATGATGGTACTTCAATTGAGGTAAATCCTGGTGGCGGAGATGATCCTGAAAGATTCCCAACCGCAGGTGCTGCTAATATAGCTCCTGGATTCTATACTTTTACTATCAATTTCGCTACTCAAAATTTTTCTTTCGAAGCTTTTGATGCAAGTGGAATTACTAGTCCTAGCGCTTTAGCAGTGCAAGGATCTTCTTTAGATGCTCCTGTTGCATTGACTCCATTAACTTTTGACGGTCATATTTGGAATGCATCTGCAGTAAGATTAAAGCCAGGAGATGTACAATTTTTAACAAATGGTACCGATGCTTGGGGAAGCGATACTTCTTTTTCAGGAATTGCAACTAATGGAGGCGCTAACATTCCTGTAATAGTAGAAGATGATTACGATATCTGGTTTAACGATTTAACAGGTGAGTATATTCTTGTTCCATTGAATTTATAATTAATAGAAGTATTACAATGAAATCAATAATAAATAAAATATTCTTCACAGTAGTTGCATCAGCTATGCTTTTGTTAACTTCATGTGAATCAGAAGACAATATAAATATTACAACACCTGATCCTACTTTTGAATTAGATATACCTGGGATCTCAAATGTGTTTTTAAATTATTCTTTACCTGATAATCCAGCATTTACAATTACTTGGAATGATGGAATAACTTCAGCTACTTCATACAATATTGAAATGGCAACTGAAGATACTTTTGCTACTCCTGTAGTATTAGGCACTACTTCAGAGAAATCATTTTCAATGACTGTAACTGAATTAAATCAGGCTATTAATAATGTAGGGATAACTGAATTTAACAATATTCCTGTATTTATGAGAGTTAAAGCAGGAGAACAAATAAGTAATAGTGTACTTTTTTTAGTGACAACTTACCCTGTAAATGCTCCAACTTTAGATAGTGGACTTGCTGATGGAGATTCATTCACATTATCATTAGATATGAATGATCAAAATGCATTCGCACTAGTAATTAATGACCCTATTTTAGATGCTAACTTAGGAGTTACTGTTGAATACTTTTTAGAAGCTGCTGCAGTAGGTACAGATTTTGCAACTGTTGAAGAATTAGGAACTAGTACAGATAGTGCTAACATTAATATAACTCATGCTAAATTAAATGTTGTAGCTCAAGCTTTAGGTATTGCACCTGATACTACTGGCGATATAGAAATTCGTTTACGCTCTGTAATTACAAATGGGACTGATGATACATTAGAGAGAATTGGTACTCCAATAACTGTTACTGTAAGTACTTATTTAACAGTGTTAGATTTATCTACTACTTGGGGAATTGTTGGTTCAGCTGCTAACAATTGGGGAGCAACTCCAGATTTACCTTTCTTTAAAACTGATGTAGACGGTGTTTTAGCTGCTTATGTTACATTAATCGATGGTGAAATCAAATTTAGAGAAAATAATGATTGGGCTGTAAATTATGGAGATACTGGTGCAGATGGTTCTATAGAAT
>ERZ1740052.109-NODE-109-length-28409-cov-5.644706_pt1 | contig 28409 bp, 24 predicted proteins | sample MGYA00581750_ERZ1740052 | MGnify/ENA primary metagenome ERZ1740052 (study PRJEB43018, sample SAMN04849743) | marine metagenome | isolation source: floating plastic debris | place: Pacific Ocean | collected 2008-08-30 | study: EMG produced TPA metagenomics assembly...
AGCTAGATGTGCGAAAGCCAGATGACCCGTTTTCAGAGGCAGAACTGGCTGGGGCAGAACTGGCTGGGGCAGAACTGGGCGTCTGGGAATTGGCTGACTGGGAGTTTATTAAAGAACAGGGCGGAATGATGTCATTGGGTGCGATCGCAGGATTGATCAGCGTGCTAGACGACCCCACACAGGCGTCTTTCCCCACATGACCCTGACCCACAATCAGCACACCCGTACCCAAACTCGCCCCGGCCTCAATAAACACACAGCCTTGCTTAGCCTGAATAACCACCCCCGCACCTACACATGCCCCCGCACCAATGCGAATAGCGCCACCGGGGGCAGCCCTTAGCACCACACCTGGAGCAATGGCTGCCGCAGCATCAACAACAACGTCGCCGCCGCGATAATAATGGGTATGACTCACAAAATGTAGAGGCGAGGGTTCCATCGCGGCGGTGCTGGAGTTGGACTAACTAAGGTACACTACGGGCGCTGAATCGTAGTTTCGAGGACACGGCACTTGGCTCTGGGATCAACACCCACCAGACGCACATAGTGCCCAGAGTGCTCGGCTAGCTGCGCTTTTAGAGCCGCAATCACTTCAGACGGTCGATTTCCGCTAATGGGGTTGCCCGTTTGCCATGCACCGCTTCTATAGCGACGCTTATCAGCATATTCAGTGCTGACGCGATAGCCTTGGTTCACCAACTGGGTTACCTGCTGTGCCAAATCAGAACTCACCGACGCCTGACTACCGTTGCCGTTCGCATTGGCAGCGCGGCCGTTGCTGCCACCGTAAGACGCCGGTTGCGCGCTAGCACTGCTGGAGCCACTGGGAGCCTGACCGGGCTTTTGAATGGTGACAGCACGACCCCGTTGCTTGGCCCGGGGGTCAACGGCAAAAATGCGGACATAGTCAGTAGCATGGGCTGCCAAAACCAGCTGCACAGCAGCTAAGGCCGCCGAATCCCTAGACGCTGATACGATAGCGGCGCTTATCCGCAATTTCAATGCCGAGCTTTTGGCCCTGGGCCAATATGGAGCGAATCTGGGGGACCAGTTCATCACTTGTTGTGGGGGCCGCGGCACTACTTTGGCTGGCTGCTGGTGCAGAACCGTTGCTGGATGTCTGTAATCCTGCGGGCTTACCATCCCCTCGCTGAATGGTAACCGGCGCAATCCGCCGCTTGGCGACAGGGTCAATGCCAAACATGCGCACATACTCGCCAGCATGCTCGGTCAAACAACCCTGTAAGGCTTCCATGGCTTCTGACTCACGGGTAGCTTGGATGGGGCTGCAGGTTTGCCACACACCGCTACGATAACGGCGCTTATCGGCATGCTCGGTACCAATTTTGTAACCTTGACGTAGCCAGGCCCGTACCTGACCGGCAACATCACCACCGGGGCTACTGCCGTTGGTTGCTGAAGCAACCGGCTGAGACGAGGAGGCAACCGCACTCTTACTAGCCTGAACGGGCTTACCATCGGGGCGCTGAACCGTCATCATGCCCACGCGACGCTTGCCAACAGGATCAATACCAAAGATCCGCACATAGCTTCCTTCATGCTCTGCTAAACAGCGCTCCAGTGAGGAAAATACATCTCCCTCACGGTTAGATTGAACAACGGGACAGCTCTGCCAGACGCCGCTGCGATAGCGACGTTTGTCTGCATATTCTGAACCAACTTTGTAGCCCTGGCTTAAAAACTGGCGAACCTGCTGAACGATCTCGGGTGCTAGTGCTTGCATAGTATCTATACCAACGTTGTCGGTGGTGTGTGGGGTGTTTGAGCTGCTCGCCGAATGGCGGGCTAATTTAACGGCGACAGCATTGGCTGCACCATCTGGATATTCGGAATAATTTTTAAATGCGTTAGTAGCGTCTCCTACTTGAGAATCGTAGGAACGCTCGTGAATATGGGGTTCAACAATATCTCGAACAAGGGCCAGCTCTGCCTCGGTTACCCTGGGTAGAGCATCAGCTTGGGCCTGGGTGGTCACCACAGCGCCAGAGGGCACACATCGGCCTGGGGGGATTTCAACGTCCTGGACCAAGGCATGCATCATTACGATCACACCGGCACCCAAGCGAGCATTAAAAATTGTTGACCTAAAGCCAACAAAACTTCCCTCACCTAAATAGGCGGGGCCATGAATCAATGCTTTGTGGGTGAGTGTGACACTCGGAGATAGCCAAACAGCATAGGATTGACCGTTGTCACCCTGCACACATCCCCTAACAAGACCGTGGATGACAACACCGTCCTGGATATCGCAATGACTACTTATGTAAAAGGGCAACCCCTCATCTGCCCGGATTGAGGTACCAGGGGCAATTGATACCTCAGCTCCGATGTACACACTACCCACGACCTGGGAAAACGAATGAACGAAGGCCGTTGGCTCAATTAATGGCTTAGCCATCGATTGATATTGGGCAGAAGATGTTGCCATGGCTTGATGAACCATCGGCCCATATCCTTCCAAGAAAGCTACTAACTAAAATCCTCACGCTTGTCGTAGAGCGAGCCAGAATCCAGACTAACGGTGTCGACAATGGCAACGATCGCAGCATCCACCGGTCTTTGCCCATAGCCGTCATGCTGACGAGCAGCGCTGCCGCGGGTGACCAAAACCCATTCTCCAGGTCCGGCCCCCACAACATCGGCTGCCACTTCATAGTCAGGAAGCAAACCTCCATCCTCACTGACAAACTGAACCAGTAAGAACTTTACGCCCGTTAAGCTCGGCTCTTTGCACCTTCTTCAATTTCCTTAGATTTTTTCCCTCGTCTGCTGACACTCTTCTCCTGAGTAACTGAAACTAAAAACCTAGGCACGAAACTGCTCAACTGCCTCGGTGTAGCGAATGGGCAGCACAAACTCCAGGTTTTCGTGGGGACGAGCAATGATGTGGGTGGATAGCACTTCACCACCGTTAACTCGCTTAGCAGACTCAATACCAGCGGCAACTGACGCTTGAACCTCAGATACGTCACCACGAACAATAACGGTCACACGACCACTACCGATCTTTTCGTAGCCAACTAGGGTCACACGCGCGGCCTTGACCATCGCGTCAGCAGCTTCTACAACCGCGGGAAAACCGCGCGTCTCAATCATTCCTACGGCAATCGGCATTGTCGCAAATCTCCTAGATAAAACAGCTTTTGTTTAAGCATCTGTGTCTCAGCTGAACGGTATTAAGAATTCTTTTGGAATCTCTTTACACAGCGAGACGTATCTTGCAAACCTTTAGTCTGCAATAACTCCATGACTACAATTCAGAATACGAGGGGGTAAGCAGTTTGACAATATAAGTCTCAATGATTGTTTCTAATGTTAAGCATTATCAATGCTGATGATCATTTGCTGCGAAAGGTAAACGATTAACTTTTGGGCGGAGGTTTATCCCTTGGCCTTAGGTTTCTTGGGCCGGAAGCAAACTAATTTGGTTGGGCCGACATTGGGTTTTTGTGGTGGCTGTTGATGGGGATGTGCATAAATTGGTCGGGATTTGCCGATTGTTGAGGAATTGGTACAAGCCCTCGTCTGGGGGTGCCCATCAGGTACCATTAGAAAAATTATGGGATCTTAAAACTAGCTGTAGATTTTGTCTGGGCTAGCGATCGCAACTGAGATGTGGTCGCCAAGCCTTTAATGTATCTGGCTATTTTAAGCTTTCTGCGCGCTAGGGGCGTGATGGACAATTTGGCCAAGTTTGTGTCTGAACGTTCTGGACTTTGGGTTTGGAACGTGGATGTTGTGGGCGCATGTGTGGACGGGCTGATGCCTGTTTAAGGTGGTTTATGGGTTGCCGGTGGGCTCTTTGATGGCAATGATGCAGTCTTTAATTCAGTTGAGTTGGCTAATCCCGATTTACGGGTTTGCGGGGGTTTTATTGTCCTTGCCGTGGTCTACGGGGTTGGTGAAGCGAACGGGGCCTAGGCCAGCGGTCTACATCAACATTTTCATGACTGCCCTGGCGTTTGTCCATGGCAGTTGTGTATTTGCGGGCATTTGGAACGTGGGTTCAGTGGAGCTGCAGTTTCAGTGGCTGCAGGGCGCGGACATGACCCTGAGTTTTGACCTGGATTTGTCGGTGCTGAACCTCGGGGCGCTGGAGCGTTCGGCGGGGTTGGCGCTGATGGCTCAGATGTATGGTCTGGGCTACATGGAAAAAGATTGGGCGTTGGCTCGGTTCTTTTCGCTGCTGGGCTTTTTTGAGGGCGCTGTCAGCGGTGTTTTGCTGAGTGGCTCCTTCTTTTTAGCGTACTTTCTATTAGAGACACTGACGCTCTCGACCTATCTGCTAGTTGGTTTTTGGTATGCCCAGCCCTTGGTGGTTAAGGCTGCTCGGGATGCATTTTTGACGAAGCGCGTTGGGGATATTTTGCTGTTGATGGGGGTGCTTGCCTTAGCGAGCTGGGCCGTAGATCTCCATTACAACGAGCTGTATGTGTGGGTGAAGGTTGCGGATTTGAGCCCGATGGCGGCGACGCTGTTGGGGGTGGTCTTGATTGCGGGGCCGACGGGTAAATGCGCTCAGTTTCCGCTGCACCTTTGGTTAGATGAAGCGATGGAAGGGCCTAGCCCGGCTTCAATTCTGCGAAACTCGGTGGTGGTGACCTGTGGTGCCTACGTATTGATTAAGCTGCAGCCAATCGTAATTCTGTCTCCGGTGGTTTTGAATGTGCTGATTGGCATTGGGACGACGACGGCAATTGGAGCTTCATTGGTTGCGATCGCACAAATTGACCTCAAGCGTGCCCTCTCTTATTCCACCAGTGCCTATATTGGCTTAGTGTTTATTGCCGTCGGTGCGGAATGGCCCGGTGTGGCCATCGGTCTGCTGTTTACCCACGCCGTGGCCAAGGCTCTAATGTTTATGAGCACCGGTGCCATTATCAACAACACCAGCTGCCAAGACATTACTGAGCTGGGTGGGGTCTGGTCCCGCATGCCAGCGACAACAATTGCTTTTGTGGTGGGCGGTGCCGGCATGGTGGGCGTTCTGCCATTAGGTGGATTTTGGGCACTACAGCTGGGCATAGACTTTCTTGGACGCGAGCATCCTGTCTTAGCGGCTGTCTTTTTGGTGGTCAATGCGCTGACGGTCTTTAACCTGGTGCGAGTCTTTCGATTGGTATTTTTAGGCCCTGTCACTGCCAAAACCCGTCGTTCGCCCTCGGTGAACTGGCTGATGGGCACCCCGATGATCTCGCTCAGCATTTTTGTCTTGCTATTGCCCTTGGCGCTGAGGCGGATGTCATTACTGCCGCCGCTGCGCTATTGGAACCCTTGGGTGTTCGGCGCGTTGATTCTCTCTGGAGTGCTCGGTTTAGCCTTTGGCTGTACCGCACCCCTGAGTCGTTCCCTGGCTCGCTCTACCCAGCGACCCATGCGTCTGATGCAGGAGCTGCTAGCCAACGACTTTTATACCGAAGAGCTATATCGGGTCACCGTTGTGTTTTTTGTGAGCCAGTTTTCACGCATTGTGAGCTGGTTTGATCGCTACGTGGTGGACGGGGCCGTCAACTTGGTGGGTATGGTTTCGCTGATGAGTGGAGAGGGCCTGAAATATAGTATTTCCGGTCAATCCCAGGGCTATATCTTCACCATTGTGTTGGGGATAAGTCTCTTGGGCTTTTTTATGACGTGGGCAATGTGGTAAGGGGATACCGATGCTGAGTGCGCTGTTATTGATTCCATTGCTAGGGGCATTGGTTGTTGGCTGTTGGCCCTCTAAACTCACTAGCGAACGAGCTAAAACCCTGAGCATAGGCGTTTTGGCGATTAACCTAGTTGTTAGTCTGTATTTGCTGAGTCAGTTTGACCTGGCGATTACAGGGCTACAGTTTCGAGAATCTATCCCCTGGCTTGAACCCTTGGGGCTGGGCTACGAGGTCGGGATTGACGGTTTAGCGCTGCCGCTGTTGATCATCAACAGTTTGCTGTCGCTAGTGTCGGTGTTTGCCAGTGATAACGATGTCCGTCGACCCAGGCTGTATTACCCCCTACTGCTGATCATTACCTTTGCGGTAGCCGGTGCATTTGTGGCCCAAAATCTGCTGCTGTTCTTTATCTTTTATGAGCTTGAGCTCATTCCCCTCTATCTTTTGATTGCCATTTGGGGTGGCCCTCAGCGGGGCTATGCGGCAACAAAGTTTTTGATCTATACGGCCATATCTGGCATTTTGATTCTGGCGTCATTTCTGGGATTGGTCTGGCTGAGCGGGGCATCTAGCTTTGACTACAGTGCCACCATGGCCCATGGGCTGCCCTGGATTCAGCAGGCGGTTTTGTTAGCCGCTTTGTTGATTGGCTTTGGTATAAAAATTCCTCTTTTTCCCCTTCACACCTGGCTTCCCGACGCCCATGTGCAGGCGTCCACACCTATTTCTGTCCTGTTGGCGGGAGTCTTACTAAAGCTTGGTACCTACGGGTTGTTCCGCTTTGGGGTGACTACATTCTCTGAGGTGTGGGTAGATTTGGCTCCCTACCTTGCCTGGTGGGCCGTGATCAGCGTCCTCTATGGGTCTCTGGCCGCGATTGCCCAAACCGATATGAAAAAAATGGTGGCCTACAGTTCGGTGGGGCACATGGGCTATGTGCTGTTGGCAGCGGCGGCGTCTAACCCCCTAAGCTATGTAGGGGCAGTATTTCAGATGTTGAGCCATGGATTTATATCGGCCCTTCTGTTCTTGGTCGTTGGGGTGGTTTACAAAAAGACTGGCACACGCGATTTGACCGTACTGCGCGGGCTGCTAAATCCAGAGCGGGGGTTGCCCCTCATTGGTAGCGTTATGGTGTTGGCCGTCATGGCCAGTGCAGGTATTCCTGGCATGGTGGGCTTTATCTCTGAATTTATTGTCTATCGCGGTAGTTTTGTCAGCTTTGTCCCCCAAACGCTGCTGTGTTTGCTTGGCTCTGGGTTGACGGCGGTGTACTTCTTGTTGTTGGTGAACCGTGCCTTTTTTGGGCGGCTGGCATCGACCGAATCCCAAGCGTTAGAGCAGGACCCTGTCTTACCGGTGGTGACCTGGCAAGACCGAGCCCCGGCTCTCTTGTTGGTGAGTTTGCTGTTTGTCTTTGGTCTGAGCCCCAGTTGGATGACCCGCTGGATTGAACCGACAACGACGGCCATGTACGACGCCATGCCCATCAAGCTAGAAATAACGGTACATCCGGCCTATAGAAGTGGACGGGGGGATGTGTCAGAGACGGGTGGTGTGTCTGTTGATTTGACCACCGTTGCCACCAACATAGATTTAGCGGATTTAGCGACCTGTTCGGATGGGGACTGTGACCTATGAGCCAAATGATGACTTCTCAAGTGCCTAACATTCATCCGTTTGCCCACTATGTGGACCGTTTGATCTCTGGCGGCACCCTTTTACCGGACACCCCTGACAATGTGGTGGAGGTGATGGGAGCCTTAGATAGCTATGGCATTGTGTTAGATCGCTATTCTAAAAATCTGATTCACATTGCCGATCATCAGTTTTTGGTCTTGTTTCCTGTTTTCAAATACTTTGATGGCGACATTAGTGTTCAGAAGATGTGGCAGCATTTTTGCCATGATCGCATCAACTATGAGTATGCCGAATACACCATGAAGGCCATGATGTGGCATGGAGGCGGTGGTTTGGATGCCTATTTGGATACGGATGAGTTTCGGGAGAACTGTCAGGTTGCGATCGCAGCCAAAATCAAACTCAATCCGGTTCTGCAAGTCTTCCATCGTGTCTTTCCCGAATTCTTAACCGAGCAGATTCGTCAGCTCTCTTACTACAGCGGGCTCGGGCAGTTTTGGCGGGTGATGAGCGACATTTTTACCTCCCTGGCCGAGCGCTATCGCCGAGGGGAGATCACCCACATTCCCCAAATTGTTGACCATGTTAAAGATGGCCTCGTGGCGGATGCCGCTCGACCCATTACCTACAGTGTGGATATCGGCGGCAAGTCCTACGACATTATGCCTGCGTCCGCCGGTCTAACATTCTTGCCCGATACAGCGATTCCCTATGTGGAGTCCATTTTCTTTCGGGGCACGCCCTTTCTGGGGACCGTTTCCTACAACGCCCAGGCCCAGCAAATTTCCCCCGACAAGAGCCGGTTTACCTACGGTGCCCTCTATGCCGATCCCTTACCCATCGGCGGCAGCGGGATCCCTCCCACTCTGCGGATGCAGGACATGTTCCGGCATCTGCCCGACTATCTTGAGGAGCACTATCTTAAAAGTGTTCGTGGTTTGGGCGATGTGCGGGTGAAAATTTGCGCTAGTTTCCAGCGGTCCATGTTCTGTGTGACCAATGCCGCGTTGATTGGCCTTCTGCCCAAAGGTGCTGATGCCACCGACCCGGAAGACGTGGCCGCTAATCGTGAGTTTTTGCTGGGTTGGATGGAGCGATTGGCGTCGTCACAACTGGAGCAGGTTCAAACCCCTTAGGTATCACGATTTTTCTTGAGAGTTTCTTAGCGCTGGCACAAATCCCTGTGATCGGCGTTAGGCTCAGATTACTAGATGCTTTTTTCCTATGTCTTCGACGGTGTTACCGCCACTCCCCTCTGCTGTCACGCCCCCGGCTGTGGCTGTGCTAAACGTGGACGGCATGATGTGTGCGGGGTGTGTCAATACGGTGGAAACCCAGCTACGGGAGTGTGATGGGGTGGAGGTGGCTACCGTAAATCTGGTCACTAAGGCGGCGGCGGTGCAGTACCAGGCTGACCGCATTCAGCCAGAGCGGCTGGCGGCCGTGCTGACCGAGGCGGGGTTTCCCAGCCAGCTACGTCAGGATGATGATATTTCTAATAGCTGGGCCGAGCAGCAGCAGACAGCGCAGCAAGGGCAGGGAGTTAGGGGTGCGATCGCAACCCTCCTGCTAGGCTTTTCCATCCTCGGCCATCTGCACCATGTGGGCGGTGTCACCGTTCCCATTCTGAGCGGTCTGTGGTTTCACTTTGCCCTCGCCACCTTAACCTTGGTGGGCCCGGCGCGAGGAATTTTGCAAGACGGTTGGACCGGTATCCGCCGGGCCCGTCCCAACATGAATACCCTGGTGAGTATCGGTGCTTTAAGTGCCTACACCGCCAGCGTAGTGGCCTTAGTAATGCCAACTCTGGGCTGGGAGTGTTTCTTTGATGAGCCGGTCATGCTGCTTAGCTTTATCTTGCTGGGTCGCACCTTAGAAGAGCGTGCCCGTTTCCGCGCCACCGAAGCCCTCCGGGGGCTGATCGCCCTACAGCCTGGCAATGCGCAGTTGGTAACAACTCCTGGCAAAACCATGGTGATACCCATCGCCCAGGTGCAAGTAGGCGATCGTCTCCAGGTCTTACCCGGCGATAAAATTCCAGTAGATGGCCAGATTGAAACCGGGCAAACCACCATCAATGAAGCCATGGTTACCGGAGAAGCCCTGCCCGTCACTAAGCAAGTGGGGGACCGGGTAATCGGCGGCACCCTGAACCAGTCGGGGGTGATTGTCATCCAGGTCAACCGTACCGGAGCCGACAGCACCCTGGCCCAGATGATCGCCCTGGTCGAATCTGCCCAAACCCGTAAAGCACCGATTCAAGGGCTAGCCGATACCTTGTCGGGCTACTTCACTTACACTATTCTGGCCCTGGCCCTGCTCACCTTTGCGTTTTGGTATGGCGCTGGGGTAGCCATTTGGCCGGAAGCGGTCCAGATGGCCATTAACCCTCACCATGGCCATCCTGCTCACCAGGTTATCGAAACATCTCGGCTGTTGATCAGCCTCTAATTAGCCATTGCCGTGGTGGTTATTTCCTGTCCCTGTGCGCTCGGGTTGGCTCCACCCTTGGCGAGTTTAGCCGGGTCTGGTATTGGTGCGCAGCGTGGGTTGTTGGTCCTTGGTGGTGATGTGCTTGAAACCGCCCACCGTCTGGACATGGTGGTGTTTGATAAAACCGGTACCCTGACCACCGGTCAGCCTCGGGTTACCCATTGCCAAAGCTATGACCCCGACCTTACCCCCGACGATGTCATTGGTTTGGCCGCCAGTGTCGAAAAGGGCACACGTCACCCCCTATCGGCGGCCATTCTTACCGAAGCCGAGCACCGACAGCTCACCCTCACCGATGTGACCGATAGCGCCACTACACCCGGTCTAGGTGTGGTGGCTCAGCTCAAAAAACAGACACTGCACATCGGTAACGAAGCTTGGCTAGCCCAGGCCCACATCGCCACTGACATGACCAGCGATGCGGTCAATACATTTATTGCCCAAGGGCAAACCCCAGTCTATGTGGCTGTCGATCATCGGCTGGTTGGTATTATCGCCATCGCCGACCGACCCCGTGACGAAGCCGTAACCGTGATTGAGCAGCTTAAATCACAGGACTTACAGGTACAGCTCCTCAGTGGTGATCGCCCCGAGGTGGCCCATCGCCTGGCCCTTGAGCTAGGCATTGGAGTCTCTAAAGGGGGTATGACCCCGGCGGACAAGGTGAGCGCCATTGAAAAACTGCAGCGTGCGGGGCATTGTGTTGGTTTTATCGGTGACGGCATTAACGATGCCCCGGCCCTAGCCCAGGCAGATATTGGCCTCGCTATGCACTCAGGCACTGACATTGCCATGGAAACGGCGGATATTGTGCTGATGCGCGATGACCTGACCGATGTGTTAGCCGCCCTCGATCTGAGCCGCAGTACCTTCAATAAAATTCGACAGAACCTAGCTTGGGCTTTTGGCTATAACTTGGTCTGCATTCCCCTGGCGGCGGGTGTTTTACTCCCTAACTTTGGCATTGCCCTCAGCCCTGGATTTGCAGGCGGCTTTATGGCCTTTAGCTCCATGGGGGTGGTGCTTAACTCATTGCTGCTGCGTTGGCAGCTGAGGGAACGTTGTGAATAATGGACAAATCCTTTATGTCTTATAGCTTTACGCTGCCCATAGTTACTGTTGGCTCAACGCTTACCAAAAGTCCGTCACCAGATACCCCAACTCCCCCAGCATCTGTCGCAGCATGGGCATACTCAGACCAATGACGTTGGTGTGACAGCCCTCTAGCTTTTCAATAAAAAAGCCACCCTTGCCGTCAATGGTAAAGGCACCGGCACAGTTCATGGGTTCACCTGTGGCCACGTAATCTTCAATTTCGCGATCGCTAACCCACCCAAAATGTACTTTGGTCACCTGACACTGAGTCAGGGTTTTAATGGCTTGGGGCGATATTAACGTATGACCCGTAAACAGTTCACCCACCTGTCCCCGCATTTGGCACCACCGCTGTACCGCGGCTTCTGGGGTTTCCGGTTTACCATAGATGACATCGTTAAAGGCTAGTACCGAGTCACACCCCAAGACCACCGCGTTTGGAAACAGGGGGGCTACCGCTTCGGCCTTACCTAAGGATAGGGCCTGTACCAATGCGCATGGATCGGTGAGGGTGATCTGGTCCTCATCAAACTTGCTAGGAGACACGAAGGGTTGCACACCCGCATTTAGCAAAAGCTGTCGTCGTCCTGGTGAGGCCGATGCCAATACAAACTGAGGAGCGGCCATAGAATCGAACTAATATCGAACTAATATTATTTAATTAATAAACTGAGAATGAAGCAACGGAACGAGTCAGCGATGCCTTAAGTCGTTTCCAACGAGCTTCGGGGACAGACGCATTGTAGGTAAACAGCTGACCGCGACGCACAATGGCACTAGCCAGGTTGTGACGCTCCCCAGTTGGCGTATTGGTCAAATACTCAAGGATGTAGTAGGTCTTACCTTCAGCGGTTTCCACATTCTGTGCGCTCACCAGTTCCACATCGCGACTATCACCGGCCATTTCCGTAATGCTTTTTGAGAGCTTATAGCCAACTTCCGTGGGCCCACCTAGCTCTTCTAAGGTTTTACCCTCTGCCACCGGACTGACCACCACACTGACATTTTCAGTGGGGTTGATAATGTCGTGAAATACGACATCGGGCCCTTCTGATACATTCACCTCGATCCAGCCGGTCGGATAGCTGAACTGATAGCCTTGAAAGCTATTGACATAGTCCAGCAAACTTACAGGAGCCGAGCCGCTACAGGCCTGCAGACCAAACATTGTGACAAGTACAAACATCAGGGCAGCTAGTCGCTTTAGCATTGGAAATACCGGTTAAGTAATGTGAACTAGATTGACAATCTTTATTGTCGCATCTTATGGAAAGTCTTTGCCAAAGCAACTTAACTGACCAGAAAATAGTACGGGGCTAGCCGTCGGGTTACTCGGGAATATCCATGATAGGTCACTGCTTTCTGGGGGAGTTTACAGGTTAATTATTTAGATCATTTATTAAGGGTGAGCTTGAGTCTCAGGGACGCAGTTTGTTGCGGTGAATAGTCCGGACCGCGCCTTAGATCTTTAGACCTTTAGCTCTGCAGGATTTGGCAGAATGCACCCATGGTGACGATGACCATTAGAAAACAACACATTGCGATAACAATTAAGCCCCCTAGAACAGCCCTGAGAGATTGCAACAGGTGATAGAGAAAGAGAGTTCTCCAGTCTCATATCCAAGAAGATCGCTGTGTCCCATGTATCTGAGATTGCATTCTCGACCATCAATGATCTCAATCACCACATTGCCATTACAAATACTTTTCTCAGATGCAATTACAGATAGCGTTCTCTCATCAGATCAACATCAGTGGGGTTAGCATCTCTGCATGATTACCGATCTCACCATATTTTCTAATACGAGGGGCCTTTCCCCTACGTTAGATCTTCGAAGATATATGAGAGTTTTAAGAATAGCTCAATGGTTTACCAGACCTGGCTTTTATGGGGATTTTATCAGCCCGTAACCGTTCAAAACTCTTCTTTTATGAGAAGAAAAGGATGATTGCGACCTAATATCCCGTTCTGAACCAATTTTCTAATTGATAAAAACGGTGAATCCCTGTTATAGCTAGCTTCTAGCTATATAGTCCCTCTCATATTTTTCAAATGTCATGCTCTTCTTAAATAAATGTTGCAGCTTATGTTTCCAATTGCTAAGGTGATTTGCATGAATTGTTTGTGATGCAGTTTGAAACGATCACCCATGCATCATGTCTAATTCGCAATTCAACTGTCCCGTCGCTGATTTGGAGCAAGATTGTGACTGTTGTTACAACAACTTATCAATAAACCAAAGATTGTCTCAATCAAAAGATCAGCAACGACTTATACCGAGAGGATTTCAGCAGCAATAGCGAATTTCTCTACGTTCCCATTCCAGAAAATATTTTGACATCAGTACGGCTCTGGTTCCTATCGGTCTTTTAATCAGGACCGGTTCCAGGCTCCTATGGAGATTTTTACGATGGATATGCAAGGAAAGACGGCTCTGGTTACCGGAGCCTCGCGCGGCATTGGCCGTGCGATCGCAATTGAACTGGCCAAACAGGGGGCTAGCTATATTTTGCTCATTGCTCGTAACCTACAAAAATTAAAGGAAGTGGCAACAGAAATTCGAACGTATGGAGCCCAGGCCATCCCCCTATCTGTTGACCTGACTGAGCCCAAGGCAGTTAATATTGTTGTTGCTCAGGCTTGGAAAGACTATGGTCCGTTTGATCTTTTAGTAAACTGTGCGGGGATTGCTTCCCAGTCCAACTTTTTACAAAGCAGCCTGGGACAGGCCCACGCAGAAATCTCTACGAATCTTATGGGGTTATACACGGTCACCTGGCTAGTGGGGCGGCGTATGGCCTGTCGCCACCAGGGCACGATTGTCAATGTCTCGAGCCTCATGGGTAAGGTGGCGGCCCCCACCATGGCCACCTATTCTGCCACTAAGTTTGCCGTTGTTGGCTTTACCCAGGCCCTACGTCATGAGCTGGCTCCCCACGGTGTGCGGGTGGTTACCTTACTACCTTCCTTGACGGATACCGATATGGTGCGCGAGTTTAACTTGTTTCGCGGGATAATGCCTATGAGCGCTCACCAAGTGGCTCAAGGTCTGATGACCGGTCTTAAATCTCGCAATTCAGAAATCACCGTTGGTTGGCAGAGTCACGTAGCTCTTTGGGTTCATCAGTTTGTACCTCAGTTGATGGATACTGTGATCCGATTTACGAGCCCTAGCTATGTGCGCCCTTCACCGCCGAACGGGATTTAGGTAATGTGTGGTGCTGAGCAGGCTAGCTAGTATAGCGTGGCCCATAGGATGGCATCCCAGACATTGCACAGCAACGTCTGGGACATTTTCTCAGTGAATATACTGAGAAAACTCTAGATCAAACTTATCCATCACTGATTCCTAAATTCACCCATATCTATCCTTAGGGCGGCACTTATCTTAAATAACTGTCTTTCTTATCGTTATAGGGGAGTTTATCAAGCATTAAATCCGTTGTTCTAAGTTGATGACAAAATTTTAGTAAGTCACTCGATCTAGAGATACGTAGCAATGTCTACGAACTATGGATGCACAAGCATTTATTTCTCTGAACAAAGTAATACGTTTATAACTGAATATTAGACGTTATATCTAAGAGCTTTAAGGCTATAACTGCTGTGAAATAAAGCTTAGAGGGGCACTGATCCCGAGTTCTCTCGATTAGAGTCTGATCAATGTGTGTACTTAATTTAAGCAATGACTACTTTTTGAAATAAACGCTAACCTATATTTATTCAGTTAGATTGACCCTGCATCAATCGCTTGGTAAATCGTCATTTGTGCATCATCTTTTTCGATTTCGATAAGAAAAATAGCTATTCACAAATTGCATCGCAACTTGGCAGAGCGATAGTTATACTGGTAGGGTGTAACACCCCCTGTATAAGGCTTCGTAGTTACGAGCACCTAGGAACGACATGACGATTTCACATCGATAGTCGTCCCGATTTGCGAACAGTGGTCCGGAAAATCATGTTGTGGTTTGGATCTATTCCTGCATGGTGAGGCTTGTTTTTACGAACTCGTTCCTCTGTGTACCTGGAGCGTTTTCCTGAGTGTCACTAACTTAAGTGTCACCCGTTTATCTCTGAAGCTGGAATAGGCTTCGACATTACATCGGTCTTATTGGCCAAATTGATACGGCATTATGCCGGGCTTGTTGTTAAGTAGGTGGCAATACCATGATTAATGTGAAAGCATCTCCCCCGCGGGAATACATTAACGTCATGGAACTGTTGGTGGCAGAAGAGGTGGAGCAACAGCTACGCCAGCTACCGACTCGCGTTCTCAAATATATAAAGTCGATTGAGGTGGAAACCTACGCTTTAAACCGCTTGCCATCGTTATATGCGGCTAGTGAGAAGGGGTGGCATAGTCAATACCAAAAAGCTAAGTACGAGCTAGGTAAAGAGATTAGCGGTGCCGTAAGGCGAGCGATTGCTGCGGTCCAGATTGATCCGTTGCGGGCCTCTCGTCCTTTGGTTCATCGTCTGCCATCTATGCCATCGGATAATGCAGTGTTGTTAGAAAAGTTTCGAGCTGCGTTGGGCCAACCCCACCTGACTTGGGATTCGTTGTTACGTAAGTGTAAGCGCGCTGGCGCTGCTAGGAGAGAGGCTATAGATCGTCATTCAGATCGCCATCCGGCGGCTGCTACGTCTGCTAATAATGCTGATGAGCAATATGCTGCTGCCTATGCCGCTGAAGAACATGGGGCCTATGGTGGGAGATCTGAAACCAATAATCATTCAGATCATCATGGGACGGTTTGGCGACCAGGCACCTATGGTGAAACCTCTTGGCGACCTAAGCGACACCATAGTTACCAGGCTTCGACCTCCGCAACCTCATCGTCGGGCTACGATTGGAACGATTCAAGGTATCGCTAAAGAATTGAGTCTGCTGAACGTGGTGTGGAGAAGCTATATGGAATCTTTCCACACCACGTTTGACTCTGGGCAATTTACCTAATCCATCTCCACCATTTTTTGAGCATTGGCTAGGGCTTGTCTAACCTGATCAAAGCCGGTGCCGCCCAGGCTGTTACGGGCGGCGACGACCTGCCGCGGTGCGATCGCATCATAAATATCCGCTTCAAATGCAGGATGAATGGTTTGCCACTCCTCTAGCGTTAGATCCTTGAGCAGCTTGCCGGCGGCTAGGGATGTCTTAACGACCGTGCCCACCAAATTGTATGAATCCCGAAAGGGGACTCCTTTGGCGGCCAGATAGTCTGCCACGTCGGTGGCATTCGAGAAGTCGCTGGCAACCGCCTCTGTTAGTCGCTGGGGGCGAAACTCCAGTCCTTGGTGTAGCAAGATTGTCATGGCCTGCAAACAGCCGTTAACTGTCTTGACCGTGTCAAATAGGGCTTCTTTATCTTCTTGGAGGTCCTTGTTGTAGGCCAGGGGTAGGCCCTTCATCATGGTTAGCAGCCCTTGTAAATGGCCAAACACCCGTCCGGTTTTACCCCGCACCAGCTCGGGGACATCGGGGTTTTTCTTTTGGGGCATAATGCTCGACCCGGTGGAGCAGCTGTCGGTAAGGGTGACAAACCGAAATTCTTCTGAGGCCCAGAAGATGACTTCTTCGGCTAGGCGGGACAGGTGCACCATGATCAGACTGGCAGCCCCGGCAAACTCAATGGCAAAGTCCCGGTCGCTGACGGCGTCTAGGCTGTTGGTATAAATCCGCTCAAATCCTAGCTGGTCAGCGGTGTACTGGCGGTCTATGGGGAAGGTGGTGCCGGCCAGAGCGACCGCACCTAATGAGCAGGTGATGACCCGCTTGGCGACATCCCCCAGACGCTCATAGTCGCGCTGGGCCATGTTGACGTAGGCCAGTAGATGGTGGGCCTAACTGAGGGGCTGGGCTCGCTGCAGATGGGTATAGCCAGGAATTAGGGTTTCAACGTGGTCTGCGGCGTGGGCTAATAGGGCTGTTTGGAAGTCTTTGAGTAGGGTGCGAAGGGTCTGTATTTGCGATCGCAAATACAAACGAATATCCGTCCCCACCTGATCGTTTCGCGAGCGCCCCGTATGCAGTTTCTTGCCCAAGGGTCCCAGCAATTCAGTCAGTCGTCGCTCCACCGCAAAATGGACATCCTCTTCATCCACTCCAGGGGTAAACGCACCCTGACGATATTCCTGGCGAATTTTTTCTAGACCCTCTACCAGCTGCTGGCCTTCAGCAGCAGAAATAATACCCACCTTCGCCAGCATTTTGGCATGGGCCTGGGACCCAGTGAGGTCATAGTCAACTAAGGCAATATCAAACCCGATACTGGCATTAAATTCAGCAATAACCGGATGTAATCCCGTCTCAAATCGCTGACTCCAAGGGGTGGATGACGTACTCAAATCCTAAAAACTCCTACAAAGGGACAAGTTGCAGATTCACAGGTACCCGCTATAGCCAATGTCCTGATGCATTAGAACAGTGTCGTGTCAGGTTAGCGGTCGTATCTTAAGGCGTGCAGAGATATCCATTGTCCTAACTAACCTGACATACTGACATAGTTAATAACTGGGATGACCCCAACGTGGACTAATAAGTCGTGATACCCCGAATTACGTAGCCTATGACCACGCCAATGAGCAACGCCCACAGTTGTCCAGACTCAACAAAATTCCCCAGGATATCCCCTGAGTGATCAAAGAAGTTATCCTCAAACTGTTGAGCAATGACCGGTGTGGTCATCATCGCAGTGGTCTGCCCCAGCATGGGAGCATCAGATGTAGTGAAATCACCAAAGGAACGGACATCTGTATCGATTTTCATGGGGATTATAAAAAAATGGTAGACAAAAGTCGTGACTGATTTGAATTCTAAAGTGGGCTAAACGACCCAACTTAGACACGTTCAAATATCAGCAACACCAACCAATACAGCGATGCGATGAATACACTCATTGCATTGTGTCGCCCATAGCTGCCAATCCCTAAAGAGTTTAGCGGCTACTCATGCTGTAAACGATGTGGGCCAAGCCATATTTAGGCAACCCGATCATTGCACTACACCTAAATAACATCAAGCTACTCGGTAAATTGCCATGGTGCTCTGTAAAACTCTAAAATTTGCCTCACGACTCAGTAGTCGATAGCTGACGAAACTCGGCCGGTTGTGTCACCTTCATCACCACCAGCGTCGTATCGTCCTCCTTGGAGCGATCGGGACCAATAAAGTGACGCAGCAAATTAAATAGATACTCCAAAATCTCCTGGGAGCTCTCCAAATTATGGCAGGCCCAGCATACGGCCTTAATCAAATTGTCTTCATCAAACCGTTCACCACGGATATTCGCCGCATCGGTAAACCCATCCGTATAGAAAATGACCACATCTCCCGGATAGAGTTGCACCTGACCTTCATGGTAGCGAGTGTCGATATCCAGCCCCAATAACATGCCATCAGCATCTAAACGGTTAATGCTACTGGTGGAAGCCTGCCTTTGTAGCGGTGGGTTATGGGCTGCATTGCCATTGGCAAACAGTTGGGTCCTAGGGTCGTATTCTGCATAAAAAAGCGTGACAAACCGATTGGAGCTTTCCAAATCGTTATGCATAACGCAGTTCAGATTTTGCAAAATTTGCCCAGGGGAATGATCGTTAAGCACCTCCGCCCGCAGCATTCCTCGCAGCATCGTCATAATCAAACCAGCGGGGACTCCTTTACCCATCACATCACCGATGGCAATGCTCCAAGGCTGGCCCGATGACATCGGTGTGGTCGGATTACGCAGCTGGTCGTAGGTGGTGGGAATAAAGTCGTAATAGTCTCCACCCACTTTTTGAGCTGTCTGACAACGGGCGGCCAGATCTACCCCCTCAATTACCGGACATTGGCGCGGCAGTAGCTTTTCCTGAATCTCTGCCCCCAGCTCTAGCTCCCGATCTAATCGTTCTTTTTTACGTAGTGCCAGAGTAAGTTCGTCATTTTCAATGGCCACCGCTGTTTGATCAGCCACTAGCCGGACTAACTTCTGACGGGTTTCTGTCCAGGCATAGTCCGCATCATCACTAAAAACGTAAAGACGTCCACGCTCAACGTTTTGCACAATGATGGATGTACCAAACAGCTGTAGATCCGGAGCCAGAAAGTGATTAAGCTGCTGATCTAGCGTGACCATGGCACTGCGAGCGGCCTGGTGGGTAAGGGCGACAGCCTCACCATCTTTTCCTTTGGCCCCCAGGGACCCTGTCAGGGAAGACGTGATTTGACGGGTGGCTGACTCTAGGGCACAACGTACGGTTTGGCAGGTGTCGTTAGTCGGACAATAAAGTCGCTCTAGTCGAAGCTGACCATTAGGCCGAAATAGTACCAAGGCACCCCCCGTTGCATCGGTCACCCGACTGGCAATCATGGGAATCAGCTCTAAAAACTGGCTAATATTATTGAGACTTCTTAGGGCAAACCCCAAAGAACTGAGCAAATCTTGAATTTTGTACTGCTCTCGCTGCAGTCGCGCCACCAGTTCCTTGAGGGCAAACACAGGCGTGCCGCCCGGTAGAGTGCTGCCCTCGGGAAGGGAATTGAAGGGTTGCGATGGACTTGGCGACATAGGCACAATCGACAGCAAGGTCGATAGTTAGGGACTGTAGAGCAGTTATAAAACCAGCCGTAGCTGATGTGTGGGATAAATCGAGCTGAAATGAATGCTAATTAGGCAAGATGGTTTAGATCAAACTCCTGGAGAAGTAGTAACGCCAAAAATTACTAGCGAATGGAAGGCAATATAGCGGTCAAGGTTACGCTTGGCAACTAAAAAATCAACGTTAACGCTAATTTCTCAAATAAAATTGCTAACACAAATTTTTAGACAACAAGATAGCATCTCAGTCATGGCAGTCAAGGACATTTTCCTCAAATTATTCTTTAGATCCCTAACGTTCTAAGTCAATCAAAGGATACGTAGTCCTCTCACGATGTCAGGAATTAAAACCTAGGACCACTGCACTCGATACATATTAAAGACATCACCTGTAACTTGTTTGGTGACCTTAGCCTCCATAGCTTTAATTAAGGCCCGCCATTGTTTTAATTCCGTCAGTTCGATGTCAGCCCCTAAGTAGGTTTCCAAAATTGCCCAGTTTTCCGCTAGTTCTTCCGTCGGATTAATCACATCAAACACAAAGCTGCCCCCTGGCTTTAAGCAGGGTTTAACCGCCGTCATCACCTGTTCCCAATAGTCCAGAGAATAATAACAACTCACTCCGGTGGCAATAACGAGGTCAAATGTGGCCGGTTCATAGTCCAGCTTGTGGGCTGGGGAAAGCTGGACCCCTTTAAATAGTTTTGAATCTAACTGGGGCCCACGTTGGTTCAGGGCAGCCTGGGCGACTTGACTAATTTCTTGGCCGACAAAGATGGCCTTCCACTCTTTCCAGGGATAAATCAAAAAACTCAGTCCACAGCCAAGATCTAAGCAACGTTGCCCTTTCTTGGGCTTAGCCACCTCCCAAAATTTACTGGTAATCCTTGGGGTGAGGCTGCCGGTGATCCATTCTCTAAATACCGCCATCTCTTCGACTTCATCCGGTAGCTCAAATGGCTCGCCCCGATATTCTCGATCAAATCTTTGGGCGACTGCCTGCAGCTGAGCGACCACCATACCTAAATATCCTTGTTGAATTTATTTATATACGACAGGTATACCCGTTCTAACGACCTTTCAGTGCTCTGGTAAAGTTTTGACGATAGGAGGCACTAACAATGAATACAGGCCACAGCAGTGTGAGATACAGCTTGCCACTACTAAAATTAGTTCGGTTAAACCCGGTCCAAAATTTCCAAGCGCCATAGCCATAACCACCCAATAGCAATAGTCCTAATAAAGTAGGCATAGGTTTATCCTCGTAATAGCTCAGTGCAATAATTGACTCATCAATGTGGTTTGTCTCGCCCTGAAAATTTAGCCGAAAAGACCCTAGGGGTAATTGTGATAGGGCATAGAACACACCAAACAAAGGGATATAGCCCTAGACTAGTGATCTTGAAGGCGTCTTAACCAATATGAAGGTCAGCTTAATAAACCAAGTACAATTGACACGGCAGACGATTAACAGTGGTAAAAAACGGCGTGCTCTAGCAGCCACTGTACAAGTCCATTTCAAAGGTTAGCGTCGTTAGCCATCCATGGCTAACCCTCAATAATAATTGTTTGCGTTCTCACAAAATCATAGGAGGAATTATGCGCGCAGTACTCATGGCTGGTGGTTCTGGGACCCGGCTTCGACCCCTAACTTGTGACCTGCCTAAGCCCATGGTTCCTGTGCTCAATCGCCCGATCGCCGAGCATATTGTCAACTTGCTAAAGCGGAATGATATTAAAGAGGTCATTGCGACCCTGTATTATCTGCCCGATGTAATGCGCAACTACTTTCAGGATGGGCGCGACTTTGGGGTGCAAATGACCTACGCCGTTGAGGAAGATCAGCCATTGGGTACGGCAGGTTGCGTTAAAAATATTGCCGAACTCCTTGACGACACCTTTCTCGTCATTAGCGGGGATAGCATCACTGATTTCGACCTAAAGGAAGCTATCCGTTTTCATAAAGAAAAGGGATCTAAGGCTACGTTGGTGCTCACGCGAGTCCCAAACCCCATTGAGTTTGGTGTGGTTATCACTGACGAAGAAAACCGGATCAAGCGGTTTCTAGAAAAGCCCTCCACCAGTGAGATTTTCTCGGATACGGTCAATACTGGTACTTACATTTTAGAACCTGAGGTTCTAGACTACCTGCCTGCTAATCAGGAACAGGACTTCTCCAAAGATCTTTTTCCCCTACTGCTTGAAAAAGGCGAGCCGATGTATGGCTATGTGGCGGATGGCTATTGGTGTGATGTTGGCCATCTAGAAGCCTACCGCGAGGCTCAGTATGATGCCCTTGAGGGTAAGGTGCTTGTGGATTATGCCTATCCCGAAGTTTCTCCTGGTGTCCATGTGGGCAAGAACACCCACATTGATCCGACGGCTGTGATCAAGCCACCTGTACTCATTGGCCGTAACTGCCGCATTGGTGCACGGGTGACCATTGAGCCAGGTACCGTAATCGGCGATAACGTCACGGTTGGCAGTGATGCTGATTTGAAACGTCCTATTCTCTGGAACGGGGCCATCATTGGCGATGAAACCCATCTAAGAGCCTGTGTAATTGCGCGAGGAACCCGCGCTGATCGGCGGGCTCATATTTTAGAGGGGGCCGTTGTAGGAGCCCTCTCCACCGTGGGCGAAGAGGCGCAAATTAGTCCAGGGGTCAGGGTCTGGCCCAGTAAACGGATTGAATCTGGTGCAACGCTCAATATCAATTTGATTTGGGGTAATACCGCTCAACGCAATCTATTTGGTCAGCGGGGCGTGACCGGCTTAGCCAATATTGATATCACCCCTGAATTTGCCGTTAAGTTGGGAGCTGCCTTTGGCTCGACGCTGAAACCGGGTTCCCATGTAACGGTTTCACGCGATCAGCGCAGTATTGCCCGCATGGTGTCCCGTTCGTTGATTGCCGGGTTGATGTCCGTCGGTATTAATATTCAAAATCTAGAAGCTACCGCGATTCCGGTGGCCCGCGCCATCATCCCTACATTAGATGTCGCTGGTGGGATTCATGTGCGACTTCATCCTGACCGGGCTGATCAAATTCTGATTGAATTTTTTGACAAAAAAGGAATCGACATTCCTAAGGGAAAAGAGAAGAAAATTGAAGGTGCATACTTCAAAGAAAATCTGAGACGCTCGCAGATTCATGAAATTGGTGAGGTGTCCTATCCTGCCAACTTGGTAGATACTTACACCACTGAGTTTGAAAAGCGTTTGAATGCAGAAGCTATTCGCTACAGCAAGTCCAAGGTAGTGATTGACTATGCCTATGCTGTATCAGGTGCGGTGCTACCTCGTCTGCTGGCTAAGTTTGGCTGCGATGCCGTTGTTCTAAATGCTAGCTTGAGTCAAACTGCCCCTTCTAATGCAGAACGGGAGGGTATGTTAGGGCAGCTGGGACAGGTGGTACAGGCTCTACAGGCCACGTTTGGAGTCCAGGTAGCCGCCAATGGTGAGCAGCTAGTACTCATGGACGAAGTGGGGTCTCCCATCAGGGGGGAAATGCTGCCAGCGCTGATGACCCATATGATTTTGACGGCCCACCCCCAAGGTACGGTGGTTGTTCCGGTACATACCTCAGGAGCCATTGAGCAAATTGCTCGCCGTCATGGAGGTAACGTGGTGCGTACTAAGGCTAACCCCACTGCCCTCATGGAGGCTTGTCAGGCCAGTAGCAACGTTGTTCTAGGCGGTAGCGGAGACATGGGCTTTATCTTTCCCCAGCTCCATCCTGGCTTTGATGCCATGTTCTGTATCGCCAAGTTGATAGAAATGTTAACGATCCAGGAGCAGTCTCTGGGGCGAATTTGGGGTGACCTGCCCCGCATTTCCCATCGAGTGCAGACCCTTCGTTGCCCATGGACCATTAAAGGGGCACTCATGCGCTATCTTGTGGAAAGTCATCCTGCTGATACCCTTGAGCTGGTGGATGGCGTTAAGGTCATTGACCGTACCAGCGATAGCTGGGTGCTGATTTTACCTGACGCGGGCGATCCACTTGTGCACATATTTGCCAATAGTGCTGATCGTGACTGGGTCGACACTCATCTACAGGATTATCGGCAGCGGGTGCAAACGTTTATTGAAAAAGAGCAGGGCATTCGGGAGGAACAAGTTGTATGAACCATTGCATCCTCATGGCAGAGATTGTTGAGATTCCGCAGCTACGGTATACCTCTGACAATCAAACACCCATTGCCGAATTTAAGGTCAAAATTGCAGGGTTGCGCTCAGAAGATAGCCCTTCCCAGTTCAAGGTTGTGGGCTGGGGTAACTTGGCCCAAACCATTCAAGACTCTGGCTATGCTCCAGGCGATCGAGTTGTGATTGAAGGTCGTTTGACCATGAAAAGCGTTGATCGTCCTGAAGGATTCCGAGAAAAGCAGGCGGAGATCACAGCCCAGCGGCTACATCGTATTGCTGAATTGCAATCTATGATGCTGGCAGAGGCCGCTCCCATCGCTGAAGGCAACGTTGGGGGAGGCAGCAGCAGCAATCCTACTACTAGTCGAGCACCCTCTGCGAATACGCCACCCCCCGCTAACCAGCCAGCGGCCACAACACCCGATTACGACGAAATCCCATTCTAGAAAAAGTCTAATCGTGTCTAATCGTATAGAGCCATCTCCTGCTTCTTGTCTGGGGTAGGTGATGGTTTTTGTGCGAGCTTTCTATGGTCTAATTGTGTGTTTTAAGCTAATTGCGGTTGTGGATATTGCTTTTCAGATGTAGCCCTTTAAAAAATCAAACGAATCATCTTCCCAGCAGGGTTCGGGACAAAGCTGTTTGAGACGAATACAAATATCAGAGATGATGTCCTCTATTTGACCATCGTCAAATATCTCCTCTAAGGCTTGCTCATCGCGCTGACGTAGAGGTGCCAACGGCTCGGCATGAAATGTTAGCGGCCTCAGAAGAGTACTGATTTCGGCCTGATGAGCACGCAGAGTCGCCGCCCTCCAAGGTTCTTGTATGGGCTCGGCGAAGGATGGAAAGCTAGGTGGTTTTGGCTCAACTCCAACGAAGGTTTGGATAGCCGAGTGAAACCCTTTTGGAGGCTTGGCTGCAGGGAAACTATGGTCGGGCATAAGCTAAATGTCCGTTATCTGACCATTGTATTGGCCCATAAGGCCGTTCGCTATTCCAAACCACTATTCCTAGCAAGCTTGAAGACTTACTGGCGTGTTAGCAGCCTGATTCAATTCCAGCCCTATCAACCTATTCGTGGTGTCAAACCCCTGGGGTTAATCCGTACTTAAATTTTTATATCGTACGTATAATTACCCAGGGCTGTAGCGGGTGTGACTACATCCGTTGCTAGCAGGTTGAACGCTTGGGTAAATTCCTTGATTAGGATGGGCTTCACCTCATCTATCGATATGTTTGGTAGAAATTGAGCTATGGACCCCACTGGTCGATCTGCAATCCCACAGGGTGTAATTCGCGCAAATCCAGATAGATCGGGGCATATGTTTAAGGCAAATCCATGCATGGTGATCCAGCGGCTCACTTTGATCCCAATGGCGGCGACTTTGTAATTATCAACCCACACTCCTGTCAGACCTTTGATGCGTTGGCCATGGAGTTTGTAATGGGCGAGGGTTTGAATGATGACGTCTTCAAGCTGTCGCAGGTACCAATGTAAGTCTTTGTGGTGATGACCTAAATTCAAGATGGGATAGCCTATCAGCTGGCCGGGGCAGTGATACGTTACTTCTCCTCCCCGCTCTATTCGATGCACTTCATAGGTTGGATTGGTTAAGTCAAAGTGCACAAACTTTGTTTGGGAACCGGTACCAAGGGTGTACACCGGATTGTGTTCAGTCAGTATCAGTGCATCGCTTAGCTGCGGATTTTGTTTCCGAGCAGATACCATTGCTTTTTGATGCTGCCACACTAAACCGTAGGGCAACAATCCAAGATCTTGAACAATAAGTTTTCTATCTTGAATCATCACAAAAGCGTCGTTTTTGTGAGGAATTATACGTAATTTGATCAGTCATCTATTGGTTAAGTTCTTGATTTCACAAAGGCTAAATAAGTAGATGAAAACCTTCTATTTAATGGCAGATAGACCAATCTTGTAAAGATTAAAGAATAATTAAGTCAGGAGCTTTTTTGACGTGATAGATGCACTTTGATTAAGCTTGTAAAAGCTCTGGAGTCCTTATTATATAAGAAAATAACCCTCTGGGAGTGTCCGATTTGTCTAAAATGATCCCGCAGTTAATCTAAAGAATTATCAACGGATGAAAATGTTTTCAAAGAAGAAAACTCTCTTGAAATTAAGGTGCTAGAGTAAGTTTAATCGCTTATCTTCTATCAGTGGAGGCAGCTAAATGAGGCTTGTTATCCAAGGAAAAAATATTGAAATTACAGAGGCCATTCGCCAACATGTTTCTCAGAAAATTGAAAAGTCGGTTAGTCACTTTCAGCGGTTAATCAATAAAGTTGATGTTTGCTTGTCTGTGGCTGGTGGCGCAACAATGCCTACTCGTCAATGTGCCGAAGTTACGGTGTATGTAAACCGAGCTGTGGTACGAGCAGAGGAGAGCGGCGATAGCCTATATGCCAGCATTGATCTGGTGGCCGATAAGATCAGCCGACAGCTGCGTAAGTATAAGGAAAAGCGTCGTAGCTCTGAGCATGTGTCGGTGCGCTCTATGGAGGTTGATGATGGTTCTCAGGGTGGAGTAGACCTTGAGGTGACTGAGCTTTTGGAGCATAGGCAGCCTCAGCTACCTGAGGAAGTGGTGAGGACTAAATACTTTGCCATGGCCCCCATGTCGGCGCAGGAGGCCTTAGAAAATTTGCAGCTTATTGATCATGATTTCTATGTGTTTCACAATGCAGAGACTGATCAGATCAATGTGATGTATGAAAGAAATCACGGTGGTTATGGGCTGATTCAGCCCCGTCATTTGGGTCATAGTAATGGCCATAAAAATGGGCATAGTGTTCCCATTAATGACAATGGCCATGGCCACCCTAGCAAACGCCATTTGCAGTCGGCTCCTCTACGCAAATAGCACGGTGCTTCATTTCTTTTTGGGATGACCCGTCACGATAAAGCCCCGGCTCAATTATTGAGCCGGGGCTTTATCGTGACGGGTTTTGTGAGGCTATAGCAGTCGATTGCTATACATTGTAGGTTTGACCTGCGAAGGTGACCTGATCGCCTGAATGTAATTTGCGTCTGCGACGTAATTCGATTTCATTGTTAACTAACACATGCCCAGTCTGAATCAGATGTTTTGCTTCTCCTCCAGACTGCACTAAATCATTGAGCTTTAAGAACTGGCTCAGGGTGATAAAACTGCCTTCCATATAAGTTGGGGTGATAGGAGTCTTGGGTAATTGATACTTTCGGTATTTGAGAGTGTTAAGGCTGGCCGTTGAATACGCTTGTTTTTGCCCCGATTATTAGGAGAGCTTGAGGGCACTGATGGGTACCTCTTCCCAGGACTGAACTGTGCGTAATCTGGCAACCCAACCGGCTTCTTTTTGCTCGTCGGTTAGGGATTCTTGGAAGGTTATATGGCATTCTTCAGCGGCGGTGCGATCGCAACAGGCAATGGCCGAATAGATAATGCCGGACGGATCAATGTGCTCATTTACCCAAATCATAAAAACGATGGTGTGAAGGGGGCAATAGGTTTGGAGCTAGGCGGCTGCGGGCTCGCTCGATAAGCTTTGGATCGTCTGCTGCATCTCAGCGATGGCCTGTAGCTGATAATCGTTCACCTCTTGAAAACGCTCCAGCGTGCCAAAGACGCCATCGAGCATTTGCTGCACGGCATCCATTTTTTCAGTGGACGGGGTTAGTGACTCATGGCGGGTTGCGATCTCACTTTCCAATCCAGCCCAATCCTTAATGGCCTGCTCTAGGGTTTCCCGCTCCTGCTCAAGATTTACAAGCTGATTAGACAGGTCTGCCTTTTTCGTGTCCACCTGTTGCTGCAGCTCGTTATACCGACGTTCCAAGTCAGCAATCAACTCTTCTAAATCCGCTGCCTGAGCCGCTAGCTGTTGACGAACCTGGTCAATGTGCTCTAGGACCGGTTCTAGATCAGCAGAATTCGCTACCGGACTTTCAACCGTTGCCTGACCCTGACGTCGTAGTAAAACCGCTCGATGCTGACTTAGAACCTCTTCGCGCTCAAGCAAATTGCGCCGCTGACCCACCAGGGTCTTATTCAGCATGTCGTAGCGATCCTGTTCATCGCTAATCTCCGCCCCAATCTGCAGCTGATCGTATTCACTAGCCGCTTCTGACTTTTGCTTTAACTCGTCGATTGCTTGCTGTTGATAGGTTAGTTCTTCCTCTTGGTCGCTAACAAATCGAGACATTTTTTCCAAATCTGTCTCCATATTCCCCACCAGAGCTTCCAAATCCTCGATGGACATCTCCTCCAGCTTGGTCAGATCAATCTTCTTCCCCAGACGTACCTGATCACCCGTATTCAGAAGCTCATAAACTTTTTGGTAAACCCCACTCTGCTGGTTAACCTGCTCAGATACAAGCTGATTTTGCTGCTTCTTCTGAGCCAACTCCACCTTTATTTGCTGGAGTTCTAAGCAAAGAGCATCCAAGGCTGTCCGTTCTGCATCAGTAGCCCCATGCTTTTGCTGTACAGACTGCTTGAGGCCGTCAAGCTCTCCCCCCTTCGCCTGTAGTTGGTCCTGCTGCTCATTTGCTGTTTGCTGCCAGTTCTGCAGCAGACCTTGATACTCACCCAAAAACTCCCTGGTTCCACCCAGCTGTTGGCGGAGGTCTTCCATGGGAGCCACGTTGGCCATCAATCGTTCCACAGCTTCTCGTAGCTTTTGGGTCTGACCTGAATCCAATCCTGCCTGGGCCGATACGGACTCGCGATGCTCTTCAAGTTTTTGCTTTTCCCCATTTAAATGGGCCCAGGC
>ERZ1740052.110-NODE-110-length-27921-cov-14.523111_pt1 | contig 27921 bp, 16 predicted proteins | sample MGYA00581750_ERZ1740052 | MGnify/ENA primary metagenome ERZ1740052 (study PRJEB43018, sample SAMN04849743) | marine metagenome | isolation source: floating plastic debris | place: Pacific Ocean | collected 2008-08-30 | study: EMG produced TPA metagenomics...
GATATAGAAGCCAAACTTGTAGGAATATCTACTGCTCCGTTTGCAGGATTGCTTAATATAGTACAGTTAGGAATTACAGGAGGAGGGCTAGCTGTAGTGAAACTTTCTTCTATACAGCTAGTAGCATCACCAACGGAATTATAAGGTGTTATAGTTACATAATATACCCTGTCGTTTAATAAATCTTCAGGAATATCGTAAGTTGTATTATTGCTAACATCTACATTATTTGCAATATTAATAGCGCCGCTAACACTTCCTATGGTAACGAGATAGCCAGTTGCATTAGCCACTGGGTTCCATGAGATGTCTGTAGTTATAGGAACATCAATGGCGTTATTTAAAGGCATAGATAAGGTTGTGCATGTTGGAGGTTTAGGTATGATTTGTGTCGTAAAACTTTCTTCAACACAACCTACAGCATCACCTTCTGAATTATAAGGTATAATTGATATAAATAATAAAGTATTTTCTGGTAGATTATTTAATGGGTTATAAGTAGTTATATTTCCTACATCCTCATTTATAACATCTGTAAGTCCAGATGAGGTTCCTACAGTAACTTTATATCCAGTTGCATTTATAACAGTGTTCCAAGATAAATTTGTGTTTACAGGAACGTTGGTGTCGTTATTAAGAGGTAATGTTAAGCTAGTGCAATTTGGAACAGAGGCTGATGTTGAAGCTATTGTAAAACTGTCTTCAGTACAAGGTCCAGTAGCATCACCTAGATCGTTAAAAGGAATGATAGTTACCATAACAGTTTCACCACCTGAAAAATCTGTAGGAAAATCATAGAAAGTATCATTTACAATTTCATTTACGATTTCTGTTCCAGATACAGTTACAATTAAACGATAACCTCTTGCAAACTCAACAGAGTCCCATATTAAATTTGTGTTCACAGGAACGTTTGTAGCTCCTCTTAGTGTTGTGATAATGCGCGCACATTCCGGTATTGGGCAGTCTAGAATATCACCATTAATTGTCCAACCATAGGTGTCAATAATAGCTTGTCTTTCTTCAAAGGCATCGCAATAAGGTAGTCCTTCTGCTCCAAGTCGTATACCAGGATTTAATGTTTGTTTAGACCATTCAATTAATGTTTTGTCATAATTCTCTCTACTTAAAGCAGACCGATCTAACATGTCATCCATATTTGTAACTTGGGAGATATCCCAGTCACCTAAAAATTGATTAAAACTGGAAGCTCTTTCAAAAGTAGAATCCATAGTTACTTCTCCTAGGTTCCATTGACTTAAAGATTGGTTAAAGCTAGTTGCGCCAAAAAATAGACCATCCATGTTTTCTACATTTACCGTACGCCAAGAGTTTAAAGGTTGATCAAATGCTATGGCAGAAGCAAACATGAATCGCATATTTTTGACGTTTCGTACATTCCAGTTTTCTAGTGTTGTATTAAAAACAGAAGCACCAGAAAACATGGTTTCCATGGTTGTTACCGATGCTACATTCCATGAATTCATAGATTGATTATATGCTTTTGCATTTTTAAACATACTTTTCATAGTGGTAACAAAGGAAACATTCCAAGAATCTATACTTTCATTAAATACAGTCGCATTTTCAAACATACTTTCCATTGTTAAAACTTCTCTGGTATCCCATTTATCCAACATCTGATTAAAAGCAGATGCCTCTTGAAACATACTATTCATATTCGTTACTGAAGCTACTTTCCAATCGTTAATAGGGTTGTTAAACAATGTTGCGTTTTTAAACATAGCTTCCATTAGAGTAACAGAGCTAACATCCCAGTCACTTAAAGGCTGATTGAATGCTGTGGCTTGTTGAAACAGAGAAGACATGTTTGCTACAGCGCTTACATCCCAGTTGTTTAAGGGTTGATTAAAGGAAGTAGCTGCGAAAAACATTCCACTCATATTTACAACAGAATTTACATCCCAACTCACTAAAGGTTGGTTGAAATTTGTTGCACCAGCAAACATATTATCCATGAATCGAACTTTAGTAACTTCCCATTTACTAATATCTTGATTGAAAGCACTTGCTGAACTGAACATTCTTGACATGGAAAGAGTAGAAGACACATTCCATTTATCAAGAGGTTGATTAAAAGTACTAGCACGAGAAAACATTGAAGTCATATTAACCGTATTACTTACATTCCAATCGTTTAAAGGTTGGTTAAAAGCTCTAGCATTTTGAAATGTAGAGCGCATATCTGTTACTGTGCTAACATTCCATTTATCAAGAGGTTGATTAAAATTAACAGCGCTAGTAAATAAACCTTTAAGATTCACTACTTTTCCCATAGTCCAATCATTTAAAGATCCATTGAAACTACTTGCGTTGTTAAACATTTCTTCCATGGTTGTAACGTTACTTACATTCCATTTATCTAGAGGTTGGTTAAATCTACTTGCATTAGCAAACATTCTCTTCATATCAGTAACGTTACTCACATTCCAATCATTGATCTGCTGATTAAAAGCTTCACTATCATTAAACATGTCGTTCATATCTGTCACTTTACTTACATTCCAACTGTTCAAGGGTTGATTAAAAGCTTTTGCAGTATTGAACATATTTTCCATATTCACTACATTGCTAACATTCCAACTGTTTAAGGGTTGATTATAGATTTCAGCCTGATAAAACATGTTTCGCATGTCAATAACATTACTTACATCCCAGTTGTTAATGTTACCATTGAATGCTTTGTTTCTTCTAAACATTCTTGCCATACTGGTAACGTTAGACAAATCAGGTACATCGGTAGCATTGTATATCATATTATCACAAAACCAAAACGCTTGCTGCATAGTTTGCCAAAGGTGTGTTCCCCATTGATCTACGGAAATTAACTTCTTATTATCACGGTCAGTTCTGTTGTAAACATGTGCAGGATAGTCACCAATTATTGCAATAGTATATTCACCAGGATTAAGATAAGTGTGTGTTATTTCAGCACTAACACTATTGTTATATTGGTTATCTCCCCAATCTACCGAATAATTGTAAGTAAGTCCTCTAAATACTTCAAGTATTATTTGGTTTGCATTGCTTGAGCTTCTATCTAGATTTCTAGTATCTATGGTAATTTTAAAAGCTTCAGGACTGTTTACCCAACTAGCTATTGTTTTAAATTGTATTTCTTCACAACCAGTTGCAGATCCAGATGCATTATACGGAGTAACTGTAACGAACACATTATCTCCTGGGATAAATTCATTGGTAAAAGTAACTCCTACTACATTACCAACATCTTCGTTATCTTTTACAATTTGTAATACATTTCCTGCATCGTCTTCCCGCCTAATACTTACAATATAGCCTGTAGCATTTGGTGCTGGATTCCATCTAATATCTGAGTTTGCAGGTACATTTGTATCACCATCTTGCGGAGAAATAATTTCGGTGCATAGTACAAAGTCACAATCAACAGCGTCTCCAACTATTGTCCAATTGTTGGTGTTGATTAACTGTTGTCTCGCATCTCTTCCGTCACAATATCTTAAATCAACAGCGCCAAAAGTAATATCATTCATAACGCTTTGAGCTGCCCAACTTATCAAAGTATTGTCGTAATTTTCTTTCGATAAACTGGTGTTAGAAAGCATGTTATTCATGTTTTCGACTGTTGATATATTCCAGTTTTCTAGACTTTGATTGAAAGCAGTCGCTTGATAGAATACATTTGTCATATTCTTTATTCCACTAATATTCCAATTACTAACAGGATTATTAAAAGTTGAAGCTCTAAAAAACATGCTTTCAATATTCTTTAAACTATTTGTAGTCCAGTTGTTTAAAGGTTGATCGAAGTTTTCGGCTCTAAAAAACATTTCTTCCATAGAGGTAACCTTTTCCACATTCCAATTTCCCATTGGTTGGTTAAAATCCACACAAATTTTAAACATTTCTTTCATATCGGTAACCTTTTCTACATTCCAATTTCCTATAGGTTGGTTGAATGCCATTTGCCTAGAAAATCTACCGCTAAACATTTCTGCCATAGTAGTTACACTACTCACATTCCAGTCTCCAATAGGTTGGTTAAAATCCTGAGCTTCTCTAAACATAGCGCTCATGTTTGTAACGTTTTCTACATTCCAGTTTCCTATGGGTTGATTGAACCTTCTACAGTTTTCAAACATATTTTTCATGTTGGTAACATTCCCAACATTCCACTTATTTAAAGGCTGATTGAAATCTCTGCTAGATGCGGCTGAAAACATTCCACTCATATCCGTAACATTTGCTACATTCCAGCTATTAATTGGTTGGTTGAAATCTCTTGCCCTAGCGAACATACCAGCCATATCGGTAACATTACTCACATTCCAATTATCCAAAGGTTGGTTAAAAATCTGTGCCGACGAAAACATATTTTTCATATTGGTAACATTTCCAACATTCCATCCCTCAATATTCTGATTGAATCGAAAGGCCTGACTAAACATAGCATTCATATCTGTAACCTTAGCTACATTCCAGCCGTCAAGAGGTTCATTAAAACTTGTTCTAAAGAAAGTTTCAGCCATATTGGTAACATTACTCACATTCCAATTGGCTAGAGGTCTATTAAAAGATCGAGCACTAGCAAACATTCCAGAGATATCAGTAATTGTACTTACATTCCAATCGTTTACAATTCCATTAAAAATGGTACAGCCTTTGAACATATTTTTTAACGAAGTAACTCTAGATAAATCCGGAGAATCTATGGCGTCAAAATTCATTCTTTCACATCCAAAAAATGAATTCTCCATGGTTTCCCATTGTATAGCTCCCCAACTTAGAATTTCTATTATTTTCAGTTTATCACCTGAGTTATTGAAATAAATAGTCGGAAATATCCCAGAAATTTCTATGGTGTAGGTTCCAGGATTAGTATAAGTGTGTGTAATGTCGCCAGTAACATCAGTATCAGAATTTCCATCACCCCAATTTATGGTATAGTTATAAGTGAAATTTGAATCCGTTGGTATTATTATTTGATCATCTGGAGAAGAACCAGCTTCAGTATTCGCAGTATTCCAAATACTCCTAAAATTCTGAGTAAAACAATTTAATGTAGATACGAATACTAATAGCAGTAGTATTTTTCTATTCATGGTTTAGATTTTGGAAGGTGTTGTGTTTTATACCATAGAAGTATTACTTTTTCAATAGGAAACAACACAAGTAATCAAAATTATAAAATATAGGTTGAAGAGAAGGTTCAAATTATAAGATGAGACCTCATTACTGTTAATTTTAAACGTTACTCTTATATTCTGAAGGAGTTACGCCAACCATATTTTTGAAAGCGCGATTGAAGGAAGTCTTACTTTTAAAGCCAGCTTCGTAACCAATGCTGATCAACTTATAATCGTTATAGCTTGGATTTTTTATCATACGTTTAGCTTCTTCGACCCTATATGAGTTAATAAAATTATTAAAGTTTTTTTGTAAAGAAGTGTTTAAAATTTCAGAAAAATGATGCAGACTTATATTAAGTTTTTCAGTAATATCCGATTGCTTCATGTTATAGTCAAGATATGGCTTTTCAGTATCCATAAACTTTAAGATTTGCTCTATGTATTTTTTCTTGTCTTCTTCGGAAAGAGAAGATTTTTTATATTTTATTACAGGTCCTTTTGAACTTTTATTCGAAATTTCTGTTACTAAATAATCTACCTTATTTTTTAATACTTCGTTTTCAGAATACAATAAGTTTTTATCTCTCTGAAGTATATTTTGCTTGATTACTAACTTGTGTTTTCTTTTTTTCGACCATACATAGAAGAAGAAAAATCCTATTACTAACAAAATGATAATGAAAGCTGTTCTAAAAAAATAATTTTTATTAATTGCTTCTTGTTGTTTCAACTCTTTTTCTATTTCTATACGCTTAGCTTTAGAAAGAGTAGATAAATATTTTTCTTTCTTTTTTAAATATAGTTTTTGAGCTTGTAGTGATTGCTCATAATCTTTTGTTTTTTCATAAACCTTAGCCTGAACCTCTGAAATTTCCATGGATAGTTTATGGTATTTTTTTACCGAAGCAATACTCTGGGCCTTGTTCAAATAATCTAAAGTTTCTTCAATATGATTTTGCACATTTAATACTTTTGCTTTTTTAAATAAGCTAGAAACTTTTGTGGTGTTAGAGTCTAATGGGTTTAATTGTATAGCATCTTCTACAGTTTGTAAAGCTTTTTCATATTGTTTCTGTTGATAGTAAGTAATAAAAAGTTGATTGTTAATAATAGAAATCAATTGTGCTTTATCATTTTTTACAGCCAATTGCTTTGCTTTTAAAAAATAGCTTTTAGCTTTATCATAATCTTCTGTTTTTAAATAAATATTACCAAGTGAAGTATTAGCACCTATTAGTACTCTATCAGCATCGGTATGCTGTGAAGCATTCGCTATTACTTGTTTAAGTAATGATTTAGTTTTACCAAGCATATTCATATTTGAATATGCATTTGCTAAATTAAACTGAACTAGAATTTTGGTTTTAGAAGTGTCTGGATATGTTTTAACTTTTTCATAAATAGAAAGATAGGTGATTAAAGTACTGTCTAATTCACCTACATTTTTATGATAAATACCTTTATTCATCAACGACAACAGGTGTTGTTGTTTTAGTTTATGCTTTTTAGTAAATAGAATGGTTTTATCAGTGTAGTACTTATAAGTTTTAAAATCACTTTTGTAATAAGCATCTTGAGATTTTTTGAATAGGCTATCGTATACAGCTTCAGGACTACTTTTTTGGGCATAAATTGTACTATTAACTATAAGTACAATTAATACAATTGTTTTTTTTAGTAGTTTCATGTAAGAGATGTATTCGATATAGTTTTTTAGCATATTTTAACACAAGTATATTAATGTTTTAGAGAAAAAGTTTTATAAATTATAAGAATTTTTCATCTGAGTACTACAATACTATTTTTATGAATTGTACAGTTTATAACTACTTTTTATATACTCTTGGTATATAATTGTGTTAACTTTTTCCACAAAAATAAAGGTTAATAGGACAACTAATAGTAGAATACCAATACATAATGAAGTATAATTAGTTATTATGTTACTTTTTTAGAACTCAATTAATGAGTAAGATCTATTTAAAACAAGGCTCACCCTGTAATCATTGTGTTTTATTAAATAGTTAACTTTCTACCTGTAAATTATATAATGATTTTTTACATATAAAGAGTAAACTTCACTAGACAATGAAAGAACAGATAAGAATGGATTATGGAAGTAAATACTTTCAAACTAAAATAATGATGTAATGAAAACAAAATCAACTATTTTTGATTCCGATTTTAATTTACATCAAGTACGATTAAAGTTTTAAGTAAAAATTATGAAACCAATTAAACTCTTGTTTTTAGGACTACTTTTTCTCGTTGCATCATGCGATACATCATCAAAAAATAAAAAAGAAAAAGAAGAAATCACTTCATTTGATTACATTTCTAAAAAACCCATCAACGGAATTTTAAGAGGCGTAATAGAAATTGGAACAACTGGATTTAATTATTTTATCATTGAAGTAGACACCAAAAAAAACTGGGAACTTAAATTTAAAGAATATGGTAAAAGCTTGATTTCAGAAGGAATGACTACTCCATTACAAATTAAAAGTAAACTAAGCGCATATATTGTAACGCTAAAAAATTATGGTGTTAAATTAGAAAACATAAAGATTTTAATTAGCTCTGGTGCTTTAAAAGAAGAAATCACACAGGAAATATTAGAGAAACTAAAAGAAGAAAATATAAAAGCAAAGCTAGTTACTTCCAAAACAGAAGCTATTTATGGTTTAATGGCAACAATACCAGAGCAATTTATGGCGTCAAGTTTTTTAATTGATATGGGTTCAGGAAATACTAAAGTAGCTTACAAAGATGATGAAGGCTTTGTAGGAGAAGAAACTTATGGTAGTAAGTACCATCAAAAAGGAATTGAAGACAAAGAAGTCTTTGATGAGATAAAAACTTTAATCCGTACGATTCCCAAAAACAAGAGAGAAACATGTTTTATTATTGGAGGAATCCCTTACGAACTTTCAAAATTAATGGAAAATACTGAGGAAAAAAGATACATTTCTCTACCAATTAATTCGTCTTATTTTCTAAGTTCTAAAGAAAAAATAGGAAAAAGATTAAAATCAGGACTAAACATATACAAAGCTATTACAGATGAAGTAAAATGTAAAAGAGTTGTTTTTGATAAAAAGTCCAATTTTGCGATAGGATACTTACTAGAAGGGTTGAATGAATAATAATAATTTGTACCACCATATATTACCAAATTATTAACTTAAAATTTAACTAAAATTTCGCATATTTGCTTACTATGCAAATTTATCCAATAGAAACAGGGAACTTTAAATTAGATGGAGGCGCTATGTTTGGTGTCGTTCCTAAATCCCTTTGGCAAAGAACAAATCCTGCAGATGCTAACAATATGATTGAAATGGGTATGCGATGCATGCTTATTGAAGACGGAAATAGGTTAGTACTAATCGATACAGGAGTTGGAAATAAACAATCAGACAAGTTTTTTGGCTATTATTATATGTATGGTGATTTTTCCCTGGATAAATCACTTGCTAACTATGGTTTCCACAGAGATGATATCACAGATGTCTTTTTAACACATTTACACTTCGATCATTGTGGTGGAGCTATTCAGTGGAATAAAGATAGAACAGGGTATGAACCAGCATTTAAAAATGCTAAGTTTTGGAGTAATAGTAGGCATTGGGATTGGGCAGTAAATCCTAACCCAAGAGAAAAGGCGTCATTCCTTCAAGAAAACATAATGCCAATTCAAGAAAGTGGTCAACTGAATTTTTTACACCTAAATGCAAAAGATTACATAGGTTTCGATGTAATCTTTAAAGATGGGCATACTGAAAAACAGATGTTGCCAAAAATTCAATATAAAGGAAAAACAATAGTTTTTATGGCCGATTTATTACCTACTGTAGGTCATATTCCTTTACCGTATGTTATGGGTTATGATACAAGGCCATTACTTACATTAAAAGAAAAAGAATCCTTTTTAAATGAAGCAGCAGATAAAGAATATCTTTTATTCTTAGAACATGATGCGCATAATGAAGTCATAACAGTTAAGCATACTGAAAAAGGTGTTCGATTAAAAGAGAGTTACAAATTTAGAGAGATATTTAATTAAACAGAATATATGAGAATTTTAAAGCCCGTTTTTTACACAACGGTTATAGCAGTACTAGCAAGTTGTTCATCTACGAACAGAATTCGTAAAATAGTAGTTCCACAAGGACCAAATACCATAGTAAACGTTTCAGAAAAGAAAGCACCTTTAACAGATGCTGAGAAAGAAAACTGGCAACACCTCGATCTTGCTACAGATTCTATTCCTGGAATGAGTGTTAATAAAGCATACGAGTTTTTAAAAGGAAAAAAAGGTATTGAGGTAGTCGTTGGTGTTGTAGATAGCGGACAAGATTTAGAGCACGAAGATTTAAAAGATGTAGCTTGGGTTAATAAAGGAGAAATAGCGGGTAACGGAATAGATGACGATAAAAATGGTTATGTTGATGATATTAACGGATGGAACTTTTTAGGAAAATCATATGATGAACATTTAGAATACGAACGTATTTTAATGAATCCTTCTATAGCTGATGCTGAAACATTAGCTGAAGTAAAAAAATATCAAGAAGGAAAAGTAGAAGAAGCAAAAAATATTAAAGTACGCTATACAAATATTTTATCTGGTGTTAAAATGGCTAACGCTGAGTTGAAAGAATACTTAAAGAAAGAGAAGTATAGTATAGATGATTTAAAAGCTATACAAACTACAGATAAAGAAGTATTAGATGCTATAGGAGAAGCTAAGAGAATGAACGGTTTTGGTTTTGCTACGTTAAATGATGCTGATAAATTTCTTACAGACGCCATTAAGAAAGCACAAAAAACAATTGACGGAGATAATTTAAAAACAGACTACCGTACAGTAGTAGGTGATAATGCTTACGATATAAATGACAAACCAGGATATGGAGATGGAAATATTGGGCACTCTGTAAAAACAGAATCACATGGTTCACATGTTGCGGGTATTATTGCAGCATCTAGAAATAACGGTAAAGGAATGAATGGAGTTGCAGATAATGTTAAAATACTAGCAGTGCGTTCAGTTTCAAATGGAGATGAGTATGACAAAGATGTTGCTTTAGGTATTCGTTACGCCGTAGACAATGGAGCAAAAGTAATTAATACGAGTTTCGGTAAAGCATTCTCTCCGAATAAAGAATGGGTTTATGAAGCTATTAAGTATGCAGCTGAAAAAGATGTATTAATAGTTAATGCAGCGGGGAACGACGGTAAAAATATAGATGTTGAAAAAACGTTTCCTAATGATGCACCAGATTTGACGAATGAAGTTTCTGATAATTTCCTTACTGTAGGGGCTATGAGCGCAAACTATAACAAAGCATTGCCAGCTGGCTTTTCTAATTACGGTAAAGAAAATGTAGATGTTTTTGCACCAGGAGTAAGTATCTATTCAACATTCCCAGAAAACACATATCAAGCCATAAGTGGAACGTCTATGGCGTCTCCAGCTACAGCAGGTGTAGCAGCTTTAGTTCGTTCGTACTATCCAGAATTATCGGCAAGTCAAGTAAAACACATTTTAATGAATTCAGGAACTAAAATTGGAATTCAAGTTACTAAGCCTGGATCTAGATCAAGGGCTAATCCTGATGGAGAGTTAGTGCCATTTGCAGATCTATCAGTTTCTGGTAGAGTTGTAAATGCATACAATGCTTTACGAATGGCTGATAGAATGGTTAACGGAAGATAACACACAAAAAGAGAAAATATAAAAGAGCATGTAAATGCTCTTTTTTTTGATTAAAACAAAAAGAAATAATAATGAAAAAAGCAAGTTACTTATTTACACTAGTATTCATGATTACCTGTGTTGTTTTTGCGCAAAAAACAAATAGTAATCCTGGCTATTGGCAGCAACATGTTGACTACGAAATGGATATTGATGTTGATGTGAAAAAATATCAATATCAAGGAAAACAAAAACTTACCTATACAAACAATTCACCGGACGAGTTAACAAAAGTTTTCTATCACTTATATTTCAATGCATTTCAACCTAACTCACAAATGGATGCTCGTTTACACGCTATCGATGATCCGGATGGAAGAATGGTTAATAAATCGACAAATCCTGAGGTAAAGCCTGAAAGTAGAATAGCTAAACTAAGTCCTTCAGAAATAGGATATATAAAAGTAAAATCGTTAAAGCAAAATGGTAAAAAAGTTTCTTATGAAATAGTAGGAACAATTTTAGAAGTTGTTTTAAACAAACCTATTAGAACTGGAGAAAAAGTAGTGTTTGAAATGGATTTTGAAGCGCAAGTACCTAAACAAATACGTAGATCTGGAAGAAATAATAAAGAAGGAGTAGCTTTATCGATGACACAATGGTATCCTAAAATGGCGGAATATGATTTCGAAGGATGGCATACTCCACCATATATTGCTAGAGAATTTCATGGGGTTTGGGGAAATTTTGATGTAACACTTCACATACATAAAGATTATGTAGTAGGTGGTACAGGGAATTTGCAAAACCCACAAGAAGTAGGTCATGGTTATGAGGATAAATCAAAAAAGTTAGACAGGCCCAGAGGAAAAAAACTAACATGGAAATTTAAAGGAGAAAATATTCACGATTTTATATGGGCAGCAGATAAAGAATATCAACACGATATTTTTAAGATGGAAAATGGAATAGATCTACATTTCTTTTATAAGAAAACATTAGAACAAGAATATTTAGATAATTGGAAAAAGCTACAACCTAAAACAGCTGATTTAATGAATTATTTCAGTGAGCACATAGGAAAGTATCCTTACAAGCAATATTCTGTAATTCAAGGAGGAGACGGAGGTATGGAGTATGCGCAATGTACGCTGATTACAGGGAAAAGAAAATGGGGAAGCTTATTTGGTGTAACCGCACACGAAATGGCACATACTTGGTTTCAGTTTTTATTAGCAACAAATGAAAGTAAACATCCTTGGATGGATGAAGGTTTCACTACGTATATCTCAAATAAAGCTGAAAATGAAATCTTAAGAAAGAATAAAGCTAATCCGAATGATGGTTCGTACAGAGGATATAATTATGTAGTAAAGGCTGGAAAAGAAAAACCACTTACCACACATGCCGATCGTTATGAAACCAATCTAGCGTACGGAATAGCAAGTTACAGCAAAGGAAGTATCTTTTTAAGTCAATTAGAATATATAATTGGGGCAGAGAATGTAGCAAAAACGCTTAAAAAATATTTCGCTGATTTTTCATTCAAACACCCTATACCTAACGATATAAAAAGAACCGCTGAAAAAGTTTCAGGAATACATTTAGATTGGTATTTAAATGAGTGGACGCAAACTACGAATACAATCGATTATGGTATTAAACAGGTAAAAGATAAGCAGATTACCTTAGAACGAATAGGCGCGATGCCAATGCCTTTAGATGTAAGTGTTGAATATGCAGACGGAAGTAAAGAGTTGTTCAATATCCCATTAGAAATGATGAGAGGAAATAAACCAACAAAAGCAACAGTTTTAAAAGATTGGGGTTGGGCATATACCACTTACAGTTTTGATGTTTCTAAAAAAGTAAAATCAATAGAAATTGATAAAACAGGGTTTATGGCAGATATCAACCCACTTAACAATGTATTCAAAACGGGGGAATAATAACTTTAAGATGATATAATTTTAACGATGTGAAAAAGTATAATAATTCTCATTTTCAGAAATTTAAGATGAAATTTTAAAACCAAAAAAATGAAAAAATTATTGTACATAGCGTTTGCTATCTTTTCTTTCGCTTTCACAACAAAAAATGTGTCATTAGAAGTCCCTGCTCAAGAAGAGTTTGAAGTTATTGTTAGTTTAGTTGGTCGTTCAGGAAACAAAGTTTCTACAGATACTTTATCAGGCTATTATGCCTATAATATTGAAACAAATCAATATTATTACGATGATTATTATTATGGAGAATCAGGTGTTATTTCTAATTTACCAGCAGGAAGTTATAGAATAGGGGCGTACGATGGATATTTCGACGGTGCTTCTTCTGAGTTTATCACAATTACTGAAGGATCTGATGAAACTGTAGAAGTAACATTACAATATTGGGTTGAGTAGTAAAAAGTATCAACTAAATAATAAAGCAGTGTTTTTACACTGCTTTTTTTCTTTATAATAATTATTTTTGCCGTAAATAATTAATACATCATGTCAGAAGAAAAGAAGTCATTAAACTTTATAGAGCAAATTATTGAAGAGGATTTAAGCAACGGCATGCCAAAAGAAAAGTTGCGTTTTCGATTTCCTCCTGAACCTAATGGTTACTTACACATTGGGCATACTAAAGCTATAGGTATAAGCTTCGGTTTAGGTGAAAGATATAGCGCACCTGTAAATCTTCGTTTTGATGATACAAACCCAGCTAAAGAAGAGCAAGAATATGTAGATGCCATAAAAAGAGATGTTTCTTGGTTAGGATATAATTGGGCGAACGAATGTTATTCTTCGGATTATTTTCAAGAATTATACGATTGGGCTGTATTACTAATTAAAGAAGGAAAAGCATACATAGATTCGCAATCATCAGAAGCGATGGCTGAACAAAAAGGAACACCAACTGAACAAGGTACCAATAGCCCTTTTAGAGATAGAACTGTTGAAGAGAATTTAGATTTATTCAGCCGAATGAAAGCAGGAGAATTTGAAGAAGGAACTCATGTTTTAAGAGCTAAAATAGATATGGCATCTCCAAATATGTTAATGAGAGATCCTATAATGTATCGAATTTTAAAGAAGGCGCATCACAGAACAGGAAACGACTGGGTAATTTATCCAATGTACGATTGGACGCACGGTGAAAGTGATTATATAGAACAAGTTTCACATTCATTATGTTCTTTGGAATTCAAACCACATAGAGAGTTGTACAATTGGTTTAGAGATAATATATATGAGTTCAATAAAGAAAAGTATCCTTTGCCGCCTAAGCAACGTGAGTTTTCAAGATTAAATTTAAGTTATACCATAATGAGTAAACGTAAGTTACTCAGGTTGGTTGAGGAAGGTGCTGTTTCAGGTTGGGACGATCCAAGGATGCCAACCATTTCAGGTTTAAGAAGAAGAGGGTACACACCATTAGCGATAAGAAACTTCATTGAAACTGTAGGAGTTTCAAAAAGAGAAAACGTAATAGACGTTGCTCTATTAGAGTTTAAGATAAGAGAAGATTTAAATAAATCTGCAAATAGAGTGATGGGAGTTTTAAATCCTGTTAAGCTTGTAATAACGAATTATCCAGAAGATAAAGAGGAATTATTAATAGCAGAGAATAACCCAGAGGATGAAAATTCTGGAAGTAGAGAAGTGCCTTTTTCAAGAGAACTATACATAGAAAGAGAAGATTTTAAAGAAGAAGCTAATCGAAAATATTTCAGGTTAACACTGGGTAAAGAAGTACGTTTGAAAAACGCATATATAATCAAAGGCGAAAGCTGTATTAAAGATGATGAAGGAAACGTTACTGAAATTCATTGTACTTACGATGCTTTAAGTAAATCTGGAAGTGGATCAGAAGAGAGTAAACGTAAAGTTAAAGGAACATTACATTGGGTATCTATAAAGCATGCTGTAAAAGCCGAGGTTAGAGTGTATGATAGATTGTTTCTAGATGAGGCTCCAGATAGTCATAAAGACAAAGACTTTATGGAGTTTTTAAATCCTGATTCATTAAAAATAATTAACGCTTTTGTAGAACCTAGTTTAGCAACATCTAACATTGGAGATCGTTTTCAGTTCCAACGCTTAGGGTATTTCAATATTGATAATGATACGACTAGTGGAAATCTAGTCTTCAACAAAACTGTGGGTTTACGAGATAACTGGGCAAAAGCAAATAAAGGTTAATTATATACATTATTGTAGTTTTTCGACATGTTTTGTTAAAAAAAAGTTAAGAACACATGTCGAAATTCTATTTTTTTTATTAATTTAGTAATCCCTAAATATTACAATGAATACTAATTTAATCCCCCTCCAAGATGAAAAAAGTACAATGGCTATTCATGTGCCTTTGTGTGGTTAGTATTGCCAACGCACAAAGCAATGATAAGCAGTCAATTAAAGTTAAAAGCGGTCTTAATAGTTTCAAAAATTTTGAAGTAGAAGTTGTCTACAAAAAATCAGTAGACAAAATTAAGGCTGAAGAATCTGCAACAAAAAACCGTTTTCTAATTAAGAGAAAGAAAGACGACAAAGTTGTTGAGGTTACTCCTGCAGATAAAAAAGCAACCAATGTTACAACTATTAAGAAAGATGCTATTTCTAATAAAGAAAATAAAGCGGATGTTTCAAAAAAAGTATACACGTTTAATAACGTAGATAAGATACCTCTATTCTCAGCTTGTAAAACGGAAACTGAATTAAAAAAATGTTTTAATTCAGAGGTAACTAATTACATTCAAAATAATTTTGTGTATCCTACAAAAGCTATAGAAAAAGGAATAACAGGCAAAGTAGCTGTTAAATTTGTAATAAACAAGAGTGGAAAAGTAATGGATATTAGAGTTAGTGATCCTAATCAAAACAAGATTTTGTCTACGTACAGTAGAAAACTAGTAAGTAATTTACCAACTTTTATACCAGCTCTTAAAGAAGGCAACACTGTTCCAGTTTCTTATGAAATATACCTTAATTATTCTTTATAGATAATCATTGAAAATTAAAAATAAACTTAAAAAAGAGATGTTCATAACATCTCTTTTTTTTATTCTATGGTAAAAGTTTCATTGAATGACCAATTCGCTCTAACTTTTAACTTCTGAGAGAAGTAAATGATTTTTTCAGGTTGCTGTTTTTTTAATAAATTACCAGTATCCCAAACACCATTTTTATTATCATCTATTATAGCTCTTATAACATATTGTCTAGGCTCTAGTAACTTAAACTCAATAGTTTTTGAAGTTTCAACATATTGCGTTCTAATAAGCTCATCTTTAGCTAAAATTTCAATAATAACCGGATTGTCAAATTTCTTTTTAACATCTAAGAAGATAGTGCCATAATCTTCAATATCTTTTGTGTTGAATTTATAATTAAGGGTGTCTTTAGATTTTACATCATATAAATCTTGAAAAGCTTCAGGAAGAACTTGTAAAGTATATGGAGTTTTTATTTCTTTTTGAAAGAAGATAGCAAATGTATTTATATCATGCTTTTTAAGCTCGTATTCAACAGGAATAGAATCACTCTTCATTAACGAGAACTTATCTTCATCAACTTTAATGATAGGGTTGTTAGCTTTTAAGAATAATGTATCTGTTAAATGTAAATTACCTTTAACAGATGAGCTTATAGACAAAGAGTCGAGTTTCTTTTTCCTTAAAAAAACAGTAGCAGTGTCTATAACATTTTTATTACTTATTATGAAGTTTAAAGAATCTGCTTTTATATCAATAGGAGCATACCAATAGTTAAGAGTGTCCTTATCTTCCTCGAATTTAGTATAAAATTTAAAGTTTTTAGGAGTATTAGATAATAAACGAACTTTCATGTCTGTTTGTTTACCTGTGTAACCAAACTGAATTTTCCCTTTATGCGTTTGTTTTCCTCTTTTGAGTTTATAAGGAAGTAATTCACTAAAAAGAACCATATCGCTATCAATAATACTGTCTTTAGGTAAGGATACAGATGTGTTCAAAAAGCCAATTTTATCCGTTTTAGGATCAAACTTATAATTTGAAACTTCTTCATCGATTGCAAAAATAGCATATTCTCCTTCACCAATATTTGTGAATTTATAATTTGTTGAATCTATTGTTCTTGTTACGTAATTTGGTTTTTCTTTATAAACTATAGAATCATTATAAGTAGAGTCTAATTTGTAAAGTAATAGGCTATAATTCTTTGTAGGTAACTTTTTTTCAATATCTCTTACAACACCTTTAATTGTTAAAGAGTCAATTAAATCACCGGTAGAAAGAACATATTTAAAATTTTCAATTTTATTACCCTCATTATTATCCTGAATAGCATTACCAAAATTAAAAGTATACGTAGTATTTTCTTTTAATGTATCTAAAATCTTTATGTTAATGTACTTACTAGGTGTACCTTGCGGTGTGATAAGCGGAGGGTTCTTAAAAGGAGGAGAAACAATTAATTGCTTATTGAGGTCTTTTAAGGTAACATATTCATCAAAATAAATACGAATAGAATTATCTTTAAAGTTAACGCTTTCATTAGCAGGTTTTGCTACAAGCATTATTGGAGCATCTTCATCTTTAGGTCCTCCTTCAGGCCTACCCTTCCTAGCGCATTGTTGAAATAAAAATAGAAGAATACTCAGTAAGAAAAATCGACTTTGAAGCTTCACAAATAAAAATTTAAATTATACTCAAAAGTAGTAAAAATCAATTAGGTTCTTTCAGTGAAAGCAATAGTTGCAATACTAATTTTGATATTTTTAACTTTAAGCAATTCTATACAACACAATTCTATTGTAGCACCAGTAGTTATAATATCGTCGATGAGTAAAACATGCTTGTTTTCAAGGTACTCATAGTCCGTTAACTTGAATTTAGGATCAGCAGTATCAAACCGATCAAATCGATTTTTTAAAGTCTGAGTTTTATTTGTTACTGTTTTGATTAAGATATTTGGCGTATATGAGGTTTTAAGTTGATAACTTAATGCTGTACCAAACGTAGTAAGTTGATTATACCCCCTTTTTTTTAGTCGTTTTTTGTGTAAAGGAACGGGAATAATATGATCTACAGAAGAAAATTGAGTATTCTCATACAACTCCCGCCCAAACCAATTGCCTAAGAAAGATCCAATATCCTGCCTGTTTTCATATTTTAATTTATGAATTAACTTTTGAGTACTATTACCTTTTCTAAAGTAAAGTAAGCCAACAGCACTGTGAATGGGGATTTTTCCGTAAAAAACTTCTGAAATTTGATTCTCTCTGATGTTGTTAATTTGTATTAATGGTAGGTCATTGTTACAAAACGTACAAACGATCGTCTCATTTTTTAAGAGGTTTCTAGTGCAATTTATACATAAATTAGGATAAAATAAACCTAGAAAGTCTTTAAAAAACTGCATATTTGTGGGAAAAATTTAGTGTAATATACAAAAGAAGGATTTGAAGAAAAAGTTCAATTTTTTTAAAGAAGCAATATCAACAGCAAAAACATCAGGTACAATTATACCAAGTTCTCGTTTTTTGGCAGAAAAAATGTTAAAGCATGTAGATTTCAATAACTCAGACTTAATTGTTGAGCTAGGTCCAGGAAATGGAGCCATAACAAAACATATTTTAAATAAAATACAGCCTAAAACAAAATTAGTTTGTTTTGAAATAAATGAAGCTTTTTATCAAGAATTATTGAAAATTGATCATCCACAATGTGTTGTTTTAAAAGCTTCTGCAGAAAATATAAGAGAAGAAATAAAGCAATTGGGTTATGATAAAGCAGATGCTATAATATCAAGTTTACCTCTTTCGATAATACCTAATGAAGTTGCACAAAATATACTAGAAGAATCATACCAAACACTTAAGAATAAAGCTCCTTTCACTCAATTCCAATATAGTTTAAATTACTACAAGAAGTTGAAAGAAATTTTCAAGAAAAAGAATGTTTCTTTAAATTTTGAACCTTTGAATATTCCACCAGCATTTATTTATAACTGCACGAAGAATTAGTAAAAAGATAAACGTGTTTTAGATTTTTAGAATTCGTATTTTTGCAGCTTATGATTGAGACTAAAGAAGTAATATCCGAGAAAACAGTTTTAATTGGTGTAATAACACAGCACCAAAATGAAGAAAAGGCAGAAGAATATTTAGATGAATTAGCATTTTTAACCAGCACAGCCGGAGGAGTTCCAGTTAAGCGTTTCCTACAAAAACTTGAAAAACCCCATCCAAAAACCTTTATTGGGTCAGGGAAGTTAGATGAAGTAAAATCATACATAGAAAGAAATGGAATAGGAACAGCTATTTTCGATGATGAATTATCACCAGCACAATTAAGAAATATTGAGAAAATTTTAGATTGTAAGATCTTAGATAGAACGAATCTTATCCTTGATATTTTTGCAAGCAGAGCACAAACAAGCTCAGCAAAAACCCAAGTTGAACTAGCTCAATATGAATATTTATTACCCAGACTAACAAGAATGTGGACTCACCTTGATAAACAAAAAGGTGGTATTGGTATGAGAGGACCAGGTGAAACTGAAATTGAAACCGACAGACGTATTATTAGAGATAAAATTACGTTACTTAAAAAAAAGCTAAAAACAATTGACAAGCAAATGGCTATTCAAAGGAAGAATAGAGGACAGCTTGTAAGAGTAGCATTAGTAGGGTATACCAATGTTGGTAAATCTACGTTAATGAATGTTATTAGTAAAAGTGATGTTTTTGCTGAGAATAAGCTGTTTGCAACATTAGACACTACAGTTCGTAAAGTCGTAGTAAAAAATGTTCCTTTTTTACTTACAGATACTGTTGGTTTTATACGGAAACTACCTACACAATTGGTTGAATCTTTTAAATCAACATTAGACGAAGTAAGAGAGGCAGACCTCTTATTACATGTAGTAGATATTTCGCATCCAAACTTTGAAGACCATATTACTTCTGTGAATAAAATCTTAGATGAAATAGATAGCTCTAACAAGCCAGTTATTATGGTTTTCAATAAAATAGATGCCTATACATACAAGACTATAGATGAAGATGATTTAATTACACAGAAAACAAAAGAGCATTACACGTTAAATGATTGGAAGAAAACATGGTTTAACGATATCAGTACAGAAGCTTGTTTTATTTCTGCTGAAAATAAAGATAACATAGAAGAATTTAAAGATAAAGTATATGAAGAGGTAAAAAATATCCACATGAAGATATTCCCTTACAATAACTTTTTATATTAAATAGCTATAAAAGGACTCTAAATATTCAAAAAAAGTCAAAAAAAAAGGGGTTTAACAGTATTTTATATAATTTTTGGTTTTTTTTCAACAAATTTTATTAGTTTTGTACTTTGGAACATATTTTGCATATATAGAAGTATAATTTTCTCAGTCAGTTTTTCTGATTGAGTGTCAATTCCCCAACTTATGAAAAAAACACTTTATTTTATATTGTGTGTGCTATCTATTAATATAAGCGCGCAACAAGAAACGTGTGATACACCAGCAGAAACATTAGACGATTTAAATAGTATAACTAAATGTACTATTAACCCATCGAAAAAATCTAATGATAAGAGAGCTAGGCAAATATCAGTTCGTGTATCCGCACCTAAGAAACGATTTTTGAAGAAAAGAAAAAACAAAGTTGTTACTGGTGCAAATAGCTTGAGTGGTTCAGGTTTATCAGACACAAACCATTCTTCCGAATTATCTAAAACAATAGCTCTTAAAACCAATTTAGCTGCCCTATCTAATACGTTATCTAAAGAAGAGGTAAGAAAGGCAAATAAATTTAGTACGGTTGACGCTATCCCAATGTTTTCTGATTGTAAAGGTGAAAAAGGATCTAATGATCAAATCGATTGTTTTAATACAGAGATGATTAAACACATTCAAGAACATTTTAGATATCCTAGTGATGCTGTGATTAATAAAATTGAAGGTGAGGTTTGGGTTCGTTTTATTATCGATAAAAATGGTAACGTAACAAACATTAAGGCATTAAGTCCTAAAGGAGGTAAAATACTAAAAGATGAAGCTATTCGTGTAGTTTCCAACTTACCAAGATTTACACCAGGAGTTAAAGATGGAGAAAACACATCGGTTAAATATGGATTCCCTATTAATTTTTCTTTAGAAGACAATTAAATTCAAATGAAAAGGATACTTTTCACTTCAAAATAATTTTTTAAAATGTTTAGAGTTTTATTTTTAAAGCGCTAAACATTTTTATATATTTAAAACGCTGCAAATTAGCAACATGCTAAAAGCGATAAATGCAATTAATTTTATAGTTATGATTAAAAAGCTACTATACCCCTTATTTTTTTTGCTAGGAATAGTTTTTACAAGTGCACAAACCTCACAATTATCAGGTTTAGTTTTCGATGAATATTTAGAGCCTTTTCCTGGAGCGATTGTTAAAACAAGCGAAGGTAATTCTGTCACCACTAATTACGATGGGGAATTTACTATTAAAGTAAAGAATTTCCCAGTAACTATAGATGTATCCTTAGTTGGTTTCCAATCTGAAGTTATTACCGTTACAGATGCTTCACAAGAAATAAATGTTATTCTTAAAGAAACATTCGTTTTAGACCAAGTCGTAATATCAGCTTCCAGAACACCAGAACGAGTTATGGAATCGCCAGTTACTATTGAACGAATTGATGGGAAGTATATAAAGAAAACACCGTCGCCTAATTTTTATCAAAGTTTAGGAAATTTAAAAGGAATAGACGTATTAGATAATAATTACTTAACTAAAACAGTAGTATCTAATCGTGGTTTTGCCAGTACAGCAAATAATAGATTTGTTCAGTTAATAGATGGAGTGGATGGAGCTGTTCCTGTATTTGATTATGCCTTAGGGAATATTTTTGGGCTAAATGAATTAGATGTAAAAAATGTTGAAATTCTACCCGGTGCTGCATCGGCACTATATGGAGCCAACGCATTTAATGGAATTATGTTGATGACTAGTAAGAATCCATTTGATGATGCAGGGATTAGTATTTACACTAAATCTGGTGTAACTACACAAGAAGGTCGTGGAACCTACGCTTTTTATGATATTGGAGCAAGGTTAGCGTTTAAATTCAATGACTGGGTTGCTGGTAAAGTAAATATTGTATACAATAATGGAGAAGACTGGGTAGCTGATGATAGAAGTGATTCTAATGGTAGTGGAGCCACTAGTCATCAAGGAAATACGAATTATAATGGAGTAAATGTTTACGGAGATGATTTTGGATTGAATTTGGTAGATTTAGCTTTATCAGTTGATCAAGCAACTCAAGATCCAACATCACCCCTTTTCGGTCAGTCAATTAATGCATTACAAAACCTTAGACTTAATGGAGGAACTAGTGTAGTAAATCAAAGAATAAGTAGAACAGGTTTCTTGGAAAGAGAATTAATTGATTATAGAATTAAAAATACTATGTTTGATGGAGCTCTACATTTTCGACCGTGGAAAAATAAAGATACAGAAATCATTTTTGCTTCAAAATTTAGTTTAGGAAATAACATTTCTCAAGTGAGTAACAGATACGCTCAGAATAACTCGTATATGGAGCAGTTTAGGTTAGAGTTTAAAGGAAAAAATTACTTCTTAAGAGGGTATTATAATGAGAACGATGCAGGAAAAACTGTAGATTCAAGATTAGCTGGTGTATTTGTTAATAATGCATGGAAATCTAATAGAGATTATTTTACAGAATATGGAGTAGCTTATTTTACGTTGTTAAATCAAGGGATTTCAAGTGATCAAGCTCATAATACAGCTAGACTTGTTGCAAATACAGGTAAGCCAGAAGCAGGGTCGAATGAATTTAATAGATACTTAAACTTGGCAAGAGCAACAGACATAGCGCAAAATGGAGCTAGATTAGATGAAAACTCAGGGTTTTATCATGTAGATGCAAATTATAATCTAGCAGATCATTTTGATTTTGCAGATATTCAAGTCGGGGGTAGCTTTAGAAGTTTTGCTTTAGATTCTAATGGACAGGTTTATACTGATGACGATGGAGTTTTGAGATACAGACAATATGGAGTATACACTCAGGTACAGAAGAAATTTAATGATGAACGTATTAAGTTTACTGGTACAGTTCGTTTTGATAAGTCTAGAAACTTTGATGGTAACTTTTCGCCAAGAGCAACCGTTTCTTATGCAGTAGGAGAGAAAAGAGATCATAACTTTAGGTTATCCTTTCAAACAGGATTTAGAAATCCAACATCACAGGATCAGTATCTTGGATTAACATTAGGAAATGTTGTGTTATTAGGATCAGTAGCAGAGAACTTATCTCGTGAGGTTATTGTTAGGGATTATGTTTCTATAGCGGGGCAGCAAGCTGTATTATCTGGAGAATCAGCATTCAATAACTCATATACAGCTGAATCTGTAGAAGCTTTTCAAAGTGATTTCAGAACAAACGCAATTAATGGAGTAACAGATCCTACAACAATATTTCAGTCAAACCCTAATCTATTAAGACAGTCTACTGCAGAGTTAGTAAAACCAGAGACAGTAAAATCATTTGAGCTAGGATATCGAGGAGCTGTAGACATAGGAAGTCTTTTTGAGTTTGACGTAGTAGGGTTTTTCAATATTCATGAAGATTTTATTACATCTACTGAAGTAGTAGTTCCGTTTTACGGTACAGTAGATAACCCAGCTTCAGGGTCAGCACAAGCGATATTCTTAAACGATTTTCAAAGATATATTATCAATACCAACAGTAAATCAGAGATTCAAGCCTATGGTTTTTCAGCAGGGTTCAATACTAAAGTTTTAGGAAATTTTGATTTAGGTGCAAGCTATGCTTTTTCAGACTTTACTTTTGATAATGTAGATGATTTTACATTTAAGCCAGGATTTAATACACCAAAACATTCTGTAAAGTTACAATTTGGTCACGACAGGCTGTTTAAAAACCTTGGTTTTGCTGTTAATACAAGATGGCAAGATGAATTTTTATATCAATCTCGTTTCCTAGATAGAATTGTAGAAGATAGATTTGTTGTAGATGCTCAAATGAATTATACAATTCCATCTATTAAATCGGTGATTAAAGTAGGAGGAACAAATATTACAGGAAAAGAATACATTAGCGTACCAGAAGCAGGAACCATAGGTTCTCAGTACTATATTTCTTGGACGATAAACAACTAATACATAAAAAAAATAAATACTTAAAAAGAGCGATATTTTTATCGCTCTTTTTTATTTGCTTTTTTTAATAAAAACAACACGTTAGTTCAAGTTTTTTGATTAATTTTGCGCTCGATTTCAAACGTCTATACTAAAAACTACTTAACTTAAAAAGTAATAATATACTTATGAAAAAAAATGTTGTATTGCTATTATTAGTAGCATTTAGCTTAGTAAAAGGGTTCTCTCAAAAGGTTTGTGAAACACCAGAAGAGCCTTTAGATGATTTAAACAGTATAACTAAATGTTCTATTGAGCCTTTAAAAGGAGCAAAGAATAAAAAAGTTAGACAAATAAAGGTTCGAGTTTCTGCACCTAGAAAAAGATTCTTAAAAAAGAGGAAGAAAGAGATAGCTTCAACAGCAAACTCGTTAAGTACTTCAGGTTTATCTGAAGTAGCAAAAACTTCAGAGATCTCAAATAAACTTAGTATAAAGAAAAAATCTGCGGCTACAGATATTGCTTCATTAACCAATAGTCTCTCAAAAGAAGAAGTTAGAAAAGCACAACGTTTTAACAGTGTTGATAGAATACCTTCTTTTGATGAATGTAAAAGTGTTAAAAACGGAGATATGTTTGATTGTTTTAACGAAAATATGGTTAAGCATATACAAAAACATTTTAGTTACCCTAGTGAGGCCGTAAGAAATATGATACAAGGAGAAGTATGGGTGCGTTTTGTTATTGATAAAAACGGAGACGTTAGAAATATCAAAACACTGGGCCCAGACAATGCTGAAATATTAAATGAAGAAGCTAAAAGAGTAGTAACGAAACTTACAAGGTTTAAACCAGCAAAGAAAGACGGTAAGAGAGTTGCTGTTAAGTATGGTTTCCCAATAAACTTTTCATTAGCAGACTAAAAATTACAATTCGAAATAATCCCAAAATTAATTTATGATGTTTAAAAAACAATTAGTAACGGTTGTTTTTATCTTGTGCGCTTTTCAAGCATTTGCACAAGTGAAAATAAGTGGTGTAGTATACAATGAATACTTAGAGCCATTTTACAATGCTAAAATTACAAGTAGTTCAGAAATAACTGCTTCAAATACAGATGGTGAGTTTACAATCACTGTAAGTAAAGATTTACCACAAACAATTACTGTTTCTGCATTCGGCCATCAAACAGAATATGTAGAAATTACTGAAGAAGGACAAAGTTTAAATGTTATTCTTAAAGAAAACTTCTTATTAGATCAAGTAGTAATTTCAGCATCGAGAGTTCCTGAAAGAATTATTGAATCGCCAGTAACAATTGAGCGTTTTGGTTTAACCGATATCAAGAGAACATCTTCTAATTCATTTTATGATGGATTAGTCAACATTAAAGGTATTCAGTCAAGAGAAGGTAGTTACGGTTTCAAATCTATCAATACAAGAGGTTTTGCAGATTATAGTAATTCGAGATTCGTACAATTAGTTGACGGTATGGATACAGCAGCACCAGCCTTAAACTTCAGTGCAGGAAACCTTTCAGGAGTTTCTGAGCTAGACATTAACAATGTGGAAGTATTGCCAGGTGCCTCTTCTGCATTATATGGAGCGAATGCATATAATGGAATCATGTTAATGAGAACAAAGAATCCATTTGATTATACAGGTGCCAGTATTTTATTAAAAAGTGGTCACATGTATCAAAGAGCAGCAGGAGCAAATCCTATTTACGACGTTTCAGTTCGTTTGGCTCATAGATTTAGTGATGCTTTTGCAGCAAAAGTAAACTTCTCTTATTTTGAAGCTGAAGAATGGCATGCGAATGATAATAGAAATAGACAGATAGATACTAACGAAATTATTCCTGTTCAGACTTCAGAAAGAATTTTTGATTATGACGGAATTAATACATACGGAGATGAGACGTTCACTAATATAACATCACAAACAAGTGGGTTTTATGCATATCCTGATGGAAGAAATATTTTAGTAAACAGAACAGGTTATGCAGAAAGAGATCTTTTAAGAGATTATGAATCAAAAAACTTAAAATTCTCTACATCTTTACATTATAGACCATTTGAAGATGAATCTTTAGAACTAATCCTAGCAACACGTTTAGCTAGAGGAAATAATATTTTACAAGGAAATTCTTCAAGATTTGCACAACGAGATTATTATATCGGTCAGTCTAAATTTGAAGTTAAAGGAGATAACTTTTATGTTAGAACCTATTACACTAGAAACGATGCAGGTAATACATATGATTTAACAAGAACAGGATTAGGTCTTGTTAATGCATCAAATGCTCAATCATTCTCTGGAAGCTGGGGATTTGATTTTGCTCAAGGTTTATTTGACAATGGAGCAGATAGAAATGACTTATTAGGTAATCCTGATATACTGGACAGAGCTAGAGCGTATGCCGATAGCTTTAGATTGAACCCAGGAACACCAGCATTTAGAAATGCATTCAATCAAGTCACTTCAACTTTAATTACCGAAGGAGGAAGTAAAATTTACGACAGAAGTTCATACACACATGTAGACGGTAATTATAATTTCACTAGTTTACTTAATGATTGGGCAGATGTTCAAATAGGAGGATCTTTCAGACAATATAATCCAGATTCTAGAGGAACAATTTTTAACGACGGTACGGAAGCTATTAGGGTAAGTGAGTATGGTATATATAGCCAGATTCAAAAGAAGTTCTTAGATGAAAGATTAAAATTAACAGGTTCTATCCGTTACGATAAATCTCAAAATTTTGATGCGAATTATTCACCACGTTTTGCGGTAAATTATGCATTAGGAGAAGATAAAAATCATATTATTAGGGCTTCATATCAAACAGGTTTTAGAAATCCAACGATTCAGGAGCAATATTTATTCAACCAGCCAGGAAGAAAAATTAATATTGGAACTTCTAGAGACAATTTGGATAGAATAGCTATTGGTCAAGATATCGAGTTTGTTGGATTTGGATTCGTAGATGGTGTGATTTCGGGAGACGATATCATTAACAATTCATTATTAACAAGATCTGTTTTTCGTGAGCCAGGTTATACAGGTGCTAATGATATAAAGTCAGAATACACAGAGATTAAACCAGAAGAAGTTCAAACTATTGAATTAGGATATAGAAGTATGGTTGGTATTACCGATACAAACAATATCAATATTGATATTAACGGTTTTTATAGTTTCCATAACGATTTCGTATTCTTCCAAGATATCGTAACGCCTAAATTAGGTAAAGTTTATCCATTTGGAACTAGAAAGTTAACTGCAACAGAATTAGCGGATCCACTTATTCAAGCTGGTAGAATAGTTGACGATGTTTTAGTATGGGATGCTTTTGCTGAATATTCTTTCAATAATGCTGGTCCTTCAGGAGAATTATTAGTACAAGAGTTTAATATTATTACAAATAGTAAATCTAAAGTAAACTCTTATGGAGCTGGTATAGCGCTTACTACAAAGCTAATGGGTAGTTACGATTTAGGGTTGAGCTATAATTATATAGATTTCTCTTTCGAGGATAAAGATCTTGGTTTATTTGAACCAAACTTTAATACACCAAAGCATACTGCAAAGGTTCAATTTGGAAATAATAATCTTTTCAAAAACTTTGGATTTAATGTTAATGGAAGATGGTTAGATAGCTACAGATGGGTTTCTCCTTTTGTGAAAGGATATGTAAAGAGTAGAACTGTCATTGATGCACAGTTAAACTATCGTATACCATCTATTAAATCTAAGTTTAAGATTGGAGGTACAAATTTATTTGGTAAAGAATATCAAGTTGCACCAGGAACAGGAAACATCGGAAAGTTATACTATATTTCTTGGATTTTCAACAACTAGAATAAATTAGAAACTGAGTCATCCTAAAATAGGTTGACAGATTTATAAAAATTTATTTAAACCTTTGAA
>ERZ1740052.111-NODE-111-length-27733-cov-5.104126_pt1 | contig 27733 bp, 30 predicted proteins | sample MGYA00581750_ERZ1740052 | MGnify/ENA primary metagenome ERZ1740052 (study PRJEB43018, sample SAMN04849743) | marine metagenome | isolation source: floating plastic debris | place: Pacific Ocean | collected 2008-08-30 | study: EMG produced TPA metagenomics assembly...
AGCTGTACCAACCATTTTCTCCTCCAATAGACCAAATTTTATCTATTGTAAAATTTTCGTCTACAATTTTTCTTGATCTTATATCTCTAAAACAACCAAAATGAGGAATATTAATATGATCGTTTAATTGATCGTTAAACACACCACTACTAATGGCATCTTTCCAACTTGAAACGACTGCATTTTGCTTAATTTTTTGAAAAGCTAAACTAACTGCTTGACGATACTGAATTGGTTGCACGTTTAATATCTCATTGATATTATTAGCTTTTGCAACTACTTCAACTTTCATACTATCAACTAATGCTTTTGCCAAATTAAATGACGTAGAAGTCACGAAATACAGCCAATACGAAGACATTCGAGGTGATAAAACGGGTAAAGTAAAAATGTATCTTTTTAAACCTCTTACTTTTGCAAATTGCAATAACATTTCTTTATAAGTAAGAATTTCTGGTCCGCAAATATCAAATGACTTATTATAAACTTCTTTATTTTCTAAACCATTCACAAGAAAACTTAACACATCTCTAATTGCTATAGGTTGTGTTCGAGTATTCAACCATTTTGGCGTTACCATTAAAGGTAATTTCTCTACAATATCTCTTATAATTTCAAAAGAAGCACTTCCACTTCCTACTATAATTCCAGCTCGAAATGTTGTTAAAGCATATTGATTAGATTTCAAATCTTTTTCAACTTCTAATCTAGATTTTAGATGTTTAGATAAAGAATCATCGTTTACAATTCCGCTTAAGTAAACTACCTGCTTACAATTCGTTTTTTCTACCAACGATTTAAAACTTTGAGCACATCTTTTTTCTAAATCCTCAAAGTTTGTAGCTGTTGTAGACATGGAATGAATCAAATAATAAGCAGCGTCGATATCTACAGGAAAAGCTTCTAAATTATCTTCTAAGAAATCTACTTTTATGAACTCAATTCCGTCTTTATACTCAATTTCGTCTGGAATTCGATTTAAATCACGGACACAACAAACCAGCTGATGACCATCTTCTAATAGTCTCAACACTAATCTTTTTGCGATGTAACCTGTTGTACCTGTGATTAAAATCTTCATTTTATAATTTTTCTACTGTCTTTTTTGGACGCTGATACTCGTATCTTGTAAATAAATTCGGAATAGCATATCCATCAAGCCCGTTTATCGTTGCTACGTTCCCTTTAGATAAATTCAAAAATCCATCTTCTTGCAACATATGATCTTCAACTTCAAAAAATTGAATTTCACCAACTAACATAATTGTATCATTTGCTTTAATATGATACTCCTCAACATATTTCATTCCTATTTGTACCGGTGATTCTTGTACAAAAGGTGCGATAAAATTGTTCTTGTATTCTGGTGTTAAATTTGTCATCTCAAATTCCGAAACATCTTTATCATATTTAGCAGATGTATGATGTGCATCTTCTGTGATACTTTTTGTGATATGATTTACCGTATAAAAACCAGTTTCTTTAATATTCTCATACGTATTTCTCGGAACAGTTGTAGGACGTAAAATAAATCCTAATAACGGTGGATTCGACCCTAAGTGAACTATCGAGCTGAATACAGCAACATTTTCTTCACCATCAGGAGAAATACTTCCTATTAAGTTTGCAGATTTATAACCAGACAAACTATTCATTAAATTTATACGATGAATCTTATCAAACCCATCTATATCTTCTCTATTAAAAAACATCCTTATACTGTTCGAAATTGTTAATTTTGATATTCTTAGCTTTTAAATCGTGCATTAGATTATAAAGTCCGAAGAATGTTCTGTTGATGTAAATAAAATGCTTAGAACCTCTATTTCCATTCATGTTTCTAAGTTCAGTATTCTTAGCATACTTTGTACCTAGATCAGTGATTTTACCAAAGAAAGTTTCATCAGAGAAATCAAATTCTTTTGTATTGAATGGCTGTGTGAATAAACTCAGCATTTCATGGAACATTTCTTTAAAGAAAGCTAATTCCTCTGGGCTATCATCTTCTCTAAGAATTTCCAATTCATATAGTTTTTTCTCAAAAAATACTGGATCTGAAATGCTTTCCTTTCTTGCTAACTCGAAATATGGCTTGTAAAACTCTTCAGGAACTTGCTTCATACAACCAAAATCAAGCACAATTAGATTATTGTCTTTTGAAACTAAGAAGTTTCCAGGATGTGGATCGGCATGAACCTTTTTGATAATATGCATTTGATACATATAAAAATCCCATAAAGCCTGACCTAATTCGTTCGCTTTCTCTTGATCTATATTCGCACTAGTGAATTCAGAAAGATGATCACCATCCATCCAATCCATCGTAATAATTCGATCTGAAGAAAACTCTTTATAATAATTTGGAAATTTTAAATTTTTGATATGCTTACAAGCATCTACGATAGCTTGACTTTGCTCTACTTCTAAAATATAATTTGTTTCTTCAATCAGTTTATTTTCAACTTCTTTAAAGTATTTATCGCTATCCTTTCCACGGATATTGAACATTTTAATTGCAATAGGCTTCACTAAAGCTAAATCAGTAGAAATACTCTCTGCAACTCCTGGATATTGAATTTTAACTGCGTATTTATTCCCATCTTTTTCAGCTAGATGAACCTGACCAATACTTGCTCCTCTTACAGCATTTAAATTAAATTTATCGAAAAGCTCACTTGGATACTTTCCAAAATAATTTTTAAATGTCTTTTTAACCAAAGGAGCTGATAATGGCGGAACTGAAAATTGTGACAAAGAAAATTGCTCAACATAAGCTTGTGGTAAAATTCCTTTTTCCATACTTAACATTTGTGCAACTTTTAAAGCACTTCCTTTTAACTGCTTTAATCCATTGTAAATATCTTCAGCATTATCTTTATTTAACTGTTGTTTAGCTTCTTCTTCTCCGTTAACCAATTTACTTCCGTAATACTTTAAATAGTTTACTCCTACTTTAGCACCAGTTTGCACTAATTTAGAAGCTCTTTGAATTTTGGAAGTGGGGATATTATCTATTGTCTTCATAAATTACTTCATCATCTTTTCTTTAAATAAAAATTTACCGAAATCAATTACACTTTTTACCGGAGCGATATTTAACACATCGAAACTGGCGTTAACTGATTTCTCTATAAACACATCTGTTTTCTCGAAAGAAGACGATGTATCATTTAACCAAAACTGCATTGTCATTATTAACTGAATCCATGCACTTTCACTTATCGCTTTATCTTGAAACTTTTCTAAACGTTCTTGTTTTAACTCTAGTTTTTCAATATTGAGTGTATCGATAAACTTTTTAAAATGAGTTCTTAATCCGTTAAGTGTACTTAAAGTTTTTAACTTGTTACTTTGTCCTGATAAAGCATAAACTACGTAACTTCTATTAGCAGTTAAATTCTCGAAAAAAGTGAAGTAAAAACTTAATAATTGATTTCTCGCATCAAAAGTTTCAAACTCTTCACTTTTGTGTAATAGTGCAAGTGTATTTTCAAAGAAAACTGTGAATATTGATTTTTTAATTGCTTCGAACGAAGCAAAACTGTTATAAAACAATTGTTCTTCAAAATTATTCTCTTTTGCAAACTTATATACAGATTTAGGATCTTCATTATGCTCTAACACATAATCCATATACATTGAAATAATGTCTAACTGAGTTATATTTTTCTTTTTAGCCATGAAATTGTACGATTGAATTTTACCTATTCAAAGATACTCATATTTTGTTTAACTTAAAAATAAAATAATTAAACAATAATATATTTTTAACTTTATTTTAATAGTAATACTATTATATTTGCATTCAAAACAATTAAAAATGGATAAATTACTTTCAAACATTAAAGTTGAGGTGCCTGAAGGGATTTATTTAAAGAATCCAGAATCCTCTGAATTAGGTAAAAAAATAGTGCAAAACAGTATCATTTTAATCGATGAGATTGGTTTTGAAAGCTTTAATTTTAAAAAATTAGGTTCGTTAATTGGCTCTAACGAAAGCTCTATATATAGATATTTCGAAAGCAAACACAAACTATTAATATACTTAAGTTCTTGGTACTGGAGATGGCTAGAATATCAATTAGTAATTGAAACCTTTAGCATTAAGGATAACAAAGAAAAACTGGAAAAAGCTGTTGAAATTGTTACGAGAACAACTAAAGAAGATCAAAACTTCTCTCATATTAATGAAGTACTACTTAATAAAATTATTATCAACGAAAACTCTAAATCTTATTTAACTAAAAGTGTTGATTCAGAAAACAAACAAGGTTATTTCTTACCCTACAAAAGAGTAGTAAGAAGGTTAGCCAATATTATTTCTGAATATAACAGCGGATACGAATTTCCGCTAAGTTTAGCTAGTTCTGTTGCCGAAGGAGCATTACACCAACAGTTTATGACTCAACATTTCACATCTATTACTAATTGTAACGAATCTGTTACACCCACACATTTTTATTCACACTTAGTAATAAAAACCTTAACAAATGACAACTAAATCTTTAACACCTTGGAGACGTTTCCTTGGTTTAGTAAAACTAGAGCGCAAAGATATTTTCCAAATTTCTTATTACGCCATATTTGAAGGACTAGTATCCTTATCGCTTCCTTTAGGAATTCAAGCTATTATTAACTTAATACAAGGAGCGCAAGTATCTGCTTCATGGATTGTTCTTGTAGTTTTAGTTACGATGGGGGTAGTTTTTTCTGGAGTTTTAAAGTTAATGCAACTACGTATTATTGAAACTATTCAACAACGAATTTTTACCAGAGCTTCTTTTGAATTGAGTTATCGCTTTCCTAAAATTAAAATGAAGGAATTACGAAACTATTACTTACCAGAATTAGCTAATAGATTCTTTGATACACTTACGATACAAAAAGGATTATCTAAAATATTAATTGACGTACCATCTGCTTTTCTGCAGATTATGTTTGCGTTGTTATTATTATCATTTTATCATCCGTTCTTTATCATATTCGGACTGTTATTATTAATCCTTATTTATATACTTTTTAATCAAACAGCTCATAGAGGTATCGAAACAAGTTTAGATGAATCTTAGTATAAATATAATGTTGTACACTGGCTTCAAGAAGTTGCAAGATCTGTGGTTAGTTTTAAACTTTCTGGAAAAACAAGTTTGGCTTTAGAAAAAAATGACGCTTTGGTAAATAAGTATTTAAATTCTAGAGAGAGTCATTTCAAAATTCTAATAATCCAATTTATATTAATGATCAATTTTAAAGTGTTAGTAACAGCTGGACTATTATTAATCGGTGGATTTTTAGTATTGAATCAAAAAATGAATATCGGACAGTTCGTTGCAGCAGAAATCATTGTTTTATTAGTAATTAGTTCTGTAGAAAAATTAATACTTGGATTAGAATCTTTTTATGATGTTTTAACTTCAATAGAAAAACTAGGTCAGGTAGTAGATAAGCCAATTGAAAGTCAGAATGGAGAAATTGTTGAAGGTGATCTTACTATCGAATTACAAAACACTTCATATCAAGTCGCAAATAAAACTACACCTATCTTAAATGATATATCATTCACCATTAACAAAAATGACCGTGTATTAGTACAAGGTGAAAGTGGTTCTGGTAAATCAAGCTTATTACAATTAATTGCTGGTGTGATAGAACCTACTTCAGGATATTTATATGTAAACAACCTTTCTATTCAAGGATTACACATTAATAATTATAGATCACTTTTAGGATTATCGTTATCTGAAGAAACTCCTTTTGAAGGTACAATTCGAGAAAACATAACATTTGGAAACACTAATGTCACAGATGAAGAAATATATAAAGTTTTAGAAGTTGTTGGGTTAACCGAGTTTGTTAAGCAATTACCTAAAGGATTAAATACAGTTATAAAACCTGAAGGAAAACAAGTTGCTTTCACCATTGCTAAAAAGATTATTCTAGCAAGAGCCATTACAATTAAACCTAAGCTTTTAATCTTAGAAGATCCGTTAGACCAATGTCAAATAGAAGAAACTAAAGGAATTATCAACTTCTTGGCTTCTCCTGAAAGACCTTGGAGTTTAATAGTAGTAAGTAGTAATGCTTGTTGGAAAGATAAATGTAATAAACATATTGTCTTAGAAAAAGGGCAAATTAAAAAGTAAAAAAGATGCTAAATATTTCTAACAATAAAATAACAAATGTCGATTTAACGACTTTTAAATCAGGAAAAGAAATTTTTACTAAAGAGTATCATAAACGATTTAAGCAATTTCTATTGGTATTTTCAGTAATTATTCTAATCATTTTGTTTTTGCCGTGGACACAGAACATTTCTAGCAAAGGAAATGTAACAACATTACGTCCGAATCAAAGACCACAAACCTTACAATCTCAAATTCCTGGTAGAATAGAACAATGGTACGTTCAAGAAGGAGATTTTGTAAAAGAAGGAGATACGATACTTAGAATTTCTGAAGTTAAAAGTGAATACTTTGATAATCAACTTGCACGTAGAACTCAAGATCAGTTAAACATAAAGACACAATCTATTGATGCATATAGAAACAAAGTTATAGCTCTTGAAAATCAGATTAAAGCTTTACAGAATGAACGAGTTTTAAAGTTAGAACAAGCTAAAAATAAACTGACTCAAGCTCATTTAAAAGTAAAAAGTGATAGTATTGATTTACAAGCTGTAAATACTAAAAAGGATATTGCTGAAATACAATTGAATCGTGTTATTAATCTTCAAAAAGAAGGATTAAAAGCTGTAAAAGACGTAGAAGAAAAACGAGCAAAATTCCAAGAAGCAAATGCAAAATTAATTTCACAAGAAAACAAGTATTTAACCTCTCAAAATAATGTTATTAATGCTAAACTAGCTATTTCAACCCTTAATGCTACATATCAAGATAAGTTAGCTAAAGCCAGAAGTAGTTTATTTACAGCTAAATCTGCAACTTTAGACACTGAAGTTCAGGTCTCTAAATTAGAAACAAGTGTTGCTAATTACACTAAAAGAAGCAGTTTACTTTACATTACAGCCCCACAAGATGGTTTTATAAATAAAGCTATAAAATCTGGTATCGGAGAAACTTTTAAAGAAGGTGAACAATTGGTTGGAATAATGCCTGCAAACTACGAACTAGCTGTAGAAATGTATGTAAGACCTATAGATTTACCTTTGGTTCATATTGGCGAAGATGTTCGTGTACAGTTTGATGGCTGGCCGGCAATTGTTTTTAGCGGATGGCCTAATGTTTCTTATGGTACTTATGGAGCAAAAGTTGTAGCCATAGAAAACTTTATTAGTGATAATGGTATGTATCGTGTTTTATTAGCTCCAAATAAAGATACTGAACCTTGGCCAACAGCAATTCGTGTTGGTTCTGGTGCAAAAACTATTGCTCTTTTAGACAATGTTCCTATTTGGTTTGAATTATGGAGACAACTTAACAGTTTCCCTCCTAATTTTTACCAACCACAAGACTCTAAAAATACAGATAAGAGTAAATCAAAAAAGTAAAAAAAATAGAAATGAAGAAACTATTCTTATTTTTCTCTATAATATTTTGCGCTATTCTATCAAGTCAAAATAATGAAGTTTTATCATTATCTGAATACATTGGATACGTAAAAGAATTTCACCCTATTGTTAAACAAGCTCAACTTGTTAGTTCTGAAGGAGAAATTAAACTTCTTAAAGCTCGAGGTGCTTTTGACCCTAAGATTTCTGTTGATTATGACCGTAAAAAGTTTAAAAAATCAGAATATTTTGATAAACTAAACACTACTTTTAAAATTCCTACTTGGTATGGAATTGAGTTTAAGGCTAATTATGAACAAAACTCTGGAATATTTTTAAATCCTGAATCTAATGTTCCTAATGAAGGTTTATACGGAGCTGGAGTTTCAGTTTCTCTAGCAAGAGGCTTGTTAATGAATAAGAGAATGGCAACATTAAAACAAGCTAAATTATACACTCAGCAAGCTAGAGCCAAACAAACTTTGTTAGTGAATTCGATTTTGTATGATGCTATTGTTACTTATTTCGAGTGGTTAAAAAATTATGAAACACAAAATACATACAATGATTTTTTAAATAATGCAGAAAATAGGTTCAATATTGTAAAGAAAAGTTTTAATGCTGGAGACAAACCTGCAATAGATACTTTAGAAGCTAATATTAACCTTAAAAACCGAAAGCTTGATCTTGAAAAATCAAATTTAAAATACATCAAATCGAAATTAAAGCTTTCAAATTTCCTTTGGTTAGAAGGTAATTTACCTTTAGAATTAGAAGATCGTATTATTCCTGATACTGAAACTACAACGATAATTGACACTGCTCTTGATATTAATCAGAATATGTTAGAAGACATTGATGTGAACAATCATTTAAAGATTAAATCTTTAGATTATAAGAGACAAGGTCTTCTGGTAAATAAAAGATTAAAATTGAATAATTTATTACCAAGAGTAGATTTAGAATATAATTTTTTGAGTCCGAAAATTAACGGATTAACTGATTTTGACACTAATAACTACAAAGGAGGTTTAAATGTTTATGTGCCTTTGTTTTTAAGAAAAGAAAGGGCTGAATTTAAACTTGCAAAACTAAAGTTACAAGACATGGATTTTGTTATTTCTGCTAGTAAAGTGGAACTAAACAACAAAATGAAAGCTATCGAAAATGAAATATTTTCTACCAATAGACAAAGTGACTTGTTAGTAAATTTGGTTAAAGATTATCAAAAATTGGTAAAAGCAGAAGAACGCATGTTTATTTTAGGTGAAGGTTCTTTATTCAGAATTAATTATAGAGAAATAAAACTTATAGAAACTAGATTAAAACTTATAGATACTAAAAATAAATTTTTAAAATCTAAAGCGTCATTATTTCAAATGCTAAATAATCAAGAAGTAGATAATAAAAAAACCATCCAATAGGATGGTTTTTCTGTATTATGATATTTATTTCTTTAATCTTATTCATCCAATTTATATTCAATTGGGAACGTATATTTTGTATTTACTTTTTTTCCGTTTTTAACAGCTGCTTTAAATTCAGGTAATTTTTCTACTAATTTCTTTGCTGAAGATTCTAAAATCTTTCCATTAGCTGGACCTTTAGCTGAAACATTTACAACTTCTCCATTTTTATTAATTACAAAACTGATATTAACTTTTCCTTGGATATTATTATCAATAGCTTGTTCTGGATAAGCAAAATGATCTTGAATATGTTGTACTAATCTTTTATTGAAACAGTCTAAATTTGCATCATCACAAGATTTGAACTGTGGAATCTTTTCTACATCTGCAAACTGATAAACTTGATCTTTAACTACAGCTTTCTTAGGAGCTTTTTTAATGTTAGTTGGTCTAACTCCTGGAATTCTAAAAGTAATTGGTAAACCATATTTTACTATAACTTCTTTACCTGCATGCTTACCAGGTATAAACTTTGGTAATTTTTTTATAATTCTTTCTGCTTCCTTACCTAATTCTTCTCCTTTGTATGGTGAAACTATATTCATTTGTCCAACGCTACCATCTTTTTGAATCGTAAATTGAACTAATACTCTACCTTGTATTCCTCTATCATAAGAATTCTCTGGGTATTTAATGTTTTTTTGAATATGTCTAGAAATAGCTTGTTTGAAACATTTTTCTTGCTTGTAGATTGGAGAACTTTCGCATTCTTTAAAAAGAGGAATTTCATCTACATAATTAAAAGGAATAATTTTTAATCCTCCAGCATTATTGAAGCTTATATTATTTATAATATCTGTCTTTTTCTTCATGTTAGCTAACTTGTGTGTGTAATCATTTGTCATTACACCTGAAGCTGCATCTCTTTTTCTTACTACTCTTCTTCTCGAAGAAACTTGAACAGAAACTTTTTTAGTTTTCTTGTCATCTGAGTCTTTAATAGAACATTTAGTAATACTGTTCAAATCAAGAGCTGGCTCATCATTTGGAGTATCACATGTTTTATTAGATTGCGAAAATGCTTGCGAGAAAGCAAAAAAAGCTACTGCGTATAAAAACTTACTATTCATAATACGAGGGATTGAAAATTTACATGTAACTAATTTAGAAAACATATACTATATCAACATGTTAACATACTATTTTAACACATAAGTTTCGATGAAAGACTTAAAAGTATCGACGAATGGCTTTATGAATTACAAAACAAAAAACACCAAAAAGTGATTTATCTGTAATTTTTTAATAAAAAAACTATTTAATTACTAATCGCTGGCCTTTATAAATAGTATTTGAAGAAAGTTTATTTTTCTTTTTCAGGAATGATACAGTAATATTATGGAGTTTAGAAATACTATATAAAGTTTCACCTGAAGTCACTACATGATAATTAGATTCATCAGAGTGATCTGCAATTGATTCTTTATTTATAGTTTTTGATTTATTCTTTTTAGTTTGATCTTCTTCATATCCAATAACAATTTTATCACCAATCTCAATGGTATCAAAATCAACCAAACTATTCAATCTATATAATTGTGCTAGTGGCATTTTATATTTTCTAGCTATTGTACTTAATGTTTCTCCTTTTTGTACAGTATGAGTAATCGTTGGATCGTATTCTACTACTTTTTTAGGTCTTACAGCTTTTTTTTGCGGGAATTCGGTAGATACATCACCAGTAATTAAATTCATGTAAGCAATTTTACCTTCTAACAAAATTTTATCCCAACCTTCAGGTAATTCTTTTTCTTGTGAAAAAGATACTATTGATAAAAAAAGTGAAACTAAAACAACTATTTTATTCATGTAAAAATTAATTTACAGCAATTTAAAAACTATTCTTTAATTCTTAAATAAATCATCTTTAATTTTTGGTAATTCTAACTTATAAATCACTGAAAGAGTTCTAATTAAAATGATAACCGAAGCTGAAAATATAAAACTAAAGTTTTCATTCACTTCAAAATTCTTTAAAACTAAGTATACTAAGCCTCCTGCTAAACAGGCAGAAGCATAAATCTCTTTTTTAAATATTAAAGGAACTTCTCTAGTTAAAACATCGCGTATTACTCCACCAAAAACAGCAGAGACCATTCCCATAATTATAGCAACTACAGAAGGTAGATTATAACTTAAACCTTTTTGTAATCCTAATAAAGTAAAAACACTAATACCTATGGTATCAAATAAAAAGAAAGTTTTTCTGAGTGGTTCTATTTTACTTTTAAATAAAAATGTACAAACCACTGCTATTGCTATCGTTTTAATGTAATTTAAGTCTCCTATCCAGTTAATTGGATGTGCATTTATTAGAATATCTCTTAACATTCCTCCTCCTACAGCAGTTACAAAAGCTAAGATGATTACACCAAAAAGATCGAATTCTTTTTTTGAAGCAACTAAAGCTCCACTCAAAGCAAAAGCGAAAGTTCCTAAGATATCTATGATGTAAATTATATCCATAATACAAACTGAATATTATTTTTTAATAAACTTAATATTTAATCTTTTTTGTATTTGATGTATTGTTTCTAATTCACTAGAAGAAATAAAAGCTTGCGAAATTCCTCTATTTCCAGCTCTTGCAGTTCTTCCACTTCTATGCGTATAATATTCTAATTTTTCTGGAAGTTTATGATGAATTACAAAGTTTAAATTCTGCACATCAATACCTCTTGCAGCAACATCTGTAGCAATTAAATATTGTAATGATTGGTTTTTAAAAGCACGCATTACTTTATCTCTTTCTATTTGCTTCATATCTCCTTCTAAAACACCAACTGTAAAACCTTCTTCTAATAATTCTTCTGTTAACTTTCTTGCGCCAGCTTTTGTTCTAGCGAATATAATTCCGCGTTCATCTTGTCTACCTTCCAAAAACGAAATAACTGCATCTGTTTTATTTGCAGAAGTTACTACAGTATAATAATGCGTAATATTTTCATTTACTACAGAAGCAGGATTAATTTCAACTCGTTTTGCGTTTATATTCATGTAATTTTTTACAATCCTTTTTATTTCATCGGGCATTGTAGCAGAAAATAACCACGTATTTCTTTCTCCGGAAGTATATTTTAAAATCCTGTTGATTTCTAACTTAAATCCCATGCTCAGCAGTTCATCTGCATCATCTAAAACTAAAGTCATTATGTTTTTTAAGTCTATCTCACCTCTTTCAATTAAATCAATAAGTCTTCCTGGAGTAGCCACAACAATATGTGTAGTTCTTTGTAAATTTTTGATTTGCCTATCTATTTTCTCACCACCATAAACAGCTTCTACAAATATTTTATGATCTACGTACTTCGTAAACTTAAATAGTTGCTTTTTAATCTGCTGAACCAATTCTCTTGTTGGAGATAAGATTAAAGCTTGAATCGTATCTGAATTAGGTTTTATTTGATGTAAAATTGGTAACCCAAAAGCTGCAGTTTTTCCTGTTCCTGTTTGTGCTAAACCAATAAAATCAGTTCTTTCTTCTAATAAAAAAGGAATTGTTTTTTCTTGAATTTCAGTTGGTTTTTTAATTCCTAACTCGTTTAATCCTTTAATAAAATCTTTTCGAACACCTAAATCTGAAAAAGTTGACATATATATATTTTAGACCGCAAAGATAGTCTTATTCGGATGGAGATAATAAATTAAATATTTCTTCTGTTATTCTAGTTGGTCGTAATGTTTTACTATCTAACAAACACCAAGTAGTCTTTGATTTTGCCAATAACTTATCTTCTTTAAAAATTTCAACATGACGAATAGATTTTACACCTTTAGTTTCTCCAACCCAAGTTTTTAATATGATTTCATCATTTAAGACTGCCTGTCCTATATAATCAATTTCATGCTTAACAAGTACCCATATTAAATCTTCTGCAGTTATACCTTTAACCAGATATTCCCAATGTAATGTTGCAATATCTTGCACCCATTGCACATAAACCACATTATTTACATGATTCAAGTTATCTATTTCTTCTGAAACTACGACTCTAGTTATTGTAAAAACTTTATCTAAATTCATGAATACAAACTTACGTAAGAAAGCTTATTATTTTGTTAATTTGTAAACTAATTTCTACTATCATGAATCAAGTTGCCAGTGAACTTTCCACAGAAAAAGTAAGTAAGTTATTATTAAAACAATCTATACCTGCTGCAATTGGTATTTTGGTAATGTCTATTAACATGATTGTAGACACCATTTTTGTTGGACAATGGATTGGTGTTTTAGCAATTGCTGCTATTACTGTTGTATTACCAATCGGTTTTTTAATTTCTTCTATTGGAATGGCTATAGGTATTGGAGGAAGTTCAGTTATTTCTTTGGCTTTAGGAGCAGATAATGTTGAAAAAGCTAAAAAAGTATTTGGAAACCAAATAAGTTTAACAACAATAACATCAGTAGCTTTAGTCGCTTTATGTTTAATTTTTGAAGAAGTAGTTTTAAAATTATTTGGTGCAAATGGTAATATTTTAGAACCTGCAATTCCTTATTTCAGAATTATTATAATTGGTGTACCGTTTTTAGCTTATGCCATGATGGGAAACCCAATTATTAGAGCTTTGGGAAAACCAACATATGCTATGATTGCTCTTATTTTACCTGCTGTTGCAAATATTATTCTAGACATACTATTTATAAAAGTATTTGGCTGGGGAATGTTTGGTGCTGGACTAGCAACTTCTATTGCTTATGCTGTTTGCGGATTATTTATTCTAGGTTTTTTACTTTCTAAAAAAAGTAGTTTACAAATACGTTTCAACCAGTTAAAATTAAATAAAGCTATAGTTTCAGAAATTAGTTCTTTAGGAAGTATAACACTTGTTAGACAAGGTACAATTAGTGTTTTAACAATTATATTGAACTATTCTTTATACAAATATGGAAATGAATCTTCATTAGCTGTTTTTGGGATCATTAATCGCTTAATGATGTTTATATTTTTCCCAGTTTTTGGAATAGTACAAGGTTTTTTACCTATTGCAGGTTATAATTACGGAGCCAATTTATACGATCGGGTAAAAGAAGTTTTAAATACAGCAAACAAGTACGGTACAATTCTGTGCATTTTTATTTTTGCTGCTGTATATTTCTTTAATTATGAAATGACAACTGTTTTTACTAACGATGAGCAATTATTAAAACAAACACCAAATGCTATTTTAATAACTTTATTAGCTACTCCATTCATAGCATTTCAATTAGTAGGAGCATCATATTTTCAAGCTGTAGGAAAAGCTAAACCTGCTTTAATATTAACATTATTGCGTCAATCTATCTTTTTGATTCCGTTTATTTTGATTCTACCAATTTTTTATGGATTAGACGGAATATGGTTCTCCTTCCCTATTTCAGACTTGCTAGCTACTATTGTTACCTACTTTTTTGTACGTAAAGAAATCGCTTTATTAAAAAATTAACATTTAATTTATTTTTAGTTTCTAAAATACTATTAATTTTGAAACGTTCATTTCAAATATATGCCAAAGACAGAAACATTTGATAAAGATTTAGTCATTCAGCAGGTTACAGAAGTATTTCATTCAAAAAGTTATACTTTAACCTCTATGCAAGATCTTGTTGATGCAACGGGTTTGAACAGATCTAGTATTTACAACTCTTTTGGTAGTAATCTAGATTTATATATGATGTGTTTAAAAGATTACCAATCTAAATCAAGGAATCATATTCACGAAATCATTTCATCAAATGACTGTCATATTAATACTTTAGAACGTATTTTCTACTCAAATGCAGAATGTAAAAACGGATGTTTAATTACTAACTGCGTTTCTGAAATGGCCAATCAGAAAGATAGTATTAATACTTTTCTAAAGAATAACGATAATGGCATGATAGATCTTTTTAAAGATATTGTAGAAAAAGGTCAAAAAACAGGATCAATTAACAACAAGAAAAATGCATATGAATATGCTATTTATCTATTAACTGCTTTAAAAGGATTTAATCTTTCAACTATTTTAATGGACAACAAAAAAGATACTCAAAGTATTGTTAAAACAATTCTTTCTGTATTAGAATAAAATTTTTTTTAACCTTATTTGAAACGATTGTTTCAAATAAAAATTAATTATCATGAGTAAATTAAAAGACAAAGTAGCCGTAATAACAGGTGCTAACAGTGGAATAGGATTAGCAACAGCAAAATTATTTTTAGAAGAAGGAGCAAAAGTTGTTTTATCTGGAAGAAGAGAAACTGCTTTGGCAGAAGCTACAAAGGATTTAAATGGTGAATTTATTACCGTAGTTGCTGATGTTTCCAAAGAATCAGATAACAAAAAATTAATTGAAGAAACTGTAAATACCTACGGAAAAATTGATGTATTATTTTTAAATGCTGGTGTTGCGCCAGTTGCTCCAACAAATGAGATAACAGATGAGCATTATACTGAAGTTTTCGATATTAATGTAAAGGGGCCAATTTTAGCAACAAAAGAAGCTATTCCACATATTAACGATGGCGGATCTATCTTATTTACAAACTCAATTGTACACCAAAAAGGATTTGATGGTTTCGGTGTTTATTCTGCAAGTAAAGGAGCTTTAAGAGCTTATTCTAGAGTATTAACTTCTGAGTTAAAAGATAGAGGAATTCGTGTAAATTCAATTGCTCCTGGACCAATTGAAACTCCTATTTATGGTAAAATGAATTTACCTGGAGAAGTAGTTGAAGAAATGGGGAAAAGCTTTGCTCAAACCGTACCATTAGGTAGATTTGGAAAATCTGAAGAAATTGCTAGCACAGCTTTATTTTTAGCTTCTGAAGATGCTTCTTTTATTAACGGAGTTGAATTAGAAGTTGATGGTGGTTTAAGCCAAATTTAATTATATGTTTTTAATCAATACTTTAAGTGTTTACTACATTTAAAGTATTGATTTTTTTAAATAAGCTACACCGATGCAAACATAAGAAGTATCTAATTGAAAGTTTCACAAATTTTAACACAAAAACCTAGCAATCAAGATTTTATTTATCACTCTGCGATTAAAAATAATTCTGTAATATCGATTTCAATTCTTTAAAGTTTATTTTTTCTTTTCTATCTAACATATCATATTTATCGGGAAATTCATTATTTGATTTCTCTATTTCAATATAATAGTTACCTTTTTCTCTTTCGAAAGTCGATACATAAATTAATATTTCTTCATTTAAATCTGAAAAGCCTATTGCACATAAATCCCCTTCCCAAAAATCTTTCAAAAGATATTTATTTTCACCAATTTCTTTATTTATTTCAGTTATTAATTCAATTATACTTTCATCCTTTTTCATTCTTTTTCATCCTTTTCTTTATTTTAAGCTGATATTTTTTCAATTAATTTTTTTGCTAATTCTCTTGCTTGATTAAATTCAAAAATTAGTGAATCAATTGTTTCAATTAAGTAACTTCTTGCTTCTCTTAACGCTAAATATTTTTTTGGTAAACTATTTATTCCACTTTTCATAAATTCTATTCCTTCTAGTGCCATAGTTATAGCTTCCGGTATATTCTCAATACTTGATTTAGCATTTAGTAAGTCTGTTATATTTTCTGTTAATTCAAAGTTTAATGTAATTATTTGTTCATAAGCATAAAAACCCTCTGAAAATGTATTTGAAAATAACTCAACTTCATTTTCAAGACGTTTAGAAATTATATTCAATGACCTTCCAAATCCTTTAAAACTAGACTTCACTTGTTGATCTTTATCAGAATATCCATTTTTTATAAATTCGTTCAATTTAAGGTTATACATATTTGTATATTCTCTCATTTCAGAAATTATTTCAACAATTTTATGAATACTTTTTGTAGATTCTGATAGACATTCAATTCTATCAGCAATATCAAAAATTGTTTCAGACTTAGGACTTCCTCGATATAATTCAAAAATTATATTTTCTTGGGATTTAATAGACAAGAGTTGAATTAGTTTCTTTTCTGAATTCTCGTTGAATTTTTTTGTCTTAGGTATTTCTATTTTCCACTTTTTTTTAGTTTTTCTTAAGGTAGATTCACTTATTTCATCCCAATAGATTTCATCAGAGTCTGGAAAATAGGCAATTAAAATTACAGGAATATTAAGACTTAACCAATAATTGTAATGAATATTACTAACGTAATGAGTAATTTTTTTATCTGACAAATGAAAATTTCCTTTACCTGATTTAATTTGTACAGCTATTAGTTTTCCTGTAGGATATCCATTATCTACTTGTTCAATTATAGCATCTATTCCAACATCTGATATAGTTTGCTCTCGGAATATCCAACCTAAGTTTTTAGTTACTATTTCATCTGTTTTAATAACACCTAGTCTTTCTGTATTGATAAATCTCATTTAATATATAGTGGTGTATTTTTTATGAATGTAAACTCTTTATACTTTTAAGTTCACTAATATTCCTCTCTAGTTTTTTTAATAAACTCTCTTCTGTTCCAAGTAAATCTGAAGTCATTAACTTAATCGTTGCTAAAAAGTCCATGAGTTTCATGGAAGAATTTATAGAAATTGCTTTATCTAATATTGATGTTCCTAATTCTACGTAAGTTTCTTGAAAATTATAAGTATCCGTTAATTTTTGAATTAATTCAATATCAAATTCTTTGATAACTCCACTGGTTTTGGTGCTTTCATATGCCGTTTTTTGTAATCTACCATAAAGAAAACCTTTCCATCCTTTGATTTCTAGATCTTTCAGTGCATAAGGAGTAAATTCCAAATTCATTTTCGCTTCGGTTAAACTTGGAATTATACTATCTATTTCGGTTTTTATTATCGTGTGATAAGCAATCTGTTCTTCTAATAATTCTTTATTAATTTCTAGCTCACTAATAATTAAACTGATGGATTTCTCTTTTTCTCTTAGAACTTTGTAATCGTTATTAATATTGCTGTAATACACACCTAAAAAGACACCAAAAGCTACAATTAAAAGTTCTGCTAAATATCTTAGTACGGTTTTAAAAGATATACTGTTTCCTATTTTTCTCAATTTCAATTTCAATACAAGTATTTTTTATATAATTATTCGTAATCTAAAATGATAACCAACATCAATCTGAACCTGTTTCTGATTCTCATCATAAATACTAAAGTCAAGATTCCTAAATAAATTCGGAATGAGGTAAAAAAGCATTATGACTAAAAACAGATGTTTTATTTTTTGAATCTTAATTTAATTTTTACTATTTAAAGTATTGATTCTCCGTTTAAATTTGTGGTTAACACAGAACTCATTAAATCAAAAAATGGACGTAGTGCTTTGTATGAGACATCAATTTCATTGATAAAATTAGAAGAAAGTACTTCTTTGTCAGTAAAATTTCGAATGGCTATGTATCCTTTTTTACGAATTAAATCAATATCCGGATGCGTTTTGTCAAATCCTTTAGGAGCAGTTTTTAATTCATCTCCTTCGAATTTATCTCCAAAATACTTTTGAAATTCAGCATCAGCTAAAATATCTCTAAACTCTGAAGCATCTATTTCTATTTCTTTTCGAATTCTAAATAAATCTTCTTTATTCGGTTCCCAAAAGCCTCCTGCTAAAAAGCTTTCTCCGGGTTTTAATCGCAAATAATATCCACCTCTTAAATGTGCACCATTTCTTGAGAAAGATCCTGCAAAATGTGTTTTGTAAGGTGTTTTATCTTTTGAAAAACGCACATCTCTATAAATTCTAAAAAATTTATGCTTTTCAATTTCATCATGAACCTCTAGTTTTTCTTGAATCGCTTTATAAAATTGTTTTACATCTTTTTGAATGGTATCGAATTCAGGTTTATTATCTGCAAACCATTCTCTTGTATTATTTTCAGCAAGTCTATTTAAAAATTGAAAAGTATCTGAGCTAAGTTTCATTAAGATTTATTTTAGAATAAAGATACTACATTTTAGCAAGCTACTTTACTTCTTATTTCTAGAAATTAAAAGTACTCCAATGATAACGACTAATGTTCCTAATAATTGTAATAATGAAAGGTATTCATCTAAAAAAATTACTGCTAAAATTATGGTAGAAACTGGTCCTAATGATGCTAAAATGGCAAAATTCGAAGACGATATTAGTTTAATAGACCAAGAAACTAAAAAAGAAGGTATTACTGTTGCTAAAATAGCAATTAAAAAACCTAAAATATATACTTCTGAGGAATAACTAAAAATAGATGTTTCTGAAATGATAGCGTAATGAATAAATACACAAATACAAGATACCAACATAACGTAAGATGTAAATCGAACTACTCCTATCTTAGGAATTAACCAACCACTTCCAACCAAATATGATGCGTAAGTAATTGCCGATAATAATACAAAGAAACCTCCTAAAACTACATTAGACCCTGAAACAGAAACTTCGGCGCCAAAAGCTATTGCAATTCCTATGTAAGTAACTAATGTTGCTACAAGTTGTTGTTTGCTAATTTTTTCTTTTAAAAACAGGAAATTAAACAAAAGAACAATTGTGGGATATACAAATAAAATAACCCTTTCTAAACTTGCTTTAATGTAAGTTAAACCAATAAAATCGAAGAGACTTGCCAAGTAATATCCTACAAAACCAAAAAATAAAATCCAGATAAAGTTCTTTGTAGAAATTTTACTTTTTGTATTCTTTTTTGAAGAAGATATTAAAATAAAAACATAAAAAGGAAAAGAGAAAAACATTCTTAAAAATAAAGCAGTAATCATCGGAACATCGTGTTTGTATAATAACTTTACCAAAACTGCTTTTGAAGAAAACAAAATGATCCCTAAAATTCCGATAATAAAACCTAATAATTGCTTATTTCTAATTTTCATAAAGTAAAAATACGGCTTGTTTTAGTCTTTGCTCATTAACAAAAACTATAATTACACCTGTCAAAACAGTAAAAAAAGACATAACAAAATGATTATCAAAAGGTAAAACACCAAAAAACAATTTTCAGTTTTATCATTAAAAAACCCACTCAAAGATTGAGTGGGAAAATTGCTATGAAAAAGAATCTCCAAACGTCTTTGGAGATATTTTAGTCAAGAACTTCAACATTAACTACATTCATTCCTTTTTTTCCTCGTTCAGTTTCGAATTGTACTTTATCACCATCTCTAATTTCATCTATCAAACCAGAATTATGAACAAAAATATCTTGTTCTGAATTATCTGTTATGAATCCAAATCCTTTTGTAGTGTTAAAAAACTTTACTGTACCTTCTTGCATTTTACTTAATTTATATTTTAATATTACTTTTTTAATTCAAACTAGAACACGTAAATGAATAGTATTAACTTATATTTAAGTCTAAAAAAACACTTGAAAAAATAAAGTAATTGGAATAAAGAAGGAAAGAGAAAACTCAAAAAAACTTATTGTACTACCCTAATTTGAAAAGGCGTTCTATTTTGAACACTGCAAAATGTAGTTCTTTATTTTTAATTAAATAAAGTAATATTAATTATCTTTTAATAATACTTGTTGTTTATATTCTGCTTTTTTCACTTCTTCTCTTCTTCTAACAGATTCTTTTACGTATTCTCTTCTACCTCTTAATTCGTGTAAAAGCTTTGTATCTTTAAATTTTTTTTCTATAGCGTTTTAATGCTCTATCGATATTCTCGCCGTCCTTTACTTTTATTATTAACATTATTATTATTGTTTACTAATTATTTTATCTTGAATAAGCTATTAAAGATTTTGACATAAGTCTTAATCTTTTTAAAGCCTTTTCTTTAATCTATTTGTTCCTCTTATCACATCACGATTTCTTTAATTTCAAGTAAATACATATCTAAAAGCTTTAATTTTCTATTGATTAATTTATAAACACAAATTGTCTCTTGTAATGAACTTCTTAAATTAAATGTCATTAGCTCAGTAAACTCATCAAATTTGAATAAGTATAAAAAACTTAAATTTTGAGACAAATTATTATTTCAACTAAAAGAACCTCATTCAGTTAATATAGCTGATTTTCATATAAATAGAAAAGAATTAAAGCGCAATAAGGATAAGTTGTCTGATTGTCTTAGTGAAAGAAAGTTAAACTAAAGAATCCGTTTGTAATTTAATTTACAATTTAAATATATTTGTCAAAGGTAGCCCTTTGTTAGAGTTAAAAAAAAGGATTATTCAACTTTAAAATTTACAGATGTTAATTTTTCTTTGTTCGCGCAGCTGTTTTAGTCTTAATCCTAACAAATATTAATTGATGTTTATTTTTCTGATTTTCTCTACGTTCAATATCGTATTTACCTATTGATTTAATTAAAGGAGTTAATTTTTCAAATCCATAATTTCTAGAATCAAAATTGGGTCTCTTCTTTTGAATTAAACTACCGACATCACCAAGAAAAGCCCAGCCATCATCGTCAGATAAATCATTGATAGTTGAAGATATTAAACCTATTTCTTTTTTTGTGATTTTATCAACCGTTGGTGCTTTAGATTCAACTTTCTCTTCTGTTTGTTTTTTAAGTATTTCTATATAAATAAATCTATCACAAGCAACTATAAAAGGATTTGGTGTCTTCTTCTCTCCTATTCCAATCACTGTCATTCCAGCTTCTCGTAATCTTGTGGCTAATCGTGTAAAATCACTATCACTAGAAACCAAACAAAAACCATCTACCTTACCACTATACAAAATATCCATAGCATCGATAATCATTGCAGAATCTGTAGCATTCTTACCTCGTGTATATCCATATTGCTGAATTGGTATTATCGCATTTTCTAAAAGTAAATTTTTCCATTTCGTTAGCCCAGGTTTTGTCCAATCTCCATAAATTCTTTTAATTGTAGGATTACCATATTTAGCTATTTCTTCCATCATTTCTTCAACGTAGCCTGAAGATATATTGTCTCCATCTATAAGTACTGCTAAATTATTATTCATGCGATAGTAATTTCAATTAATTATTTAAAACTAAGAATATAAATTTTATTGCCTGTAAAAATATGTAGAAAAGTTTACTGAATATCTTTTTTAAAAGTCATAATGATTAAAAGTATTGAATTAAACTTTTAAAAAAGCGTAGTTTTGTATACAAACGGTCTATTTTCGTCTCAAAGTAAATTAGATTTGCTAAAAAAATGATATGAAATTTAACTTTATCGATTTAATATTATTATTGGGAGTAAGTCAAGGTATTTTTTTAAGTTTTACAATTTTATTTGTTTGCAAAAACAATAGAAAAGCGAATAAAATACTTTCTCTATTATTATTTTCGGCCACTTTAATGTTAATAGGTCGAATTTTCCTGTTCAAATATTATACACCTTTATTATATCGGTTGGCTATGATATTTGAAACCGTAATTTTTATTTTCGGTCCATTACTATATGCTTACACTAACAAATTACTTACAAATCATAAAAAAAATCTTGCTTTTTATCATTACGTTCCAGCTATTTTACATTTGATTTATAGTTTGGGATTACTTTTTATTGATTACACAGACTTAATAGCAATGATTAGAGCAGGTCGATTTGACTTTATTTATTTTACTACTGAATTTTTAGCATTACTCTCTAATATATTTTATTTTTCATTAACGTATTTCATGGTCAGAAAATATAAAATAAAAGAAAAGAATGAGCTTTCATTTACACAAAATATATATCAGTATTTATCTTTTATAATTATTGGAATTAGTGCCTTTATTCTTTTCTGGATTATTAGTTTTTCTAACTACTTTTTAAAATTTGAAATTTTAAATTATATAAGCTATAGTTCAATTTGGATAAGCTTAACTGTTTTTATTTATATCGTAGGGTTTTATAGTTTAAAGCAACCAGAAATTTTTAGAGTTCAACTTCAGAATAAAAAAAACACAGCTAAAAAAGAACGAGTAAATGATATAGAAATAGAAAGATTAACAAATGAATTAGATGATTTGATGATCATTAATAAAATCTACCTGAATCATAAACTCACATTATCACAATTGGCTAAAGAACTTAAAACTTCTACTAATAATTTATCTTGGTTATTGAATAATGTACATAAATCTAACTTTTACGATTATATAAACACATATCGTATAGAAGATTTTATTCAAAAAATTAGGAAAGGAGAACATTTAAATCATACCCTATTAGCTCTGTCGTTAGACTCTGGTTTTAACTCTAAATCTACATTCAATAAAGCTTTTAAAACTATAATGCAACAAACACCAACAGAGTACATAAAAAATTTAAGTATTTCTGTATAAACTCGTACGTATAAACTTAGTTTTTAAGTGCGACTGTATAATTTAAGTCGATTAAGAAGCTTTATCCATCTAGTTTTGATTCAAACATAAATCTAAACATGATGATAAAATTCCAAAAGAATTACTTCAATTTTTCAATTAAAATTATACCAATAATTATTATAACTTTTGCTTTTACTCAATGTATAAAAGATACTGAAGAGAGAGAGTCTTTAGTTGAAACCATTATCCCAAACTTCTCAGGAAATGATGCTATAGCTATAGATCCTAACGGAAATATTATTGTTTCTGAATATGGTAGGTTTTTGAATACTGGTGGAACAGGAACTAAATTATTTAAAATTACAAATACTGGAATAGTTACTGATAGTATTACAAATTTATCTGGTCCTCTTGGTAATGGAATTGATTCCAAAGGAAATATTTATGTAAACAATGCAAATAATACTGCTAACGGACAACTTTTAAAAATATCTCCAAATGGTAATCGTAACATATTAGCTACAGTTTCTGGTTGGCCATCTGGTTTAGCTTTGGATAAAGACGATAACATTTATACAACAAACTTTATCGAACCTAATATTCACAAAATAACACCTAAAGGAAACGTTTCAATTTTTGCTTCAGATCCTAGATTAGCAGGATGCGTAGGAATTGATTTTGACAGTAAAGAAAATTTAATTGTTGCCAATTTTGCAACTGCAGAAATCTTATCTATTACAGAAGAAGGAATTGTTTCTTCAATTACTACAATTCCAAACATTGTTATTAGCGGATTTGGCATAGGTTATATTACCGTTTTAAATGATACAGTTTTTGCAACAGGAGTTGCCGTAAATAAGATTTTTTCAGTTTCTATTAAAACTGGTGCTATAACTGAATTAATAGGAACAGGTAATGCTGTAACTAAAGATGGAAACTTTACAGAAGCTTCTTTTAATGGACCTAATGGAATAACCGTAGACGTAAAGAATAGGATTCTTTATGTTTCTGAATTTGGTCAAGAAGGAGGTTTAAGAAAAATATACTTACCAAACGATATTTAAAAACACTTTCGCGAAACGGACATACACCTTGAATGTCGATAAATGATCAAGGAATACATTTATTTTTAAATCAATATTATTATGAAAAATTCAATTTTAAACTTAGGTAGTGTAATGAGTATAAGTGAACAAAGAAAAGTACTAGGTGGAGTACCTAGAGAAGAATATTGTAAAACATTAGAAGACCTTATCTTCGGTGGCGGTTTTCAAGGAGATAGAAAATGGGCTAGAAAAGTATTAAATCAAAACTGTAGCTAAATAAAAGAAATCGCCTAAAGGTTCCTTTTTAGGCGATTTTTTAAAATAAAGTCTTCATAATTTTTAGATCAAAAAAATCAAGTTTTTTATTATATCTCATCCTTTAATATCTTTAATTTTAATAAGTAAACATTTTAAAAATATTCAAAATGAAATCTAATTTCACACAGTTTAAAACTTTTAAAATAGAAAAAGAAAAAACTTTAGGTATCACTGGAGGAAAATCAAATATTTCTAATAGTCATTGGAAAGAAGATATTTCTAATGTAGTAACTTTTAGTTCTGGTCCCGGGTCTGTTAATGGTCATTGGGATAATGATTAATAGTGAGGTTAGTTATTTGAAATAAGGGAATAAAAGATTATGAAAGTCTTTAAATGATCGAAAATTAAACTCAATTATTAAAATTCAATATTATGAAAAAATCAATCTTAAACTTAGGAAAAAAATTAAATATAATTCATCTGAAATCAATTACTGGAGGAAATAATTTACCAGCTCCAACAGAACATAACTATTGTTGTACTGGTAGTAAAGCTGAATGGCTTCGTGTTTACCCACACTTAAGTCGTTATACTTGTCATGGCTACCAATGTAGTGATAATGGTTTTAGCGATTTAGATGTATATTAAATAAAACTTTTATCTTCTTTAAAATAAAAATGCTGTGTAGAAACACAGCATTTTTTATATTATTTAGAAAGATTTTTTACACATTAAATCTGAAGTGCATTACATCACCATCAGCAACAACATACTCCTTACCTTCTACTCTAACTTTACCTGCTTCTTTCACTTTAGCTTCACTTCCATATTCTTCATAATCGCTATAGCTAATAGTTTCTGCACGGATAAATCCTTTTTCAAAATCTGTATGAATTACTCCAGCTGCTTGTGGTGCAGTAGCACCTACAGGAATTGTCCAAGCTCTAACTTCTTTTTCTCCAGCTGTGAAATATGTTTGTAAGTCTAATAATTTATATGCAGAACGAATTAAACGAGAAACACCTGGCTCTTCTAATCCGATATCCGTTAAGAACATTTGACGCTCTTCATAATCTTCTAACTCAGCAATATCTGCTTCAGTAGCAACAGCTAAAACAATAATCTCTGCTTCTTCATCTTTTACTTCTTCTCTAACCTTTTCTACATATGCATTTCCATCTTTAGCAGAAGATTCATCTACATTACATACATATAAAACAGGTTTTGCAGTAATAAACTGCATAGATTTTACTAACTCTTCTTCTTTTTCCGTAAATTCTATTGTACGAACAGATTTTCCAGCTAATAAAACCTCTTGGATTTTTTCTAATAAAGCTAGTTCTGCTTGTGCTTCTTTATTTCCTGTTTTCGCAGCTCTTTTAACTTTTTCTAATCTCTTTTCAACTGCTTCTAAATCTTTAAGTTGTAATTCGATATCGATAGTTTCTTTATCACGGATTGGATCTACAGAACCATCTACGTGTACAATATTATCGTTATCAAAACATCTTAAAACGTGTAAGATCGCATCCGTTTCTCTAATATTTGCTAAGAACTGATTTCCTAAACCTTCTCCTTTACTTGCTCCTCTTACTAATCCAGCAATATCAACGATTTCTACAGTAGCAGGAATAACTTTTTCAGGATTAACTAATTCTTCTAACTTTTCTAATCTATGATCAGGTACATTTACAACTCCTAAATTTGGTTCTATTGTACAGAATGGAAAGTTTGCACTTTGCGCTTTAGCGTTTGATAAACAATTAAATAAAGTTGATTTTCCAACATTAGGTAATCCTACAATTCCAGCTTTCATTTAGTATAAATTGATATTTTTTTGCGCTTGCAAATATAGCACAATACTTTACTTTTTAAGACCTTTATACTTAAAAAGCTAGATGGTTTCTTTTTTAAATTAAAGCATTTTTTTAATTTAGACGCTTAACCTGTTATTTAATGAACGAATTATCTGATGAAATTTTGTGGAAATCTTTAAAAGAAGGAGATCTTAAATCGTTCTCTGTACTTTTTAAAAAGTTCTACCCTTCATTACATAGTTATGGTTTAAAAATTTCTAGAGATGAAGCTTTAACAGAAGATGCCTTACAGGACTTTTTTGTGTATATATACGAACACAAAGAAAACCTTAGCGATCTTCAATCTATTGCTCCATACTTATTTTCCTCCTTCAGAAGATTTATTATTAAGAAAATTAGCAAAACAAAAAAGTATACAATTATTAGAAATATCGATACTAATATTGTAGACATAAGTTTCACTCCCGAAGAATTTATAACCAAACAAGAATCCCTAACATTTAGGAATAAAAATTTAGCAAAATTGATTAATCAACTCCCAAAAAGGCAAAAAGAAGTTATTTATTTAAAGTTCAACTGTAACTTTAAACCTACTGAAATTGCTGAGACTATGGGAATAAATTATCAAAGTGTTATTAATACTTTACACAAGGCCATAAAGAATCTTAGAGAAGAAGAAAGCATTGTTAAATTATTAAATTCATAAATTTGCACACTTAAAAGAGTATATTTAATAATTTATATGCTTTTAATAGTAAAATACGCAGTGTAGTTTGCACTATTAATTTAATGAGAGATAAGAAATACCATACAATTCAAGATTTATTAGAGGACAAATCCTTTAATAGTTGGGCTTTAGATACTACTGATACTAAAGACTCTTTTTGGGATGTATGGGTAAAAGAAAATTCTACACATATGAGTTTGGCTGCAGAAGCTAAAGATATCATTGTAGGAATTAATTTTAAACAAGAAACAGTTTCTAAAGAAAAAATAGATACTGAATGGGAAAAATTAGAAGCTAAACTTCAGAATAAGAAAAATTCAACAAAAAATAAGAGAACTTTTAAGTTGAGTTATTTTTCTGCTGTTGCTTCACTCCTATTATTTATTTCTTTAGGCGTATTTGTATATACTAATTTTTCTACTGTTACACATAAAACAGCTTACGGAGAAATGTTAGATGTTTCTTTAAAAGATGGATCTATAGTTACATTAAACTCAAATTCATCTATAAGTTACAAAAAGAATAATCCAAGAAATATAAAGCTATCTGGGGAAGCTTATTTTAAAGTCGAAAAAGATCTAACTAAACAAGCTAAGTTTAAAGTTACCACAAAAGACTTAACTGTTGAAGTTTATGGTACACAATTCAATGTAAAAACTTCTGAAGATAAAACTAAAGTATTTTTAGAAGAAGGAAGCGTTTTACTAAACTTGAAT
>ERZ1740052.113-NODE-113-length-27424-cov-5.297271_pt1 | contig 27424 bp, 23 predicted proteins | sample MGYA00581750_ERZ1740052 | MGnify/ENA primary metagenome ERZ1740052 (study PRJEB43018, sample SAMN04849743) | marine metagenome | isolation source: floating plastic debris | place: Pacific Ocean | collected 2008-08-30 | study: EMG produced TPA metagenomics assembly...
AACCAGTATTTATCAGAAAGGCGATTCGTGGGTTCAGACGTATCTAGACTGGCGAGACAGCTGTAGTGGTGATATTCCCTGGAGAGCTCTAATTCAGACTGGCTTATCTGGATTAGGAATACTCGGCACTCGTAATAACGTTAGGCGTTCTTTTCAGCGAGAATCGGTCATAGCCAATAAGATTGGCACATCAAAACGATTAATCAACTCCTACGATGAATTACATAAAAAATATCATCAAGACTTCAAAAAACATCCAAACAATACCATAATTGCATGGGAATGGTATCAAGAATCAGCAACAAGTAGTAGAACCTCTGTTATTGGGCGTCTCCCTGATATAGCTAAAGCTGCCCCTGAGCAAACATTTCACAGACTTAATATTGGGCAACGACAAGGCTGGAAGCCTGAAGTAAACGATGCATGGCTTCAAGGTGTAATTGATGCAGGGAGACCATTAAAACTTGCAAGTCCAATTAAAAAATCAACGTTGAAAAGACCACCCGGTAGTGAATATAAATATACAGTTTATAGAAGAGAGCTACAGCAATTGAAAAAAGCTGGGTATACTACACGCAATGGTTGGGCAATACCACCCAAAACAACGAGTCCGTAAACTAGAGCAAGCTGTTAATAAATTCTAGAGTATAGATACTGAAAAAGCATTCTATGGAATGCCTTTTCCGGTAAAAGATTGGAATTTAATTGATTCTGCTTTCTAAATTAAAAATCAACTCAAGGATTAGTCGAAAAAATGAGTATGAGTAGAGTTCAGGAAATCTTGACAACTCTTGATAAGGCAAAGTGGATTGGCTATGAGAAAACAATTCCTGGGCAATTAGATTATGAGTTTAAAGAGCTTGCGGAAATATATAGTTCTGTTGCTCCCGATGAAGCTAAGGAAATAAGAGATATTACTTCAGATGATATCAGACCTTTAATTCTTGGTTTTAGTAGTAGATTTGCAACAATTGCAGTCCGAAACCGTGATGAAAACTCGTTGAAGATTGCTCTATTAGTGCATGTAATTGAGGATTTTCGAATAGATCCGCGCGAGAATTTTTTACGTCTGCCAGTTATTTCTCATGTGGCTGAGCGAATTGGCTTAAATGTGAAAAAGCTGTTTAAGTGGGCCGCATTGCTGGCGTCAGAGTCAACGGCAAAAGACTTACGTAGTTTTTCGTCACAAAGGCCCAGAGCGCGTAGTTTGGACTCTGTGGGATTGGAAGAATATTATGACGAAGAAAAAGGTGGGATTTCGTATCGTACTGTAGAAGACTGGATGTTACCGTTCTTCGGAAGAAATAAGTGAGCAGCGAGTAGGTGGGACGTCCCCGTTGACACTTTCAAAAGTCTCCGAAGTGTCTATAGCAAAACATTTCAGGCCTGCACTGGAAAATACTCTATCTCTCCTTTAACCCAATCTAATTGCTCCTTTATCACATCATAGAGGAGCAGGTTAATCATATCGTGTGCGATCGCAGCCGCGTTCTCAACGATGGCACGTACACTGGCAAATACGATTCAGACCTTCTTGAGTATCATATTGAGCTTAAAGCTCATGCGCCTAAAATAGAACTATGTGATTCAGGTCCACACCATGCCCCCACAGCAACTTCTAGATAACCAGCCTCTAGAAAACGAAGACATTGTCACCGAACTCGATATCAGTCATCTGGTGATCGAGGATGATACCCCAGTGGATAATTTTCAGTCTGAAGAGCAGCAGCGCTTGTTAGTAGAGCCACTCTACAGTGCTAAGGCATTAACATTTCCCTTTCTAGCAGCAGCTAACGTCGGTCTGTTCTACAAGCTAAAGGGCAGCCCTATCGTGCCGGACATGATACTGAGCTTGGGGGTACAAAGGGCTGCTGATTATGCCAATCGACGAGATCGCTCTTACTTCGTTTGGGAATTTGGCAAAGTACCCGAGGTCTGTATTGAAATAGTGTCCAATCAAGAAGGTGATGAGTTTACCCTCAGCCAAAAATCGCAGCAAAAGGGGAAAACCTCAAGCAAGCGAGACATCTACGCTCAGATTGGTGTGCCCTACTACGTCGTGTTTGACCCTCTACAGCAGATCCAGGATGAAGCCAATATGAATGGGGCACTTTTGCGCGTGTGGATGATTTCCCCTGTAGGCTATCAGGAACTCACAACGGCTGAAGGCATCGTCAATACGGACCAATCGGTCTGGCTAGAGGGTGCAGGTTTGGGACTAACACTGTGGGAAGGTCCGTTTGAAGAAGACGTATCTCGACTATGGCTGCGGTGGTGCGATCGCAATGGCCAAGTCATCCCCACTGGCGCAGAGGGCCAAGAAACTGAACGGCGCCGCGCAGACCGGCTAGCCGAACGCTTACGAGCAATGGGAGTCGATCCTAACGAAATCTGAATTCACGCACCCAAATAGTACAGAAATTAGTACGACACTTTTCGCCTGTCGTGAAATCCTTTCCAGGATATATATTTAGCTTTTGAGCATTTCTTTTGTAATCAGCCGGTCGTCCGTTCGAGTCGGATCACCAGCTGCTTCGAACGTCTAATGCATAAAATAGCCGCGAGAGTTTTTTAGAATTTCTCGCGGCTATTTTATGCATAACATTTAGCTAATAGTTGTTGTAGAAGATTCGAGTAAGTTTCCAAGAACGCAATAAGGTTACGGCGGATTTAAAGGAAAAGCTCCGCTAGCCATAATTACCAGACCTACGCTGAACACTGCAATAGCAGAGCTAGTTATTTCTTCTGAGGAAACTGGTTAATATGGGCAACGCCATAGAAGATGAGCTCTTTATTGCGCATCCGCACTTTATCAACACGCAGCTGAGTACCATCTAGTGCAAAAGAATCTAGATCCATCAGAGCATTAACATGCTCGACAATAGCTTTACCAAGGGCAATATCCTCATCAGTACCGTAGTAGTCGACATCGACAAAGGCAATTTTAGTGCGGTCATAAACCTCAACCTTAGCTGTCAGGTTTACCGACTGAGCCAGCGTCTCATCCCCTACGCAAACTTGGCTTTCAAGGGTAAGAGATTTATCGTCGTTTAAATTCATTTCAGTCGAGCCAAAATGGAGAGGCTTACCCTCAAACTCCATACGTTGGAGTTTATCAATCACGAATGGTGTATTAAACGAAGTAGTGAGGTCTTCCTCGGTAAGGACAACACGCATGGACGCCTGGGTAGGCTGCTTGAGCCGAATCTGGCCTTTGAAGATGGCACCAAAGTCAATGGATACGGCTTGTACAAACAGCTCTAGGGCTTTAATGCGCAGCCCGTTATACATCAGCATGCTGTGGCCGATAAAATCAAAGCCATCAACACTTCCCTGAAGCAGCTTAGCTACAGGCTCGGCCCGTACGGTAGCGTCTAGCTTACCAGTACGCTTAAACAAGGCAGCAATGGCAGTGCTAACTGCTTTGCTAACAACTTGGTCACCGCCCTGTCCTGGAAATGGTAAATTGCCTAGCACGAAGGATGTCATTCCTGTTCAGTGAGCGATTTCAATGGCTACGACAGCCGAAACCAAACTTATGGGGTCAGCCCTATTATGTACTTTTTTTAAGAAACGTAACCACTAGTAACGATACCTTTACCTTATAGATCAGATTGAAAGGCTAAAAGGATTGTAATGCAGGTTTCCTTCAATAACACCGGACAGACTAGATGAATCCATAATAGGCCCCATATGCCGGTTCTAAAATTACCATAAAAAAAGGTCAAAACGGCGACAGACAGGGTGCTTTCGGTTGGTGACCATGGCAACTATGGGATTTTTTTCGAATAGAGCGTTAGCCCGCGCAGATGTCTATGGTTTTAATTACTTTGGGTAAGTCTATGGCTCATTATCCGCGCGGTTGCACTTTTTCTGATGGAGATTGGGATGCGATCGCACCTTTCTGGTTTCCCGTCGCCTTTAGTCATGACGTCACCACCAGCCCCATCGCCGCCACCCTGCTCGATCAGCGGTTAGTCATCTGGCGGACCCGCCAAGGCGTATCGGTGGCCAACGACCTCTGTCTCCATCGCGGCGTACCCATGAGCATGGGCCATGTTGAAAACGACCAGCTAATTTGCAAGTATCACGGCTTTCACTACGATGCCAGCGGCGCCTGTACACTCATACCGGCCAATCCTGACGCCACCATTTCCCAACGTCTATGCCTAAAAACCTATCCAGTACGTGAAGCCTACGGCCTAGTATGGACGACCCTGACAGGGGACGGTAGCAACGCCAACCTGCCCCAGATCCCCGAATGGAACCAGTCTGACTATCAGCCAATTTTGCCCAACAGTATGGACATCAACGCCGCCATCGGTCGTCAGATGGAAGGTTTTCTCGATGTGGCCCACTTTGCCTGGGTACACCACAAAGCCTTTGCCAGCCGTGATAATCCTGTGGTCCCCCCCTACACAGTCACCCCCACCCCCTACGGTCTGCGAGCAGACTATGTGAGCACCGTCAGCAATTTTCCCAAAGCATTACAGCATCGTGCCCCAGACGATTTTCAGTGGCGGCGAGTCTTTGATGTGTTTTTACCCTTCGCCGCTATTTTGCGCATTCACTTTCCCGAAGAAGGTCGACTCTGCATTCTGAACGCACCATCACCCATTTCGGCACGTAAAACCCGACTATTTTCTCCACTGTGTCGTAACTTTGACCAAGACCAACCCCTAGAACCAATCTACGAGTTTAATCGACAGATCTTCGCAGAAGATAAGGAAGTGGTAGAGGCCCAATATCCGGAGGACTTACCCCTAGATTTACGTGCCGAGTATCACATTCCAGCGGATAAGACCTCCATTGCCTATCGCAAAGGTTTGGCAAATCTGGGACTGAGCACAGCCTATACATCCTAAAACCCTGGTATATAGAAACCATCGGCGTTTAGGAAGCGATCATAAGGAATACTATGCTTAGCGTATTGTTAGCAGTAAGTTTAGGCCTCCAGGAACAGACAGCCCTACCCAGAACAACACAGGTGAAAGAGGTAGTCAGTGCGGCACCCGCCCTGAGTGCAATCGAAATTCGTCTGCAGATGCAGCAGCTACCAGATTGGACAACAGATGGCAGCAGTTTGTACCAAACACGCACATTTGATGGCTTTGTAGAAGCGGTAGCATTTGTTGATAGCTTAGTGGAACCTGCCGAACAGTTAGGTCACCATCCTGACATTACAATCAGCTACAACCAGGTCTCCCTACAATTAACCACCCACGATGCTCAAGGCCTAACAAACCTAGACTTTCAGCTAGCAAGAAAAATCTCTCAGCTTTAATCAGCGTTTTCTCCATAGTGCGCCAAAATCTAACGGCCAAAATCTAACGATTGTTATGGGTCGTGTTTTTGATACTGTTCTGTCACCGACTGTCGAACTTCTTGCTGTAACCGTTCAAGGGCAGTATCTGTTTTGGCATTGTCCACAATCGCCTGCATTAGGGTCTTAATGCCCTGGGGGCCCCAGGAACAACCCTGTTCCAAATATACGCGAGCCGCCTGGCCTACGGCATAGGTACCATAGCCAGCAGCAGCGGCTTGGGCACCCATGGCCCCTGCATAGGCCGTTAACCCAGACGTACCATCCACCAGACTCCACAGGGCTGCACCACTCTTGCCCAAGCCCAAGATTAGCCCACTGCCTAACTCACTCAGCAACAGCGTACCCGAGCTGCGAACAATCGCTTGCCAGAGCTTACTAGCTTCAAAGTTGGTCATGGGAAAGCCATAGAGCTTGGCCAAGTTGCGGATCATAACCAGATCAGAGGCTACTCCCCCCAACAGGTCTAATACGGCCACCGGATTTAAGGCAACGGCAGCGGACTTGTATTTTGCAAATTGCAAGATGATATCGTCAGCGGCGGTCTGGTTTAGTACGGGTGTGGCGGCAGCCAGGTTAGTATCCACCTGATTAGCCTGGTGCAACGTGTTGAGCGCCACCAGGGTAGGCCCTTCTGTATGAAACAAATCAATGAGGGCCGTTTTGAGGGGGGCAATCTCAGGAGGGGGAGACTCCCATTCTTCAGTCACGCGTCCATCGGGCCATTCTATGCGCTCCTGCAGCGGCGAGGGCTCCGCTGCCACCAAAATACCATCGTCCACAATCGGGACGACCGCTGCTTTCTCTGTTTCGGTCTCCTCACCGTCCTCACCCAGGGTCTGAGTGAGCTGTGTTTGGAGACGCTGTAAATTGTCATAAACAGCCTGGCAATCGGTCTCTGGATACAGATCCGTCTTATTAAAGACCAGCAGCAGGGGTTTACGGGTCCTGTGGAGCATTTGCAGGGCCGTATATTCAGTATTTGTGATGTCTCCCGCCACCACAAACAAAATTAAGTCAGCCTGCTGGGCGACGGCTTGGGCCACTTGCCCCCGCTCTGCCCCTTCAATTTCATCTAGACCAGGGGTATCAATCAGCTCAATTTTGAGGTCTGGCTTTCCTTCAACAACATCTGGCGTCCAATAAATAGAGCGGGGCCACTGGGTGACGCCATTTAGAGGACCGGTTTCAAGAATTTTTTCGCCCACAAGGGCATTGAGCACCGCAGACTAGCCTCGGCTGACCAAACCAAACTCAGCCACCCGTAGCAGGGTGCTATCTAGTTTGTTTAGCAGGGTCGTCAGCTGGTCAATACCGGACTTAACCGCCGCTTGCCGTTTAAGCTCATCAGCATCTGAGCGGGTCAGCTCTAACTGAGGAATATAGCGATCAATGGTCTGCCGTAGACTATCGCGGGCTTGGTCTACCAGCGGATGGGCTGCCCTATCTGTAGCCTTTTTGTTCTCAGCAGTGGAATCGTCAATAGTGGCATCGGTAGAAGCAGTCCGAATCAACGCTGGGTCAGTCATGGTGAGGGGCGCTTAACTGGCAACAGGACCGGCCTTAGGCAAATGGGCGACGGCCTGGGTGACAAAATCCTTGAGGGCCAAGCCTTGACGAGCCTGCTGGAACAGGGATTGTAAACGCTCCCCCAGACCGTCAAAGTCGAGCTCAGCAGCATCTGATAGGCTTTGTTCTTCGAAGTAATCGATTAGGGTAAGACCTGCCAGACGAGTAAGGTAAGCGGCACTGATACCCTGTAATGTACCGCCAGCCAGATAGGCGGTGACGTGGCTTTTGAGGACAGTGCCCAGGGCCTGGGAAGCTAGCTCCACTAGCCCAAGTTTGACGGTAAGTTCGGCAATGGTTCCGGCAGCCGCTCTAGCTTGCTCCATAGAAAAACGTTGCCCGTAGATAGCCCCCAGATCTAGTACTAGCTGACCGCTAATGGCAGCCGTAGCCAGCAAATCGACAGTGGCCATAGGGTTAGCAAATGCAGCACCCGCCGCAAGCCACTGCATTGGTTCAATCACGGCCATCGCTTTTTGGCGACGATACCCATTAAGCTCCTGAATAATTCGCTGTTGTAGAACCTTGGTCTGACGTAGGGTGGTGGCCATGACGAGGGGCGCTGGGTCACCGACAAACCTATCGAGCTGCTGGGTCAGGGCGGCTAGATCGGCAGCTGGTTGCTCAAAAGATTCAGTAATTTCTCCTAACTTGGAATGGCGACGGACTTTAATTGGGTTAGGGTTAGCTGCGATCGCAACTACCTCCACCCCACGCTCTGCCACCCGACCTTTGATACGGTCCAGCACAACGGCCTTGTCCATAGGAGTGTACTGGTCCTGTTTGTTAAGCACCACCAGCACCTGATGGCCAGCAGTTACCAGCGATTCCAGACGATTTAATTCCGAAGCCGTCATGTCACCTGCCACCAGCAGCAGCACCAGGTCAGCATCGCTGTCTAGCTGTTCAGTAAAGGTTAACGATGACGACTCAGACCCATGCAGGTAATCAAAGAGAGTTGTTTTACCTGTGGCCTTGTTACCCGCAATCGCAATCGTTAGCTGGGTTCGCTCCAGGCTATCCAGTAAAAGTTCACATTCAGTGCGATAGATTTCTGCCTGGGCAGCAGTCTGGCTACCTTCAACAAGCAGCAAGTCAATCAGCTTATCGGTGCGCTCCAGAACCTGGTCAATCGCATCGCGTTTAACTGTGATCTGTTGGGGTACAGTGGGGGCAGGCCGACCTTGCTGACGCCACCACCACAGACCAGAACCAAGGGCCATCGCCCCTAACACAAGCGAACCATCCATGGGCATATGATGCACCACATCCAATAGCCACAGGCTGGCGCTTAACCCCAAACCACCAACCAGAATAGGACGCTTGACTGCGATATCCATAGTGCCTATACCCACAAGTTTCTGCCCCTACATTCTATAAAGTTAGTGACCAGATACTAGGGGGAAAACCCAACAGAACTTCACGATAACTGTCTTTTGGGGACAACATTACGCGGTTACACTGATTTCTGGCGGTTTTTCCAAAATCGTCAGATTTTGAATAGTATGATCTGCTTTGTACGGGTGTGTCTCAAAGCGAAAAAAATTATGTAACCAGATATGACGCTCAATTATCAGTTTAAAATTATATGTGGATTACATAGAAGCGGAACAACGTATACAGGCAATATCCTTTCTGAGCACAGTTCTTTTCAAGTGCTTCACGAGCCATGCAATCCCGAGTGGGGTATCAAAGGAGTCGAAGCAGCCTATCCTTACTTAACATCATCAACACCAGAAAACAACAAAACAGTACAGTTACTGAATGATATTTTAAATTTTCGCCGTCAATGGAACCATCAGCCACCCCGACAGCTCAAACCATTAACCCACCTGTTGTATAGGCTCTCAGGAGGACAGGCGGGGAGAACTTGGTCAACGCTGAGACTCAAAAATGCGCTGAACTCACTACCGCCAGTTATTTGCTGGAAGGACCCTTTCACCACATTCGCCCTAGAGCATCTGCTGTCCACCTACAAGGCCCAGGCTGTCTGCATGATAAGACATCCTGGTGCACTTTGGCACAGCAACCGCCAATTAAAGTGGCCCTTTGATATCAAAGTATTACTAGAGCAAAAGCAACTCATTGAACGCTATGGCACCGATATTCCCGATAGACATTGGCAACTAGCCACACCCGATTCCCCGGCCAGCATCGCTATTTTATGGAAGCTCATGGCCAGGCTGATCTCAGAACAGGAAAAGTCTCAGAAATCACTCATAACGGTTAGACATGAAGATCTCTGTGTACAGCCAACAGCTACAGCAGAAGATATCTGTCATCACTTTGGGATACATTTTCAAAACAAAATGCACACATATATAGCCCAAACTAGCTCTGAAGATAAAAAAGAATTAGCTCAGCGAGAAGCTTTTTCATTTGAGCGAGATAGCAAACAGATTATTAACCTTTGGAGAGATCACGTAGATAAAACAGAAGAACACATGATTCAAGACATCATTGGAGACGATCTTGGCAGGTTCTATGAATGTTGGTAAAACAGGACATCTGTACACAACAAACACAGACCAATAAACCGTTGCTGATCATCGGGATGATCAGCAATGCCACAACTATAGTCACTATCGTCTCCCTAAACTGTCTGCATATCATCTCCAGAATCTAGAATCCAGGACCTAGAAAAAAGTAGAGGGCCAAAGAACAAAGGACAGCAAGGGTGCTATAACTCAAATACAGACGTTTTTGAAGTGACTCCCATGGCTGACGAGTCTGTTTTAAGACGAGGAGCGCTGTTTGGTCGGTTAGTACTCGACTACAACACAACCAATGAGCTAGGACTGGTGGGCGATCTACTTGTAGATTTGGCCCAGGGGCGAGTGGTCGGGCTGTTGTGCCAAGGAGCGCTGTGGCAGCGACAACGACCGATTTACAGCTGGGAGCACGTTACTAACATTGGCAAGGATAGTGTTGTTATCCATGACCCAGGAGCTGAAATGCCCAATGCTGCAGCCCAACCCATGGTGGGGCTAGAAGTATGGACGGACGCCGGTAATTGTGTTGGCCAAATTGTAGATTATCGGTTTGAGCGCCAGGGTTTCGTAATTCAATATTTATTTGCCCAGTCCGACCAACCAGGGCTTTACGGCTTGGCCCCCGATGCCATTATTAGTGCTGGGCGAAAGCGAATTATGGTGTCAGCTCTATCCGTTGAGCAGGCGGAGTATTTCGCCGATGAGGCCATCCCCTTAGACCAGCAAGACTGGCAGACCACCGCCCAAACCACGGCCCAGTCCCTGGCAGATCAGGTACAGCAGCGTGCCCAGGGTCTATCAGACTATGCCCAGGAAAGATGGCTAACTGAGGATCTAAATCAGCAGCTGCAGTCTACAACTCAACAGCTACAGGATAGGACCCAGGGGTTACGATCTCAGCTCAACCAACAAGTTTCTAAAGCCAAAGAGCGTCTGAGTCCACTCAATAAAGCCTTAGAGAACACCTTAGAAAACACCTTTGACAAATTTAGCGACCAAACCGACCCTCCTGCCATCGACGTGGATTCATTTGAGGTGTGGGAGGACGACGATTAGACCGGTTCGTATTTTGTTTGATGCCCCCCTAGGCGGTTTGGTTAAGCTTCATCACTAGAACAATGTCACTTAGAGCCCCTGAACGATCGCCACGGTCAAATCGGATCAGACTACGATTAATGTAAGCATCTGGAAACTGAGGCTGTAGTTCAAGCGCCCGATTAACGTCGGCCAGTGCCCCCTCCACGTCCTTCAGACGGAACCGCAGGACGCTGCGTTCATTGAATGTTTGGGCTGCATCAGGCTGCAGAGATAGGGCTTGGTCAAAATCTGCCATCGCCGCCTGATACTGGTGTAAATCAACTTGAATCCGACCTCGTTGCGCATAGGCATTGGCTAAGGATGGGGTCAGCTCGATGGCCTGGTTAACATCTTGCAATGCACCGGCTAAATTCCCAAGATGGTGCCGAGCGCTGCTCCGATTACTAAATGCGTCTGCGCAGCACGGCTCTAGCCGGATAACTTCGCTAAAGTCAGCAGCAGCCATTTCATAGCGATGGCTATAGAGCTGCACCAACGCTCGGTTGTGGTAAACGTAAGCCTTTGGACTAATGCGTAGGGCCTCAGTATAGTCATCGAGGGCTCCTTCACTGTCCCCAAGGGCAGCTCGTGCGTTGCCTCGATTGTTTAGCAGGGCAAATTTACCTGGGGCAGGACAGTCCTGGAGCACATTTTGCAACTGAGGCAACGTGCGCGGATGGATTTCAGGCAACGCCGGATCCAGCCTCAGGGCTGTGCAGTAGTCCTTCATTGCCCCCGCATAGTCTCCTAATTCTGTCCGTGCTTTGGCCCGGTTACTATAGGCATCAACAAAGCCTTCATTAAGAGCGATGGCCTGATTAAAGTCGTCTAGGGAGCGCTTGTAGTCAACCTGATACAAGTAAGCCAGACCGCGATGATTAAAGGCATCAGCACAGTGAGGATTAAGGGCCAGGGCCCGGTTTAAATCGTTAATGGCAAATTGAGACTCACCGCATTGCAACCAGGCCACCCCCCGCCAAAGATAGGTGCGCGGAAAGTGGGGTTGTAGCTTGAGGGCATAGTCAAAGTCCCGTACGGCGCCTGCGTGGTCTCCCAGGTCTAACCGCAGCAGTCCTCGATTGCAATAGCCTCGCGTCGATAGCGGCGCTAGTTGAATTCCCCGCTCAAAATCTTCTAAAGCTGCATCCCAATGTCTTAGCTTACGTTGGGCATTTCCTCGATTTAGATAGGCCGACGCGTAGTGGGGAAGGAGATGAATAGCCCAGCTAAAGTCTTCAATGGCTGTGCCATAGTTGTCCATGGCATAGTGGGCACAGCCTCGGTTGTAATAGGCTTTGGCATAGTTAGGCAGATATGCAATGACCGTATTGAAAATTGCGATCGCACCGGCACAGTCTCGCTTCCGTGCCAGATCAACCCCTCGATTCAATAAGTCCTTCGCAGTCATCTCACCCCACAGCCACCATAGGACGGAGTTTACGATGTAAACAACGCAAGCCCCGACTTAGAACTTATATTATCTTTGATACGAAACCAATAGATACTGTTCCAAGTTTATTAACGATTTATCGTTAACGCCGTCCTTAGCTACGCGTAAACCCTCTAACCCGATCACCCCTGAGCAGCAAAAATTCTTTCATCCAATGCGGAAAGGATCTCGGGGTCTTTCTCCACATCAAACTTTCGAGCGAAGAAAATATCGTCTCTAGCTAATTTGGGAAGATGTTCTGAAGAAACTATGCCAGGACGACCATCATTAGGCTTACTCCAGCTAATGTAATGAATATTCTGACCATAGAACTTAAACGAGCCGTTATTGACTAGAACTGTCTGAAAAATTGACTCGTCTGGAATTAAAGTATCCTCATAAAAATCAATTAATCTTCTCCCCTGGGCAGACCTCAGAAAATGCAATAAGAACTTAACGCAGTCAGCTGATAGCATATGAAAGTATGATCCTCATTAGTCAATAAACTTTCTATTATAGAGTGTAGAAACATGACGCCCCAGAATAAGCTCATTATTAAACCAATGCAGCCGGATAAAGTTCTGAATACGATTCACCGCCGCTATTAACGGCTTAATGGCAGTTAACTGCCAGTGAGACAGATGCATCCCTGTCTTCCAATAATGATATAAATAACGATCTTTACACTGTTCTAGAGGCCACGGAGCTCCCCCCGAAAACAACTCAAAGTGCTCCATAAAACCATCATACTCAGTCTCATTAAGCAGATTTTCCAAGTTCTGTAACGGCTGAGTTGGATAACACTGCCCACTCAAGTTGACTAGCCAATCGAACTCTATATTCTGACTATAAATCCACTCTACAGCGTCCAAATAGGCATTCACCAGTGACATATCACATCGTCTGACTGATGCATACAGACACTGTACTGGATGGCCAGGTAAATCTGACAGTGGCGACAAATCTAGTGGAGCAGATTCAGCGGAATGACTGAGAACAATTATTGATGATGGATTTGCTTTTCGAATCGTCCTTACTAGGCGATAAATTTGATCGGGTTTTTGATGGGTCCGAATCAAATAGAGAATTTTCATGGCATAATCAAATAGACTTTGGAAGTGAAATAGACCAGGTTAGTCGGACATAAAAAGCTCAAAACTGAAAGTATCATTCGAGCTTTAGAAAGACAGAAAATTGTCAGAGTTCTTATAAGTTCCGAGAGGAATCAATACTAAACCGTATAGCCAAACACCTCCATATCCTTCCTATATTTTACTTCCAAAAAGTTAATATCGTCCAAGCTAAAATATTCTCTCCAGTCTTTATATTTCCGCTTAGACTTATTTGAATGGGGCAACGAAACTGAAATACCGATCTTTTGGCAAATGTTATCCCAATCAGCACTGATATTTTCTAATTGACCAACATAGTCAACAATGAGATTTTCACCCGTTTCATCGGCTAGTTGAGCAAACTGAGACATCGTTCCATAGGACTGCCAGCATCCATCCGCATGAATAAACTCAGATATTGTTTTACTATTCAAGCAAGCAACGATACCAGGCCATCTAAATGCATCATATAGCTTTGGCAGTTGAGTTAATGCTGTGGGTATTGAAGCAACCTGATCAACAGAATACATTAGTTTGATCGCAGCGCCTCGATATCCCCCCAGGTAGTACGTTTTCAGATACTCATAGAAGGAAACCATCCGATCCACAGGATGTCTAACAACTGTAAACGTAAAATAGTTATTCCACGCTTCATCCCCCATCATTGCCTTAATCTCAGCAGCTGATGAATGTTTATAGATACCAAATTTTTTCTGATATGACTTTTGTAGGCGTTCTCCATACTTAGTACTGCCCAACATAATGTCATTCCACTGCATCTCGTTGTCGAGTGCCCGTTCAATACTTGTACCACCACACTTGTGCAAATGGACAAAGACAAATTTCTGACTATTAGAGATAAATGTCATTTCTACAAATTAGAAAATAATAAAAATTACAATAGATAGATATTTATTTTAGACAGCGCCTAATAAATATCTAAAAGCACTGTAGCAACATCAAAAGCCCTTAGCAAAATTCATCGCAGCTTGCTCTATCTGAGTATAGAGTTTTGTTGGTGTCAAACACAGAAAATAGACAGCTCCCATAGTAACCAATGTTTTTCTAGGCTCTTCAAACAAAATTCTAATATCGCTAGCGATCGATTTATGCAGCATTTTAAGCGCCAATGATGCATCTCTCATGCTGACAGCACGACGAGCAATATATCTCTGGAAGTATGCCCTGGCCAGACTTACGGAATCACCCAGCACATCGGGATAAGCCTTAGAGTACTTATCAATAATTCTCTCAAGATATTCATATTGAGCTAAGGCATTAGCTGATAATCCACCAGAATTGATTCGATAAAGGGTAAGAAGCTCTGGAATACCCTCACAAGCCCAATCAGTCTCCACCGCAATTCTCAACCAACATTCGACATCTTCAGCTCTTTTAAAGCTTTCATCAAAATAGAAAGTCTCTTCCTTTCCATGCAGATTATCTGTGAACTCAATATCTTGAAATACCTTGCTTTTAAATACGGGTGATGACCCATTACCAATTGGATTACGGCGCAGAATATAATCAGGCGTAATATTTTTAACTTTTGTAGGTATTTGTTTTAGCCCTGTCGGGTTATCGTCTTCGTCGATCAGTCTAGAGTAGCTAAAGCTAATACCTACATGGGGATTTGTTTCTAAATGACCAACATGCTTCTCAATCTTGTCTTCGGTCCACAAATCATCAGCATCAACTAAAGCAATATAATCCCCAGTTGCCTGCCTTATCCCGGTATTACGAGCACCTGCAAGCCCTCGGTTCGCCTGTTGGATAATCTTGATTCTAGGATCATCAAACTGACGGCAAATTTCAATGCTGCGATCGGGCGAACCATCATCAACAATAAGTACTTCAAGTTCGCTGTAGGTTTGAGCCAATACTGAAGAGATCGTTTTACCTACAAATTTCTCAGCATTGAAGACTGGAATAACAACTGACACTAGCTTTTTATTCATCGAAAAACCTCTAACTCTAAATAATAAATATCAGTTCGCATCAGTATGCACACTTATTGAAGTAGTTCGCATAAGTATTAGCGTTATCAAACTGAGGATTTCTTTAAATAAGCTATCCCATAGTCATCTAGATAGAAGCATACTAAATATATTTTCTTTTCGAGAAAGAGATATCTTAAATTAGCAAACATGATTTAGCTCCATATTCTTATACATAGCTCATACGACTAATTCAGGTAGGAATAATAGCTGACACATCGAATATTTGACTCTTATCCATCTTTAGATGCAATTAATAGAAGTCCAAAGAATTCATGACTAACATCAAACTTTAGAGAGACTTTTTGGTATCTCAGAGACTGAGTCATTCATCCTGTTAGAACTCTCTTCTGACCATGTAGAGATGATTTGAACAGACGATAACGATACCCAAACATACAGAATCCAAGCATCACCTACAAACAAATTACTCTCCGTTAGGTTACTAAGTGTTAGAAACACGAGCATAACCACAGGATATATTGCATAGGATTTTTTAGTCAGTCGAATTAACTGAATTGATTTAACAAATGTTATGAGAAAATTCGAGAAGAATAAGAGTCCTCCAATCCACCCCAGCGCTAGTAAAACCTCAATAAACCCATTGTGAGCATTGGGCACAGGCCACCCAGCTATTTGTCTAACAATATCAGCTGGAGCGCCATAGGGTCCCCAGAAACCTTTATAGCCATAACCTAAGAAAGGCTTTTGAGAAATCATATGAAATAGAGCAGGCCAAATATCATTACGACCTGATAAATCTGTCCCTTTACCAAATGCTCCAAGCAGCGTATCCGCGTTAGCTTGTATATAGGAAATTGCAATCCCTGCCGTTAGGGTGATTGAGCTAACGGCAACCACCATAGATCGATAATTTAACTTCAAGGCATTGCAAACAAAAAATGTTAGCGTCATTGTTGCCGTTGCCAAGAGCCCCGTTGTTGATTGAGCAGCTACAACAAGGAAAGCTGATAGAACCATAGATCCGGTGATGGCTAACTTGGCCTTGCCACGAAAAACATCTGTATACTGAGTAATCAGAAGAAATACTGTAGTTAGGGCCATTTGAGCGCCCAACTTATTCTTATGGGTATGCACGCCTCGCCAGGCTCCTGTATGTGGAGCAAGATGCATCACTCCATACTTCGGTATTAATACACCAAAGAGAAAGCAAACCAAGGTATTTATGCAGAGTGCAGTAACCAAAAGCCTGAGCTGTTGCTTAAAGCTAAAGCTCAAGGAAAAATACGCTGAAAATGCCGTAGCACCTATCAGAAGGATACCTCGTCGCGAGGAAACATTGGGAAAGACTGACCAATTGGATGAAAGTACAATCAGCAATAAAAATACAACCAACAGCAATGATTTAGGGCTCGACTTTAAACGAGTCAAAATCATTTTCCAACGCAATAGTATCCCCAAACAGGAAGCTGCATGAATTGCCGTACTGATTCCTGGGAGTAGAAAATTACTTTTGACAGTGGATAAATCAACTAACTGTCCACCACCACCACTGTCAATTAGGTTAATAGGATTGCCAAGAAAGAACCACAATCCAAAACAGACAAAAGCGTATTCTAAATACCTCGGAATTTTAAGCACGACATCATACTCGGTAATTAATTCTACTTTGTAGGCGTATTTTAGTTATTCAAGCCTATATTACAGCACCGCTTTCAATAAACCTTAGTCCGCCTTTAAATACTGAATTTAAATAGGTTAAACGTTATTAATTTAAAGTACAGAAGAAATGCTAGTAAAACTGATTTAGGGTTCTTACAGAAACTCCACCAGTTACTGATAAGTGCACGATTGATAAACGTAACACCCAGTAAGGCTGAAAGATTTAGCCGTAGCGTTTGGCGGGCTAAATACTGTAGCTGAGCCGTTTTAGCAGCACTGTAATGTTTTTCGACTAGTTCAGGCGCATTCTGACGGGCTTTTTGCATTAATTTTGCCCATCCATCTTCCATTTTTATCAGGGTTGAAGATAGTCCCGATGAGTGTAAACGATATTGCACTAAGACTTGGTCAATCCCATCTATTTGCCAATTTTCTTGAAATGAGAGTCTAAATAGCAGGTCTATATCTTCGTTATACTGCATCGATTCATCAAACCCGTTTAGTTCTTGAAAAACTGATTTTCGAATCACAAGATTAGAGGTTGTTACAGTGGGGTTACCGTAAAACAAATCTTGAGGTTGCAGTTTATCAACTATATTGTTGGTCGTTTTTCGAGTCGTTTTACCGTCTGACTCGATGAGTTCAACCCGTGAAAAACTAGCTCCAACATTAGGATGAGCTGCCATATATTCTACATGGAGCTTCAGTTTGTCTTTTAACCAAAGATCATCCGAGTCAAGGAATGCAATGAGTTCGCCTTTTGCTAGCTCAGCTCCCAAATTACGGGCAACCGATACGCCACCATTTTCTTTGGAAATCAGGTTTACTCTAGAATCTGATTGACAGAACTCATTGACCACCGCCTTGGTGTCATCTTTTGAGCCATCGTCAATAATCAGTAGCTCCCAGTTTGCATAGGATTGGTCTAAGACAGACTGAATCACCTGCGGTAAAAAATTAGCCGCATTGTACGCTGGAATAACAACGGAGATAATTGGTGTTGAAGTCATGGAAATATACTTGGGAGTATTTTAAAGGCTGTGGCCAGACAAAATAGAAGCTAGGAAAGGGAAAGGGATTTTGTGCCAGAGAAAACAGATTTAGAGACAAAGAACGTAAAGAGCGGTAGGCAAATAAGATGAACGACTAAGACAACCACTGCCACTGCTGTAATGTTGAATTGAGCGGCGATAATGATGGAAATAGTTAGCAGCGTTGTGAAGAAAACATTCCATTTAAGTCCATCTAGACCTCGATCAACGGTTAATAATAGCTGCTCGGCCACTAGGGCAAATGGCCTGGGTAAACCTGAGATACAAACAATAATTAGAATAGGAATAGCTACGATCCATTTTTCACCAAAGACAATGGGTACATATATGGGCGCTAGGCTACTCTGAGTTATGACTAATGGAAATATAATCGCGGCACAAATGGTTAGACTGCGGATATAGCTCTTCTTCAATTGAGAAAGGTTCTCACGGGCTTCGCATAGATACGGGAAGACAGAGTTAGAAACCATATTGATGGCTGTCAAACTCAGACCTAGTCCGGCATTGAAACTAAAGAAGTAGATTCCAAGTTGTTCAACACTGAAGAAACGGCCAATTAATATGTAATCCATGTTGGAACGGAGATAGTTGAGTAACTCTATTCCTAATGGAAATTTTGAGAAATCAAAAATCTGTTTGTATCCTTTGAGGGTAAATTTACCGCTAGGTCTCCAAGCATGATTCTTTCTGTAGATGATAAACCAGCAGCTTTGGGCAATAACGGCTGGAATAACAATACTCCAAATACCCAGGCCCATTAGGGCAAAAATGACTACTGAGCATTGGCCAATAAGTGCACTGACAGCTGTTGCGATCGCACCAATCTCTAACCTATTTTCACGCCGAATTAATGCATCTTGCACGGCATAAAACGGATTAACCAGGTATGGAGTCGCTGCAACTATAATGGGAAACGTTAGCTCTGGCTCTCCATAGAAGAGGGCAATGGGGAATGCCATGAGGCATTGAAGCGTAAAGATACCTAAGCAAAGAATCCAATTTGTCCAGTAGGCCGTATCTAGCAGACCGTCAAGTTCTTCCTTACTAGCTTGAATCAGTTTGGGGGCAATTCCACCCTTTTGGATAAATACATTTGCAAAATCAGTGATTGCAAAAATAATTGCAATCAGACCATATTCCTCGGTGCTTAGCGAACGGGATAATACTACAACTAGCGCTATACGTATAACTCGCCTAAAGATCTGACTGGCTGTGAGCCATCCGATATTCTTTACAAGCTTGTCCGAAAACAAGCGCTTAACTTTATTGAGCATGATGATTTAGGCGAACCTTAGAAAAAATAATCTGTTCATCTATAAATTAAATATCCATAGCCTTAATGCCTAATCCATAAGAAGATTAGGCCTTTTGCGATTTATCCCACCTTAGTGGCGGCGCTGGTCAGTTAATTGAATATCCTAAACAAGAAATTCAACGGGTTGACGATCCGGGCAGCAAAGTCAAGAACTGAGCCGGTTGATGTTTTAGGTACAACAACAACGTCACCATCTTGAATTTGGTAGGTGTCTACGAGGTTACGAAGATCTACGACTTCCTGAGTAACTTCACCCGTATCTTTATTCATCCGAACAAAGGCAACTTCCTTAAGCTTTGCATCATCTGTGGGACCACCTGCGATCGCAACGGCACTAGACAGAGAGCTATTTGGAGGAACAGCAACCTCTCCAGGTCGTGTTACTTCCCCAACAACCCGAACCCGAACTGTATCTGGAGCCAAGCTCGATGTGGCCAATAAGCGACTATCAACCAGCTCTTCTCCTTCAGCTAAACGAGGAACAAATACCAGGTCTCCATCCCTAAGCAACATTTCTTCAGGTACCGTGGCCGTCCAGAGCGCATCCCAAAGATTGACCTCTGTTCTGACCGTATCACCGTTGGGCAGCTCACGAATGACCACGACCTCACGCAGATCGGCTGTCCGTCTAATGCCGCCTGCCTGCACTAACGCCTCACTAACATAAGGAGGGGAGTAAGCAGATTCCTGGGTAATATCAGTTGTTTCCTGTAGCTGAATCGGTCCTGGTCGATACACCTCACCTGCAACATTAATCACAACAGGACGCAGCGCATTTAAGGTGACAGAAACAGCCGGATCAACAAGGATTGTGTTTAAGACCTGTGTCAGCTCTTGCGTTAGCTGATCGGGTGTTCTTCCAGCGGCCGAAACCTTACCCACAATCGGCAAGCTAATGGAGCCGTCGGGAAATACCGATAGGGGGCCCGTATACTCAGGGAATCCGTAGACACTCACTTCAATCCGATCGCCAGGTCCTAATAAATAAGATGACGATGCGTAGTCAATGGGCACCGTGTTGGCCCTAAGCGTCCGGTTGTCAACAGACGGCAGCGCTGGCTCCTCTGGCGGTAGTGCCGGTAAGGGTTGGGCAACGGCTGCTATGGGCATACAGCAAATGAGTCCCATGAGCAAAGGCGCAGCTGATCGTATCTGGTGACGGCTAAGTGGCAACATCTTTCGTTTAAAGGAATTCATAATAGTAAAATTTTCACCGTTGGGTCGAAGAGCTAAACACCATTACCAGGCAGCTCTAGAGGTGACTGTTGGCATTGACCTGACTGTTTACATCGTGACTATTGTTGGCCACAGATGTAAACCTTGCCGAATTCTTTTGGGGCGCGTAGTTCTGATTTTTAGTAAAGTAATGGTCCGGCGTTCCCTTAACATCGATACCATTGGCCACTAAGCCCAGAACCGGCTGCTGAGACTGGGACAACATATTTTTCGTGGCGCGAATACTATCGGCATCCGCCTGACCAGGACGCATGACGAGCAGAATGCCATCCGTTGCCCGCCCTATCGTTAGGGTGTCTGCTAATCCTAAAATCGGTGGAGTATCGATAATAATGTAGTCGTAGGCCTTTTCACAGGCCTGTAAAAGCGGCGCAATATGCTGAGATTCTAGAATAGCCAGGGGATTGGAAGGAATAATACCCGCTGGTAAAACATGCAAGTTAGGTTCTTGAAGCACAATAGCGTCCTTAAGAGCTACTTCCCCTGCCGCAAAATTGCTCAAGCCCTTTAGATTAGGAATACCCCACACGGAATGTTGAGTAGGCTTACGCATATCTGCATCAACAACCAGTACTAAGTGCCCTAAATTAGCCAGCGTCAGTGCTAAATTGGCCGCAACCTCAGATTTCCCTTCACCTGCAACCGCACTGGTTACAGTCACGGTTTTGATCGGCTTATCTACACATGAGAACTTGAGGTTTGCCTGAAGGGCCTGGTAGGCCTGCAAAATTGAAGCAGGCTCAGTATCACCTCGGACCACAACGCTGGGAATAGCCCCATCTCTGGCGCTAAACCGTTTCCAAGCAGGAATGACGCCTAAAAGCGGATACTCATAGAGTTCCTGTCCTTCCCGTACTGTTTTCACAGAGTGGTCAGCCATGTCAGCTAAGAAGGCCGCAATCAGTCCCAGTAATACGCCAGCCGCACTTCCGGCTATAAGGAACAGCTTTAGTGAAGTGCCAACGGTTTCCGACGGCACCAAGGCTGGCGAAACAATGCGGGCATTTCCAGAGTTTTGATTTTCAAGAACTTGAGCCTCTTGCAGGTTTTGCAGTAATGTCTCATAGGTAGTTTGGGCAACAGCAAGCTTTCGCTCTAGCTCTCGCTGCTGTTTTTCTAGGATAGGAATCTGCCTAGCTCTACCCTGCTGAGTTTCCTGCGCATTTACCAGCTGGTTAATTTGTTGTTCCAAACCTGACTGCTCACCCTCAAGCTGTAGATAGGCGGCAATCATGTCTTGTTCTAGTTGACCCGATTGCAAATCATCTAGGGGTAAATCTAACTGATTCGCCCCTAAGGTAATGTCAATTCGCTGCTGGAGAAGATCCTGAAGGGCGGCTTCTTGGTTGCGAATCGTCACAACTTCAGGATGCCCGTCTCGATAGCGCGTGCGTGCCAGTGCCAGATCTGACTGTACCGTTTGCAGCTGCAGCAGCACATCTTGAATACCAGGGGACTCACTAATAATCCCTACGGCATAGGCTTCTTGGGAACTGAGTTTCAAATTTTGCTGAATCTGAGAAGATTGGGCCAGACGGTCAGCCAACTGGGACTGGAGCTGTATCAGCGTACTGTCCAGGGTAAAGAGCGCGGTAACCAGATTGGTGGATTCCTCTTCAAGGTTAATGATTCTGTTGACTTCCTTGAAGCGTCGTAAACCTGATTCTGCTTCACTCACAGCAGCCTCAGACTCAGGTAGCTGTGCCGTAATAAATTCTTGAGCTGCAACCGCGGCCGCACGATTGGTCTGAATATCGTTTTGGATATAGATCTCTGTAATTGTATTGACAATATTCGCCACCAATTCCGGATCAGAAGACTTGTATGAAACACTCAGGACGTCTGTTCCAGGAACGCCCACGACAGTCAGTTCACGCAGAAAATCGATGGGGTCAAGGGGCTCGCCTTCGTCATCTTTCAGCTGAAGCGTTGATATCACCTGCTGGGCAATAGGAGTAGAGCGGAAAACTTCGATTTGAGTATCGAGGGGGTTATCCAAATTCGTTAGTGCTTTCAGCTCCCGATCTGAGCCCTGAAGCCCAACTAAAGAAGATGTTTGGTTGGATATTTCGAATAAAAGTTTTGATTCGGCTTCGTACTCAGGTTTTTGAGTAATTCCAACACCGACGGCAGCGGTCGCCGTTAGTCCGAAAACCGTCAGCGCAATTAGCCAGCGACGCTTGAGAACTAACCAATACTTATGTAAATCTATTTCAATCTCTTGAACAGAGCTAGCTTTAGATGCCATTGAGCCTCACTGGGAAAAGAAACGAATCACGACGGGGAGGATAATATTACGGGCCTAATATCGAAGGTTAAAACCTGAATATCAATCTATATAAAGTTTTCAGCAAGCAGCTTCATTGAATTATGAAGGAACACATTGGCTCTCAGTGAAACTATCGTTGCTAGTGAAAAAATGCATACAAGTGACACCAAAGCCCCTTAGAAAATATAGTTAACCCTGCAACAGAGTTATACCCATTCTTTCAAGCAAGGTAATTACTAACAGTGATAATTGAACGTGGGCATGAGAACTTCATGGCACGTATCAATTTTCTAAAAACCTGATAAAGGATAGGAACAAATCATAGTGAAATGAAGCTTGTGAATGTAGCTGGTCAATGCACCCAAACCCGAACCTAGTATTTCTATGTAGACCTTTAGGAATCAGAACGTTCTGGGGCTAATAAATTAGGTCAATCAGAAATCCGTTGGATTACCCAAATAGCGGATAAATAATACGTAGGTTAGTAATAATAAATACAGTATCTAGGTTGATAAACGTAAGTCCTTAATATTAAACATCCTGAATAATATTCGTAGCAAGGTTGAAGTTACCGTAAAGCCCATGGATGAGATGGACTGACTTTAAATTTATGATGTCTTATATTATGAACCCCAAAAAGCTATTGAAGTTCCTTAGTTAATTTTTCCCTTCTTTGACTGCTTTTGCTCTGGGTTATTGATTGCATCTGTCAGGTTTGTTAGGAGCAGCGGACATTCTTAAACGTCTCAAGTTACAACCGCTAACCTGACTCATATTCGACGAACCCATCGGTTAGTCGAATATGAGTCAGTCGGCCGTCATAGGTCTTAATTTTTGTCATTCCTGCTTTAGAGGATAAACTGAGCGGTTAGATAGGCTAGAGGCCCCTATCTTTCAGATGAGATCATCTCAAGGAGCAGCAACACCTAACGTTTGATTCTCTCGAACTGGTTTTATTCACTTTGAGCTGGGTTGTCTGCATCCTGAGGCTCATCGGCAGTAGCGTCATCTGGCTCGGCAGCAGCATCTTCCTCAGCATCGGCGAGGAGCCATTCATCCTGTGGGCGTTCCAGACCACTTTCTAGCCTGCTAGGTATGAGGTAGATATCGACAGAATCGGCAGCGGCAACAGCTGGCTCCGTCATAACGTAGAGAGATGTCTCACTAAAATCTTTATCGCCTACGGTTAAGGTGTGGTTTTCTTCATTAACCATTAGATCAACGATGGCTGTAGGGTCATCTAAGCCATAGGTGTCTAACTGATTTGGGTTAACTGTGACGGTCTCTTTGACGGTGTCGCTGGTAATGATGTTAAGTAAAAAGGCGATGGCAGAGGGATCGGCTGGCGCTGATTCAGGCTCGGTCATCTGCCATGTATCGTCATCAGTTTTGGCAAAGGCTAACCGGCTACCATCCAGATTGATGGCAAATGAGCTGACATCTGCTTCGGTAAAACCATATAGGGTTTTACTGTCGCTAGATTGGGTTCCTTTTCTGGTTTCAATGATTGTGACGGTGGCTGCTAGTGCGATCGCAACTCCCAGCAAAATCCCAGTACTGCGCTGTAGCTTCATCTTAATCTATGCTCCTTAGCGACGACGGAACCAGGTAATACCGGCCCCGACTAATCCCACCAGCGGGAATACAACCAGTGCTAGAACGATGACCATAATCTGTCGAGATACGGTCATGGTAATACGGCGATTGGTGATTTCCTTTGGGCGAATTGATAGCGTAGTATTCTCCAAATCACTCAGCCAGGTAACGCTGTTAAGAAACACATCGCCATTGAGTTGTTGATCGAACAGTCCATCGGTGGCAAATGTGGCATTACCAATAACCACAAGACGGGCTTCTTTCTCTGATTCATCTTCTAGTTTGTCTTCTGGTTCGTCCAGGGGCAATGGCTCACCGGGCTCTGCTTCAGTTTGTTCTGCCGCTTCGACGTTATCAGCTGAGGGTGTGTCTACACTAGTCTCGTTGGCATCAGGTGTCTCTGAAACGTTGGCGTCAGCCTCGTCTACATCAGATATTTCTGTTTCAGCTGCGTTATCTTGGTCCTCTTCAGATGTCTCTTCTGATGCGGCATCCTCTGACAAATTTTCTGTTGCGTCGGGCGTAGTCTCTTCTGACGGGTCTTCTGTTATCTCTCTCGGCTGGGCTTGTTTGGTTAAAACAACACCAATATTAAAGGGACCCTCCGGCGCCTGCGGGGTATCAACATTGAGCTCCCCTGTTTCAGACAGCGGTTCAGCATAGCTTTGGGAATTACTCAAAAGTAAGGGTGTGGCGTCCACACCGTCTATGGGCGCTAACTGAATAGGCCGGGCCAGGGGGTAAAACGAACGGCCATTATCAAAGTCTGCGGTGATGGGGTGGGGACCATAGGCGGTTACCAGGGGAGCAGCAGGCCCTAAACCGACGATTTGGCCCGTATTCGAAGCATCCACAATCAGCCGTTCATCAAAGGTGACGCCCCAGCCGTCTAATAGAGCATCTAACTCAGGTTCGGCTTGCGGATCCACCATTAAGAGAACACTGCCACCGCCATTTAGGTAGGTTTTGAGCGCGTCCACCTCCGGTGGGAAAAATGCTTGTTTAGGCCCAGCGATCACAATTGCATCGGCATCGTCGGGTACGACAGCGGTCTGGGCCAGGTTGAGGGGTTCAATGGTAAAGCCATCTGATTCTAAAGCAGCGGCGGCTTGGGCATAGCCTGACGTACTGCCATCAATCACAAATTCTTCGTGGCCTTGGATAAAGTACACCACTGCGTTGCGATCGCGACCGATCTGAGCCAGCTTATTGGTTAGATCCTGCTCAGTTAACCCTTGCACCCCCAAGGTCTGAACAAATATCTTGTCATCCCCAACTGCCAGGTGCACCTCACGCCCCTCACCACTAACATTAAACTCACGGGCCGCCGCCGGATCTTGAAACGGATTGATGTGCTCATAGGTGAGGATGTCATTAAATTTTCGATAGCTATCCAATAGCTGCTCGTCGTTCGGGTTAAATGCGGAGTCAAAAACTACCACATTGACGGGCTGGTCTAAATTTGTCACCACTGACCTCGACTCAGGTGCCAGGGTAAACAGCCCGGCCTCGGTTAGGTCAATACGAGGGGCATATTGCACCGATAGAAAATTAATAATACCGAGAATAAGCAACATGGACAGGGTGGCCAACACCGCATTGGTTCCAGCCTGGGTGGAGCGATTTTGCCAGAAGCTGCGATAGCCAAACCCACCGAGCACCAAACTCACTAGGGTCAGCACCAGACCTGCCACCAGTTGTCCATTGGGCAGGGTACTCCTAGTGTCAACAAAGCCGGCCTCGAGACCCGCCGTAGTCAGAGCCAACCCAGGCCATAGCAGCCAGCGGAGATATTTACGAGAGGTAGATAGCGCTTTCATAGGGTGGGGACAAAAATGAAAGTAACAGAAATAGGTAAGGGATTTTAGAGCTTTAGGGATAGAGTTTTTTACAGGCTCTCAACAGTAACGCTGGAGAAACATTGCATGGAATATCTATCGGCCCAACAGCGCAGCCCAATTGCCGAATAAACGTCATCTTCCTAATTTCTCTGAAACCTGAATGCTTCGATAGATTGGGCCGTTAGAAAAATCCCTAAGACAGCATAGGAGAGAAACAGTATCAGGCCACTGATATCAAACACACCTTGGGTAAAGTCGTTGTAGTGCTTTAGCAAAGAAAGATGGCCGATGGCGTCACCAACGGGTCCGGGCAAGCCGCTAGCCACCCCTTCAACAACAAAAAGCACCAACACCAGCGCAAAGGTAAGAATAGCCGCCAAAACACTACTTTCGGTCAGCGATGAAATGAACATTCCCAGGGAGAGTACGCCTGCAGCCAGTAAGATCAGCCCACCATGGCCCAAGAACAGTAGCCTCAGGTCAAACGGGGGGTCGGAAGCGCCCACAATAAAGGACTCGAGCACCAACAGCGGCAGTACCATGGTGATAAAGAACGTAACCACCCCCAGCAATTTGCCCAGGGCAACGGCCCAGTTGGTAATGGGTGAGGTGGCCAACAGCTCTAGGGTGCCTTGTTTGCGCTCGTCGGTATATAGCCCCATGGACAGCGCAGGCAATATAAACATAGACAGAGACCCCAACAGCCCCAGATAAAACTGGGTGAATTCATAGGGTAGGTCTAGCGGAGCGCTCTGAACCCCAGCCTGATCGGCAAAGGCCGACTGGGTTAATAACCCCTGGGGACCAAAGACTAAAATAACCAGTAGAAACCCGGCTAGGAGCCAAAAAATAGTGGCAATGCCATAGGCCATGGGGGAGGCAAAGTAGCTTTGCAGCTCTCGACGGTAGATGGCAATAATGTTGCTAATAACGGTAATGATGCTATTCATCGCTGTCCGCTGACGTGTCTGTGGGTGAGGTATCTGTGGGTGAAGTATCTGTGGGTGGGTGGGCAGTGGGCTGAGTATCTGGGGACTCTGCCTCAGGAGCCGATGCTTCGGTACTTGGGACCTCGGTATCTTGAAGGTCGGTAGCGTGGGGGTCGGTGGGGGCTACTGACGGTTCTTCAGTGGTCAGGTTTATAAACACATCTTCCAAGCTGACGCGGTTGCGGGAAAGCTCATAGAGGCCGAGGTCGGCTTTGATAATGGCATTTGCGCTCGCACTGCCCGGATCGGTCTCGGTCGCCGCCAACGTCTCCAGCGCGTGGGGCAGCACGTCGGCCATGCCAGCCGAGCTGTCAGAGTTGCGGTGGTGTCAGTGGCAACGATGCGACCCTGGTTGATGATGGTGATGCGATCGCAGGTCATGCTCACCTCAGGCAAAATATGGGTCGAGAGGATGATGGTATGTTCACCCGCCAAACTTTTGATCAGGAAGCGCACGTCAATAATCTGCTATGGCTCCAGACCGCCCGTCGGCTCGTCCAAAAT